>Ga0209212_1000029_pt1 | contig 310301 bp, 295 predicted proteins | sample RifGroC2_FD_183996 | JGI IMG/M metagenome (GOLD analysis project Ga0209212, IMG submission 183996) | Groundwater microbial communities from Rifle, Colorado, USA - Groundwater C2 (SPAdes) (version 2) | ecosystem: Environmental > Aquatic > Deep subsurface > Groundwater | place: Rifle, Colorado...
AACTATTGATTATTTATTAACCAACTAACCATGATCGAGGATTTCTGCGGCCGAACCCGATAAGGAAACGGTGAATGCACTTTCACCCTTTCTAAGCCGAGGTTCTCCGTTGCCTGCAAAGAACCAATCGCTTATCGGGCAAGCGTCAGAACCTCCGGAATAAAACTATGGCCGCAGAGGAATCAACCAATCTAGGAAACTGCCCTCACTGCACCAACATCATCTTCAAAGATGCCGTTTTCAACTCCGAGGGTCGATTCTCTATGCGGTGTCCACATTGCAGTAAGACACTGAAAGTGATCATCAAACGAAAGATTGAGATCATAATCCTTCCTGCAACCCAAGAGATAAAGAAAAAAGGTCCCGGTGTTGTCGCAGTGATCCTGTTTCTAAACCTACCAATACTTCAAGGATTTATCGATATTCTTGCCTGAACCAGCCTGTAAGTACCTTGAAAGATGCAAAAAAGGAGCTCTAAAGCCCCGTTTTTGCCATTTGTTTGCCCCTGTGGCGAGCTTTGCCCCGGGGTTCACCCCTTTGACCCTTTGCCCCACCGGCCGAGCCGTGTGACGATTTTTGAAAGTTTGATGTGTTTTCTACAAATACCGCTTACACCAAATCTTTTTTCTTCTCCTCAAATTCTTTTTTATCAATCTCGCCTTTGGCGTATCGATCCTGCAAAATTTCAAGTGCGGATTTCTCACGGTTGTGAGTGTCGCGAGATTGACTTGTGAGCCATTTGATAAGGGCGACAATGCCTGCGATTATCAATACCCACCAGAGAATCATAAATATCCAACCGAAGCCACCAAAAGGCCCAAATCCAAAGTTCATCATATTGTTGTCTGTTAAATTATTACTGCCAAAGGGAGACGACCACCCTCCCCACATCATATTCATCATTGGCATCCAGCCACCACTGATTGACGGAAACGCCGCCGACGTATCGCATCCGGAAAGACGTTTGCCCATGACGATATGAATCTGCTCCTCGCCGTCTTCACCGTGCGCCTGAATCATCATAGCGTTCATTGCGGCGTGAGAATCTCCAGCCATCTGCCCCATAAAGTATTCTCCGAGCACTCCGTACTGTTCATCACCCAAATTCTCGCAAGCGATTTCTTTTGCTTGCAGTTTATTCCAAAGCTCTTTGCCTTCTTGTTCTTGATGATTGACGCAAGAATTGTAAAAACAATTTTTTTCATATTTTTAAGTTAGCCGAACACTAAAACCTTGTCCGAATTCTCAACCATTTTAAGCAAGTCGGACATTGTGGAAATAGGACAGACATTGCTTTCTTCTTTTCCGCGTATTTTTAGGCATGAACCACAAGCATAAATTTCACCTTTCAATTTTTTGAACTCCGATACTTTGACTGAAATATCAAAATCCGTACTGTCGGGAATGGTCTCAAGTTCTGATCCCTCGCTCATCAAAAAAATTTCCGCTTGATGACCTGCTTTGAGCGCGGTGATTCCAAGACGGAACGTATTCCACACATGCTCGGGTTTATTTGATTGTAAGATGATGCCGAGTTTCATATAATTATATTAACTTTTTTCTCGCAACTTTGCTACCTTATGGACTTCAATCCAAAAAGTAGATAGAACTATCACTCCCACCACGGCCATCCATAACCCAAAGGAAAGAGCCGAAGTTTTGAGATATGGATGTAGTGCGGGAATTAAAGTTATTGCAAACGAAAAAACAATCATACCGACAAGCCAGAACGCACCGAATCGGTTTGAAAATAAACCTTGTTTGAATAATGACAGTTTTTCTTGCTTGAGGTTCAAAGCAAGCAGGATATGACCCAAAAGCCAAGCAACAAACGCGGTTGTCTGTGCGAGCACGAGATTGCCGGTCTGGAAATAAAGAATCATATAGAGCGTACTAATACCGATTGCCAAAGGAATGCCGTTACGGAAAATTTTAAAAACTAACTCCTTACCAAGAAATTCTTTAAGTTTCTTTATTGGTTGTTGCATAATATCCGGCGAAGCCGCTTCAGTAACAAAAATCGTGGAGGACGCTAAATCCATCAGAAGCTCGGTGAGAATAATATGGATTGGTGCAAATGGAAAAGGAATTCCAAGAGCCAATGGGGTAAGAAAAATAGCAAGGAGTATTCCTTTGGCGGTAAGATAATATGTAATGCCTTTGTGGAAATTATTAAGAGCCGAACGCGCGATACCAACAGCATCGGCTAAATGTGTATAATTGTCATCAGTTAGAATAAGGTCAGCAGTTTCTTTTGCTAAATCAGTGCCAATTTCACCCATTGCAATACCAACATTGGCAGCTTTAAGTGCCGGAGCATCATTGATGCCATCACCTATTACGGCGACTACTTCGCCTCTCTGTTTAAGCATTTCTACAAGCCGAAGTTTTTGCGATGGAGCAATGCGAGCAAATGTTCTTATGTTTTCAAGTGCAGTTTTAAGCTCATCATCGCTCATTTTTTCGATGTCATTACCAGTCAAAACATGATCCTCTATGCCAATAGTGTTCGCTATCGTCCCAGCCGTTGCTGGATGGTCGCCGGTAACGATAAAGGTTTCTACTTTGGCTGCTTTAAGTCGCGCGATGGTTTCAGCAACACCATTTCTGATCGGGTCTGAAAGTACAGCAAGGGCACTAAGTTCAATTTTTTTAATGTCATCAGTATTTTTCACGCGACCATAGGCAACGACACGCTTCCCTTGATCAACTTCTTTTTGAAATACTTGCATTAGCTTCTCATATTGATGAGTGTCGGAAATATTTCCAATCAATGATTCCACCTTGCCAGCTATAAAACTGGTTCTCTTGTCGTCAATTTCATACCCAATAGTTCGCCACGGCCTTCCTTCGCTAAAACCAGCGAAGGAAACTGGCCTTGGAACCTCAAATGAATTTTTGGTAGCAGAATAAACGGCGGTGTCCGTGGGGTCATTGCTGTATCGAGGAAGCGCAAGCAAAATATCACGCTTCGTTTCAAAGCCTAGTTTTGCCGGAGTGTATTCCTCGCCACTTGGCAAAATGAATTTTTCAACCTGCATCCGATTTTCAGTGATGGTACCGGTTTTATCCGTAACTATAGCGGTAACCTGACCTAATACTTCTGCTCCACGCAGACGTTTTACAACGAGTTTAATTTTGGCAAGACGGAACGACGCGAGCGCGAGCGCCATTGTAATGATGACTGGCGGTTGTCCGGGAATCATAAGGAACGTAAGCGCGAGCCAAGTTACGATCATTTCCTGTAAATTTAATCCGCGTAAAAATCCGACCGCTGGAATGAGAATACTGACCGCGAGAGCAAAAATTGCCAGAATCTTAGCAAGACGTGTCATTGCTTCTTGAAGAACAGTCTTTTCTTTTGAGGTAATAGATACGTCACGCGCGATCTTGCCGAATTCACTTTCGAGGCCAACAGCACAGACAATCGCTTTTCCCTCGCCACTCATCACTGTTGTCCCTGAAAATACAGAATTAGTGCGCTCGGCAAGCGGAGTATTTTCGGCAAGTGTCGCACGCATATTCTTTTCTACAGGAAGGGATTCTCCTGTAAGCGATGCCTCATTGATTAACAGGCCATAAGATTCAATAAGTCGTGCATCTGCAGGAATGCGAACTCCTTCAGTAAGAACCAAAATATCACCAACAACCACTTCGCCAGTCGGGATTTCCTCCATCTTACTGTCACGGATTACTTTTGTTGTCAGTGAAGTGAGCTGGCGCAGTTTTGTCATTGTACGGTCAGTGCGGTATTTGTTAATGAATTCTACCGCAATATATGTTGCCACGACGAAAACCATCACCACGGCTTCCCCAATTTTTCCAAAAACAAACGACAGCACTCCAATGGAAAGCAAGACAATCATCATCGGCTCACGGACGCCGTCAAGTATAAGCTTCAGAGCACTTGTCGGCTTCACTTCATCAATTATATTAGCTCCAAATTTATCACGGGATTTCCTCACAGTTTCAGACGAAAGGCCATTTGCGATGTCGGAAACAAACATTGTAAGAATAGCTGATTGTGGTATCGTCCACCAAAAATTTCTAGTTTGCAAAGTTGTATCTTTCATAGCATTAAGCATAGTTTATTATTTTAGTAGTTTAATTTTGAATTTCTAAAGATATAAAATGTAATATAGGCTACAGAGATGGCTATCAGCGCACTCCCAAAAATATCAGCCAAGTGATGGATGCCCACATAAACTCTCGAAACTCCAACAATTAAGGCGAGTATCCAGGCAACTGCGCCCAATTTGCGATTGTAGTAAAACAAAACTGAAGCAAGAGCGCTGCTTAAAAGCATATGGTCAGATGGGAAACCATTGTCCGGCGCATGGGTAATCAGTGGCACGACGTGGTCAACTACGAACGGTCGCGGGTTAAAATAAAAATACCGAGCAATTGAAGCGATCAGGTATGCGAGCGACATATTAATCAGAGAAAAAGATAAAAATCCTGTTCGTTTGTTTGTTGGTTGGATGAAAAAATAAAAAAGTGCTAATCCTATTATGAAAAGATAAAGATATTGTGCGCCAAATATAAAGATAGTATCCATAAATCTATTTTATTAAATCATCAATACTTATCCCCAACCCCTCGGCAATCTTGGTAACTGTTTGGATTGATTATGTCTCGTTTTTCGTTATCTAGAAGTGACATATATTTTTATTGAGAAATATACTCTTGATGACCGCATCGACATGCTGTGCCGTCATTCGTTGCCATGCTGAAGTACGACTTCTTCGCAACGATAATAAAATCTGAGAAGAAGGGCTTGAACGACAGAATTTGCGAGTCTGCTTGCAAAGCTCGGATAAACTTCCTGTCGGCCTCATCCGGAGTCGGATCAACAGAGCCGGGGTGATTTATAAGCACGACAAACTTCGTTGCGAGAAATAGTGAGAAGTAGTGCCAAAGCATCTTGGTGTCGAAATTCTTTGGGGAGGAACCAAGAAAGACCTGATGTCCAAGGAACAGGTTTTTATCATCCAGATAAACTCCAATAATCTTAGAGACATTTTCGTCCTCTAAGTCCTTCAGAAATTTATACAGATCTTCCGGATCACGAACCTGACCCTGAATCGGAAGCTCGACGTCAGTCTCAACAATCTCATATTTCTTGAGATATCGTTTGCCGTCATCATTTTTGTGTTCAACGTTTTTCATAGGCGATTTCCTTGATAAAGTTATATTTTGACGTATCTCGTCCCTCGGCCACGCCCGACGCGCTTGACCTTTCCATGCTCAACCAGACTGTTAAGTGCTTGGCGTACCGTACCCAGGGCAATACCTGTTTCCTTAGCAATCTCGCCCGGTCCCGCCTCGCTAACGCTTGAGATGTATTTCCACACCTCGTACTGCTTAGGAGAGAGCATGTCCTCAACCTTTTCTTCTTCAAGGTATGAGAGAGCTTTTGCCGCCTGTTCTTTAACAACCGACAAAAAGAAATTAAGCCAGGGTGAAATAGTGTCGTGATCGCTTTTGAAAGTCTCCTGTGATTTTCGGAGAGCAACATAGTATTCATCTTTGCGACGCTCGACGATCTGCTCATGAGAAACGTACTGCACGAACTGATATCCAGATCGCAAAAGCAAAAGATTTGTGAGGACGCGCGAAAGACGCCCATTACCGTCTTCGAATGGGTGAATTTTCAAAAACTCGACAATAAAATTGGCGATAACTAGAAGTTGATGAAATCGATTCTTCTCAAGTGCATCATCTGTCCACTCAATAAGTTCCTGCATTTCCTTTCCAGTAAGAAAGGCCGGAGTGGTCTCGAACATGATCTGAGCAACCTTGCCATCCGGTCCAAGTACGCCGACTGTATTTTCTTTCTTTTTGTAACCACCACGATGCGTATCGTCCTTAGTCGAGTATTTAAGAAGCTGATTGTGAAGCGATGTGATGACGCTCTCTCGAAGCGGTAGAGTCTGGAAGCTATCGAACACGTTTTGAAGTGTCTCAAGATAGCCCTGTACTTCCTGCGAGTCACGATCCGCAAATTTAGATACTGCAAGACCACGCATGATCTCCTCCACCTGCTCGTCGGTTAGTTTTGCACCCTCAATACGAGTGGATGCACCTGCAGAAGTGATGAGTGTCGACTTTTTGAGGTTGGTTACCGCTTGAGGACTCATTCGTAGACCCGATTTAAATTCGCCACGAATGCCGTCGATCTCACCCAAAAGAGCCACAATATGTGGATCAGGGTTTTTTATGCGGTGATCAAATTTTCTTGTGATGTCGTTCATAAATCATTTAAAGATTTAACGCTATAACGCATATGGTGGATTATAACGGATTATAGCGGCAAATGCAAATAGTTCATCTGTGGGTAACATGAAGACCCTAAAAAGACTACTTTGTGCCATAATATAAGCCAATATGGTCACCGATGAGAAAAAACTGGTCGAGAAGTACAAAACAGAAAAATACCGGCTTAGCCACTTGCAACCTCGGTATTTAGAAGTTTTTGAGTACCGCACTGGCATCGTAGATGGTGACTCTCATACACAAAAAGAGACCGGCAAGAAATTTGGCATAAGTTCGACTCGTGCGGCACAACTGGAAGCACGAGTGAAGTACGAGCTTGAGCAACTTTAAGGGTTATACACAGTGTGCATATTCGCAACCCTCTTGCGAATAAAATGTTCGGAGTGATATAATAAATTCACAATCGAATAACTTAATGCCTCAAGGGGCATTCCTGAAAGGGATTCCGAGTTTAAGGGCTCGTGACCAATCGCTTAATTGCGAAAGGTCACGAGCCTTTTTCGTTATCCGATTGTTTCCAGCTCCCTGATACCTCTCGGTCGAGCATCCACCAGCTGTGATCGACCTCACACTGCACGGGACTCACGGGTCTCGTGTACATAAAAAAATTTCACAGCGGATGAGGGGGTGTCAGAGAGCTGGAACAATAAATATTTTATGTTTAGCAAATTTCAATCATTACCAAGTTACTTCGGCGGCAAGCGAAAGCTGGTCAAGTATATTTTTAAGCCGATTAAAAAGACCGATGGAGTTTTTATAGACGCTTTTCTTGGCGGTGGATCAGTAAGTCTCTACGCCAAGGCAAAAGGATACAAAGTTATCGCAAACGATATCGCATTCCGCTCTGTCATCATCGGCCGGGCCCTTATCGCAAATAATAGCGTGAAGCTAGAGACCGAGGATCTTGCCAGACTTTTCATAAAGACAAAGCACGATGGCTTTATTCGCAAGAACTACTGCCCGAAAGTATTCACAAGTAAGATCGCCGACTTCCTCGACAATGCCTTTGCCGCAGTCCGTACCGTCGAGAACGAAACCAAGCGACATCTGCTCTTGCACCTCCTCATCAAGTTTATTTTGTCCTGCCGACAATTCGGAAAATTCACGCACACCAGAGACACGCTCGATCTTGAAGCTCGCAAATGGGAGTGGCCACTCCGGTCCAAGTCTCATGCACCGAAAAATCTCCGCATGATCCAAAACCCGATGATGACGTTGGAAAAATTAAAAGACGAAATTAATCATGGCGTTTTTGATAATCACCAAGACAATGAAATACACCAAAAAGACGTGTTCGACTTTCTCAAGGAAGTTACTGGTGACGTTGTTTATTTTGATCCTCCTTATCCTGGCTCTTCTTCCTACGAGGTTGAGTATGGGATCTTGGATAACATCCTCGCCGGAGAAAAGCTCGACAACAAACCCAGCCCCTTCTCCAACAAAGATGCCGACGAATTTCTAGAACGGATGTTCGAGTCGGCAAAGCACATTCCGCAATGGGTCATCTCCCTCGGCCAGAACAAAGAGGACGTGGGAGTGAAGCCGGAAAAACTGCTTGCGATGGTGCAGAAGCATCGCAAAGCGGAAGTGCAGATGCTCGATCACAAGTGGTCGGTGTCGAATGCCGGAGGTCGAGGCCAGACAGACAATATCGAGTACATGATCGTAACCATATGACAAAACCAACAGCACAAATCAAGACGGTGAAAATTAAGGAATGCGTTCCGAACTCTTGGAATCCAAACGAGATGAACGCCCGCCAATTTGCGTCGCTCAAGAAAGCGATCACGAGGTTCGGACAAACAAAGCCGATCCAAGTCGGAGTCTGGCCGAACATGAAAGTGAAAGACGGCTATGTCATTGTCGGTGGTTACCACACATGGAAAGTGCTTGGCGAACTCGGTAACACCGAGATCGAAGCGAACGTCCACGAATTCAAAAGCGAGGACGAGGCCAAGCTCTACGGTTTGACCGACAACATCCACGGGTCCAACCAACAGCTCAAACTCGGCAAGCTCGCATACGAGCTGACGCAGAATGGCTACTCGATAAAAGAGATTGCAAGCAATCTCGGTGAGGAGGATATCAACGTCAAAGATGCACTCGACCTCGTGAAAGACGAGATCGAAAAGAAAATGGTCGAACTCAAGAATGCCGAACGTGAGAACTTTGTCGCCCTGAACTTTGTCGTCGACAAAGACCCGAAAGAATCGGCCGATGATTTTATTACTGCCGTCACTGCCTTTGCCAAGACCAAAGGCGTGAAAGTCGCCAAGGCGACCAAGGACATAAACGGCCAGAGAGAAACGATCGCACTCTTGAGCTTCAACGTGACCAATCCGCAAAAGACGGTAGTCGACGAAGCACTCGCACACATCGCAAAGGTCGAGGGTGTGAGCGAGAGCAAGGCATTAGAGCAGATTTGCTCGCAATTCCTGTTGACCGTATCTGACCTTAACTCACCGAAACATGGCAAAAATTGATACCAAAAGTAAAAGGAGTCATGACGCAATACGCCTTAAATACGAAGGTGAATCTTATGATTCCATTTCCAAAAGTATCAAAACGCCGGTGGAAACGATCCGAAGCTGGTTCAAGCCATCGGGGCCACTCAAAGCAGAGTACGAGAAATACTGCGATGAGCAGAACGAATTTAAGAAACGTGAAGCCCAAGACATCATCAAAAAGAACATTGCGACAGCCGCTTCCATGCTCGTTGCCCTTATGGCCAGTGCAGACGATAACGTCAAATTTCGTGCCGCAAAAGAACTCCTTGACCGAGAGCTTGGAAGTCCGAAAGAGACTGTTGAGCATCGAGGTCTATTCGGAACAGACCTAAGCTATGAACAAATCCTCCGAAAAGCCAGAGAAAAACCCCCTCCAGATGGTTAATGACCTTATCGAAACGATGAGGATTTGTGACGCTGATCCACAAGAATTCATCGAGCACTGTTTATCAATAAAAACCAAGAATCAGCAGACTGTTCTTTTACACCTGAATACCGCACAGACCATGATCCACGACCGGATCAAGAAACTGCGAGCACTCGGTAAGCCGATAAGAATGATCATCTTGAAAGCGAGACAGGAGGGGGTCTCCACTCTCTGCGAAGCTCTGATCTTCGAACGGACTGCCAGATTCGAGAACACCAACTCGCTTATAGTCGCACACGAACCGGAATCAACAGATGCAATCTTTGCCATGAGTAAGCTCTTCTACGACTTACTGCCGAAATGGGCAAAGCCAATGCGCCGGTACGACAATAAGAAACAGATGGTGTTTGAGAATCCGGACGAGAAAGCGAGAGCAAAAGACCCGGGACTGCGAAGCCGAATGGTAATCGCAACAGCCGAGAAAGCGAAAGTGGGACGAGGATTGACCATTCACAACTTTCACGGATCGGAAGTGGCGTTCTGGAAAAACGCAAAGGAACTGATGCTCTCGGTACTGCAAGCAATCCCGAACCTGCCGAACACAAGCGTGTTCCTAGAGTCTACTGCCAACGGATTCGGAGGCGATGGCGAATACTTCTACAAGGCCGTGCAGGACTCGATTGCCGGAAAGAACGAATTTGAGCTCATATTCCTGCCGTGGCACCTGATGGACGAATACTCCCTCGCATTCACCGGAGATAAAGAAAAGATAAAGTTTTCCGAAACACTGGACGAATACGAAAAGAATCTCAAGACATCGGCAAAGCTCTCCCTAGAACAGCTCAACTGGCGACGCTGGGCGATCCAGAACCTCACCGGTGGCGACATCGAGAAGTTCAAACAGGAGTACCCAGCCACGATCGAGGAAGCATTCGTCGCATCAAGTAAGTCAGTCATTCCGAAGCAGTACATCGAAGCGCAAGGAAAGTTCACACGCGCTCCGATACGAAAGCTCGATGACATCCTGATCTACGAGGAACCAAATCCGAAACACTTCTACAGCCTGGGTGCAGACCCAAGCGAAGGGATCGGACAAGACGACTCTGCAATCACGATCTTCGACAAGATGACCGGCCGAGAGGTGGGATCGTACATCGGACAGATACAGCCGGACTTGTTTGCCAAGAAAATCAAACAGGCGGCCGAACTCTTCAACGATGCACTGGCGATTGTGGAGATAAACAATCACGGTCTAGCGGTAATCAACGCTCTCAAAGGCGAATACTCGAATCTCTACCAACGCACGGTGTTCGATAAGCATACGAACACCAAGCGCAAAGAGCTGGGATGGAAAACAAGCCAGACCACAAAACCCCTCATGGTAGACGACTTCATCGCCGGACTCCGAGATGACGACATCGGACTCTCAAGTCAGACGACCGTCAGTCAGATGATGACGTTCGTACACACGAATGAAAGCAACCGGTACGGAATGGGTGCGGAGAGCGGACAGAAAGATGATGCCCTTATATCAGCAATGCTCGCATGGCAAGGACTGAAAGAACTACCAAGCGAAATGCCGATGCAGAGGAAAGGTCGATCAATGAAACTTTACTAAATATGGCAACCACAAAAGAATTACAAAAATATAATAGCGAGTACGACGAAGCGAAAAAGAACTTCTTGTACTATTTCAAACCCGAATTTGATCGGGGTTATAAGCTGTTCTCCTCTTACAACGGAGATCGTGCCGCCGAACTCGAACAGACCAACGACGGAGAGATTTGGCAGTCCAACGTTTTCATTCCTCAAGTATTTGCATACATCAAGACGTTCCTCCAAAAGACCGTCGGCATTACCCCTGACTTTAAGCTCGAGGGAAAGAACAGTGACGCAATGAAAGACCTGATCCTCTGGCTCTGGGAAGTAGGAATGAGTGACGACCTGATCGACTACTTCCTGCAAGTGTTTATTTGCGGAACGACAATCGGCAAAGACTTCTTGCGTAAGGAAACCAAGAAAAAGAGAAAGAAAGAGATAAGCATTGTCGAGAAAATAAAGAAGCTCGTATTTAAAACCGAGACATCCAAGATCACCTTCCGTCCGGACTTTGACCCCGTAGATATTTACAACTTCTATCCTCATCCGAGGATGAAAAAGATGGCTGATCCGCTTCCAGTATTCCACCGGTATGTGCTGACGCTGGACGAAATGAAAGCCCAATATCCGGATGTGCCAGCAAAGACATGGAATCAGTTCGTGGATAAAGAGGGATCAGTTACAAAGTCCGGTGGCGATACGACCGATTACGCATACGTGCGAAAGGAAGTCCTGTTGCAACTGCGTAAGAGCCTGAGAGAGACAACCAAAGCGTCCTCTCCGATCGAGGGTAACCCAAATAATCCGGTCCAAATGCCAACAAGCGATGACAAGCTCTTTGAAATCGTAGAGCGATGGACTGACGACATGATGACCGTATTCCTACCGATGGACGGAACACCGATCGAGATCAAAGACGGTGACAACCCATACGATCACCAATCGAAACCTTACTCTCGAACCGGCTTCTTCCCTCGAGCGTTCTCGTTTTACTGGCTCGGTATTCCGAAGCTCGTAGACCATTTGCAAGAACTCTTAAACTCCGTGACCAACCAGCGAGTGGATGCCATCACAATGAAAATCCATAGCATGATTGCCGCGGCTCCAGTAGCTCTCCCCGGTTATAAGCAATCAACCATCAGTATACGACCACTCGGAATCCTCTGGACGAATGATCCGAACTCGGTCAAAGAACTGAAGTTCGGCGACGTGAACTCCTCTGCGTTTATAGAACCTGATCACATCAAGGAAGCGATGCGTATCGCAGTAGGTATCGACGAATACACAACGACGGCTGGAGCGGATGCAAAACAAACTGCGACCGTTGCCTCATTCATGCGAGAAGCAACGCTTGAGGGAGTAAAACTTTTCCTGATCATGCTCCGAGGTTCGTACATCATGCACTTTGAACACTGGATTTGCATGATCAAGCAATTCTGGACAACGAAAGGCGTGATACCGGACAAGGCCGTCGCAATTCTCATACGTCACGGACTTATAACCCCCGAAACAGAAAACATCGAAGGACTATTCGACTACGAATACGAGATGTCCCTCGAATCAACATCTGCCCTCGCTTCCTCATCCGAACTCAAGAAAGCAAAAGACTTGGAACTCTGGGCTTTGATCAAAGACGTGAACGAGATCGTGGACACGGAAACCGGAACGGTCTACTCGGTCAAGAAATTCAAGATACTGATGAAGCTATTTGAGGATTATGGCTGGGAGCCAACCAACTATATAAGCGAGACCAAACAACCAACCGTCACACAACCAACCGACGAAACAATCCCACCGGGAACTGGAGCACCGGCCGTCGGTGACGCACCTGCAATCGAACTGCCACCGGACGCCGTAGCCGAGCAAGGACTACCGGGTAACGAGATGGGAGCGATGCTCGGTAACGCAATGAAGCAATAACGCATATGACAAAACCACTGAACAAAGAAATAGAAGCAAACATCAGCAACTTGTACGAAACCAAGTATTTTGAAGCGTTGTCCGAGCTTATTGCAAACGAACTCGATATCACAAAGACATGGCTACTCAACAAACAACTGACTGCCGATGAGATTCGGTTTTATCAAGGTCGAGCCGAAGGACTCGGGGTCATCCTGATCCAGATAAAAGCTATTCACGATGAATATATGAAAACACCAACATAACATCTCCCAACCACAAGGAAATCGCCAAACTTTTTGAGGGGTTCAGCTGGCCTCTTAAGATGGGATTTCTGGCGATTTCCACATCTTGAGAGACCAACCGAGCCTCCCGAAAAGGGGCTCGGTTTATTAATTTGCAGACGCCAACGTGCCGACCGTGATCGGATACCGAGGAACAATCTGCGACTAACACGCCTATGGAAAAACCAAACAATTCCGGCGCCGAACCGAACACACCGTCATTCGACGATGCAGTCGGTAAGGAACAACCGGTCAATTCAATCCCGTCAGGCACTTCTAACGAGGAACAACCTGACAAAAAATCAGACGCCAACGGCGAGAAGCCCGAGGATCAATCTGGCGTAAAGCCAAACGATAAGAGCGAAAGTACCGAGGATAAAGACAAAAAGTCCGAGGGCGACAAGACCTTCTGGGGCAAGTTCAAGAGCGAGGACGATGCTAAACGCTCCTACGACGAAGCCCAGACCAAGATTATCGACCAAGGTAAAGAGATCAACGATCTCAAAACCTCAACCGAGAAAAACCAACAGTTTCTCTCGATCCTCGATAAAGCCTTGACCAAGAATCCGCAACTAGCCGAACAGCTGAAAGCGAGTCTCGCCGAAGCTATGAAAGCCAGCGATGCAGAACCAGAGGATGAACCGGACATCGACACTCTTCTCGATAAGAAGCTCGAGGAACGGGAAACGAAAGCCAAGACCAAAACAGAGATCGACAAATGGATCTCAGAACACGAGGACTTCAAAACTCCTGAGATTGGTCACCAGATTCTCGACTTGATCGAGAAAGAAAAGCTTCCGTTCAATGCCCGAACGCTTCAACTGGCCTACGACTCCGTAACCAAGGATTCGCAGACAAAGAAAGCGGCCGACGAAGCTCTCAAGAAAGAGGAAGTCAAAAATCTCGAAAGAGAGAATGCGTCCGGTGTCGGTGGTGGCCAACCGGCCAACAAAGGCAAAACCGCTGACGAGAGTCCATTCGACGATCTCGTCGGTGAGAGCATCAACCCTAATCGAGTTAGGTAACGCTTAAAAGGTTCGAATGGCCTGTGAGCGGTTGCCGACTCTTAACCTAAACAACAACCTATGGCTGAACCAAATCACATCATTGGATCGAGGAACACGCTGACGATTGAACAATCCCAGCGTATTCCCGATGTCGATGACAAAATTTTCCTCCTTGAACCGGGAGAATCACCGCTCACTGCCTTCTTGACCCAGATCGGAAAGATCGGAGACGGCGGGGGCAAGTTCAAGGGACACGCTCTGCAAAAGAGAGTCGTGTACAACCCCGAATTCACGGAATACGAGGATCAGTATTCCGGCGTCTGGGCTCAGATCAACAACGGTGCTGGATATGCGTCCGGCGCAACCGCACTGGTGATCGATAACCCAGGTGTCTCGATCTTCACCAAGTTCGACCTCGTCAAGAACACTCGAACCGGTGAAATCATGCGTGTCACTGCCGTTGACTACGGCACCAACACTCTCACGGTCACTCGTGGAGCTGGTGCGACTGCGGCCGCCGCTATCAACGATAACGACTGGCTGTTGGTCATCGGCCCTGCGTTCGAAGAAGGGTCAAAGTCTGGCGATTCCAATACGACCAAGCTCGTAAAGGTCACCAACTTTACCCAAATCTTCAAGACCAAGTTTGGCGTGACTCAAACCGAGAATGCATCAAAGCTCTATCCGTCCGGCAACCCCGGTGCGGACTTGAAGTACCTCCGAGCAAAGCACGGTATCGAACAGGCAAAGAAAATCGAACGTGCGTACTGGTTCGGTGAAAAGAAAGAAGTAACCGGTCCAGACGGTAAACCGCTTCGCCTCTCCGGAGGAATCTTGGAAGCGATCATTGCCGCCGGAAGCGTACAGGACGAAGCCGGATCAGCTCTAACCGAGCCTGAATTCCGATCGTTCCTCCAGAACTACGCATTCAAGTACGGCTCTGCAGAGAAGTATTTCTTCTGCGGTAACACCGTACTCGGATACTTGGAAAGCTTTGCCACTTCCAAGATGTACATCGTACCAAGCGATAAGACCTACGGAGTAGAAATCCGTAAGTTCCAGTCGTCATTCGGAACGCTGAACATTGTTCGTCACCCGATGTTCGACAACCAGTATGCCGGTATGGGCGTAGTGGTCGATCTCTCCACAAATCTCGAAACCAACATCCAGGACAACGATGCTGACGAGGAAGTCGATCAGTACAAGACCGAAGCCGGTCTGCAGAGAGTCAACTTCGAAAAGAACGCACTCCTCAAAGGCGTCGCCTAAATGGATTAGCGGCTCTGTTCTGACTTGCTGGCCTCCACCGAAACGTGGAAGCCAGAAGTCAGGGCGGATGCCAGAATCCGCATCTTATAAACCAAAACAATTAATCACTTACAACCCTTATGGCCAAATTCAATTCACACATTAAGAACTTGAAAATTGTTCTTAGACCGGCAATGCCGGTGTTCGAGGGCGGTCTGAAAGTCGGCGACTCTGCCGGTCAGTATGCCCAATTCATCGACGGCCAATTCGAGACCAAAGATGAAAAGATAATCGCCAAGCTCGAAACATTATCAACATTCGGCGTGGACTTCTGGAAAGTAGACGAAGCCGAACAAAACGAAACTTCAAAGGTCGATGGAGATTCAGACAACAGTCTGGAAAAGCTCACAAAGAAAGAACTGCAAGCCCTTGCCGTAGAAAAAGGCATCGAACTGCAGGGAGACGAAACGAAAGATGCACTGATCGAGCTTTTGCAGAACAAACAAGAAAACTAACCATTACCGCTTATGGCAATCGTATCTGGTGACTTAAAAGAATATAAGTCCTCCGCAACGAATTCGGACGGTGGTGACATCACTGTAACCGAAGTCGTCGACAACACCGATAACAACCTCTTCACCGACATCACCGGTGATGAAGCGGCGGCTGGAGGCACGGAATACCGAAAGATATTCCGCAAAAATACCCACGGCTCTCTGACGTGGCAAAACGTTGTGTCATGGCTTTTAAGCCAACCGACCAACGCCGCTCTTTCGTTCGGCTTCGGCGTTAACCACGCTGATGATGCCGATGGAGCACAAGGCAACATGAGTGCATTCGGTGCGAACGCAGTCGTTGCCGTTGTTTCCGATGGTGCTGACACCCGACAAGTAACGATCGTCGGCGAGGACGCATCCGGAAACAGACAATCAGAGACTCTGACACTTAACGGAACAACTGAGGTCGTGGGAGCTTTGACGTTCTCAAAACTTTACGGTGCATCCATCGCTTCACTCTCCGGATCACGAAGCGTCACGATCCGACAAGGATCAGGAGGTACAACCAGAGGCACGATCGGAATCAACAAAAAGATCAGCTTTATCTGGTACGGAAAGAAATACACCGGTGCATCGCTCGGAAACGCCGAGGGTGGCGACATGGCAAGCAAGGCCGCTGGTTTGAAAAACGGCGACATTGCGGCCGCTGGAAACTTCGCTCTCTGGTATCGCCTCACGTGGCCAACCACTGCCGGTGCAGTAACTGCAAACTCAACGCAAGTGAAGTCCGAGGGCGACACTGCGGCTTAATCAACTCTTATGGCTGATTCATTCCTCCCATATAAAAATCCGGACACTACGGATGCAAAACTAGACTCTGAATCACTAACCGTTGGCAGTGACACTGTTGAACGTGAGCGTATTCAGATCGCTGGGAAGGGTGCGGCCGAGATTGCGGAAGTAAAAAACGCACCTCCAGCAAAGGATCACCACGGCGTCGTGACGAGACCGGTAAAGACTGGGGTAATTCTTGCAACAGTCTCAGACGCAAAAACAGCAACCGGCGTCGTCGGATCGCAACAAGACATCGGTGCGAGATTTTTCTCACTGCAATTGTCTGGAACGTGGGTCGGATCAGTAGGACTCGAGGAATCAAACGACGGCACGAACTGGGACTTCATCGGAATGCAAGACATTGACGACAACTCCGTGACCGCTTCCGGTGGAACGTACACAAGCTCAACTGTTAACGGTATCCATTACGGATATGTGCGTGCTCGATACGTTCGAGTCGTGGTGTATTCGTACACCTCCGGCACAATCCAGATCGATGTGAACTTCTACGGAGAGGCACTACCTCCGACAATGGTGCGAGTAAAGATTCCAAGTGCGACCAGCTCACCGGCACGACAAGCGGACGCCGCTTATAGTGCTGGGGAAATCCTGATGAAAGCCGGTGGCGTTGCCAACGATGCCGGAACAGACTTCGGAGCTGATCAAGACTGGGTTCCGATGGGTCTGACAAGAAAAGGAACGTCACGCCAGACTGGACGACCTGAAGTGCTTGCAACTATTTCCGGCAGTGCAACAGCAACTGGAAACGTCGGGTCAGTGCAAGACAACGGCGCAAAATCCCTTACTTTACAACTCACGGGTACGTGGGTCGGAACAGTGATCGTGGAGCAATCGAACGACAACACAAACTGGGTCGGTACGATTCTCTACGACGTTGCCGGAAGCGTAATGGGAGGTTCGGGCGGTGTGTTTACTGGAATAACCCTCAACGGAATATTCATCGCAAACATTCATGCCCGATACGTGCGTATCCGAGTATCTGCCTACACATCCGGAACAATTGTGGTGACCGGCGTCCTCTGGGGCGAACCAGTATCACCATCAACAATCAAAATCATTCCGCATAGCTCGACTACCACTGGACTGATCAAGCAAGAGGACTCCGCACACGGATCGGGAGATGTAGGTGTGTTCGTGCTTGCAGTCCGAAACGACAACGGTGCGACCGCATTCGGAAGCGCAAACGGCGACTACATTGCGTTCGGTGTCGACAACGCCGGTGTGCCATTCACTCCGGCCGCTCGACCAACAGGAGCCGGTCTAACCCAGCACAAGCGAATTTCAACCGCTGACACCAACGGTGTGAGCTTGAAAGGATCTGCAGGACAAATATATGCGATCCACGCTTACAACACCCATGCGACAGATAAGCGATTCCTGAAACTCTACAACAAAGCATCTGCTCCGACTGTCGGAACTGATACGCCAGTAAAGACAATTACCCTAGGTCCCGGTCAAGACTTCACATTTTATTGGGAAGTCGGTTTGCCGTTCACTACAGGAATTGCGTATGCAATCACCTCATGGCTGACCGATGCAGACTCCGGTGGAATCGGTGCGAACGAGGTCGTGCTGAACATCGACTACATCTAAACCTATGGCACTAGCACCCGTACTCAACCAAGCACAAACCAGATGGTTCTCGACCGCAGTATCAATGGCGAGAATTTATCTGCTCGACATCAAAGGACTCGTCGCAAAGTTAATGGCGTACCTGTTCGACGTATACGTGCTTGTGCCAAAGACGCTGGTGTACGCATTCGACATCCGGAATCTCGCAACCAAAACAGTCACGTACCTACTCGACACTTTCTCACTGATCGCAAAAGCAATAACGAATGTTTTTGATATCCGAAACCTGATAGCAAAAATAGAAACGTACTTGCTCGATATCAGAGCGTTAGTGGCAAAGTCCTTGACCTACGTGTGGGACATCATCGGAGGAGCCGTGATCGGAATAATCTACGTGCTCGATATTCGAGAACATGCAACGAAGCAGATGACATATCTGCAAGACATTCTGATCACACTCGGTAAGCATTGGACGTACCGGTTCGACAACCTGCTCAACGCACTTAAAGCAACGGTCTACCAATTCGACATCAGAAACCTTGCGACCAAACTGCAAACGTACCTGATCGATATCGGCGACGTGGTCGCAAAGATGCTGACCTATAAGCTCGATGTCCGAAACTTGGCGAGCCAGACACTGACCTACCTGATGGATCTCCACAACCTGACTGCAAAAGCATGGACGTATGTGCTGGATACCAGAAACCTTGCGACCAAGAACGTGCAATACGTTCTCGATCTCCTCAACACGATAAATAAAAGCATCCAATATCGGTTCGACATTCTGATCTCGGCCGCAAAGCAGATGACGTACCTGTTCGATGTGACGAGCTTCGTATCTCGAGCGATTGCATACGTGCTCGATATCAAAGGTCTTGCATCAAAGCTCTACACCTACCGACTGGATATCCGAGGATTGATCGCAAGAGCTACCAGCTACCTCTTCGACATCAGACAATTTGCCGCAAAGTCCATGACTTACGTGATGGACATCCTAAGCAATATTGCCAAGACGTGGACGTATCGCTTCGACATCCTGATCACACTCGGAAAATTGTGGACATACCGATTCGACATTCGAGGACTTATCGGAAAGGCGTGGAAGTACGTCTGGGACAACTGGAAAATCCCAGCCGGAATAAAGATCGCTGTTGAATTCCTTTCGGCGAAAGTATCCGTGCTCATGCTTTCTGCAAAAGAAACGCTGGGACTTACCACTGCCAAGAACAACATTGAGGTCAAGACTGCCCGAGCAGATCAACAACTCCAGAATGCAAAAGCTGACGTGACGCTTCCGAGCAATAAGCAAGACATAAATCTATGAGCATAAAAATCGTACAAAACGACTCTCGTCCTCCACTGGAATTCTCCCTGACGCAAGACGGTGCTCCGGTAAACCTTACCGGATGCACGGTGAAGTTCTACATGAAAAATGCCACAACTGGATCGATAAAGATCAACGGCGTTGCATGCACCGTCACCGACGCAGTCAAAGGAAAATGCCGGTACAGCTGGACGGGTTCAGACACCGACACGGTCGGAACGTATCTCGGTGAGGTCGAGGTTACGTTTGGCGACGGAAAGATTCAGACCGGCTTCAAACAATTATCAATCATCATCCGTGATGACATCTAAACGCATATGACACGAGGCGAAATAAGACAATCAATAAAAAACGAGGTCGACGACCAAACGCTCGACGACACGATCGCAAACTCGTGGATTCAGCGTGCGGATGAAAAGGTGCAAAGCTGGCGTCCTCCCGAGGATCGTGACCAGACATTCGACTACTGGGACTATCTCAAGACCGAACAGCCGTACACGACGGTGGCCAACCAACCGAAATATCCAGTTCCCGAAAATTATCGAGCGTTCGTGGAATTAAAGATCGGTACGGACAAGATACCGTACACACTCGTGGACTACCGAGCAAGAGATCGCTACAGCGACCATGCGGTGTACACACTTGGTGGCTCTTTCTACCCGATAACAACTCCGACGGCAGACGGCCAAGCAATGATGCTGGTGTTTGTCCGCATATCGGATGACTTCGCATCGGATAACGACGAGCCAGAGGTCGAAAAGCTCTATCACCAAGCCTACGTCGAATGGGGCAAAAAGATGTACTACAACCAGCAAGGCGACACGGAGCTTGAACGCCAAGCTGATAACAACTTCGAACGGATCATGATCGGAAAGTGGCGAGACCAAGAGCTTGCCCGAATGGCGTCGGCCGACGATCAAGCTTCAATCCCTAGAAGCTCACTCGTATAAACCTATGGCACTAGCAAAGAAAATCTGGAAAGCGTCACGATTCCACAAAGGTATCTCAAACCTGAACGCCGATGGTAGTTTTTGGTTTTCAAATGGACTCGATATAGACCAGTACCCTCCGTACATCAAAGTCTCAAATAAGTTTTTCAAAGAAACGGATAGCGTGTTGTTACCGGCACTCGATGAACCGTGGGGTATGGCGTATTTCAACAATCGGTATTACATGGCGAACCGTAACAACGGAAAGATTTTTGAGAATACTTTCTCCAGCTGGGTGGAAGTCCACGACAACGTGAACATCTGGGGAGGAAGTGGAATGTTTGCTGACGAGGATTATCTCTACTACGCAGGAAGTACGTGGATCGGACGCTACGACAAAACAACATGGACGGACTCGTGGCAATCACTCAACGTGAATACCGCCTTTGATCCCGTACCGATCACTAAGTTTTTGAAATTCATCTGCTTTGGAAACAAGCAGTACATGGCGGCGTGGGATACGGCCGCAAGTTCATGGAATCCGAACCGACTGACGCTTCCATCCGGATATGTGATCCGCTGGCTTGCTCCGCTTACCGACTATCTGGTGGTCTCTGCTCATCATGAGAGCCAAGGATCGGCATTGTTTTTCTGGGACGGATACTCACAAACCTATAACCGTGTCCTCCAGCTAACGCAAACAGAATGCCTATCCGGTGTTGTCGATAAAAACGTGCTGTACATGGTGATGAGAGACGGCTGGATTTGCCGATTCAATGGTACAGGAATCGAAAAGCTGAATCGCTTTCCGGACATGGACTACCAAGACTACATCAACATCCTCGCTCAATGCGTAAAGGTCTACCAAGGCATGATCTATATCGCAAAAGGATCGAACACATTCGAAACAACCCGACGCCATCACTTCTGCGGAATCTGGGTATTCAATCCTGCAACAAACGCCCTCTACTACAAACACCGATTCTCCAACAATGCAGTCAATAACCACACCGGCGGTGTCTCTAGCGTGCAATTCCTTTTCGTCGACCGAAATACGATCCGAGTCGGATATCGAGACAGTACAAAATATATCGTCGATATAAACCACGACACTGGAACATACCGACCTTATGACTTCGGTGCGTACTGGGTCAGTCCGCTTGTCGATGACGAGCCGTATCTGCGAAAGAGATTCAAACAAGCAATTCTGAATTTTATGAAGCCGATACCAAACAGTAGCTTTGCTCGGTTTGAAGTGAAGTACAACACCAGCGAACGCTGGGTGCGAGATATGAAAAGCGTGAATAGTGGCGGGTCCGACTTCTGCATCCTCTCAAGTTTTCCAACCGGTATGGAAGTCGGCGATGAAGTGATAGTCACGACCGGCGGTGCGGCCGGACAAACACGGCACATCAAAGCAATGGACACCGTGACCAAACGCATAGACTTTGACGAAACGCTGTACTACGTCGGCGGTTCAATCGGAACGATGTCGGCCGGTGACATGGTGATGATCACGCCTTTCAAGAAACTCGGAACGATCAAAGGAAACGAAAACTCCGGCAAGGTAAACAAGATGATCCGCTTCAATGCGAGGACAAAGAAAATCCAATTTAAGGTCGAGATCTGGAGCAACTCCGGCTTCGGTGGCGAGTGGGACATGGGTCTGAAAGATTTCTCCGCCATTTTTGTGCCGGATCGAATAATCAAATAAATATATGCCTGACGAACCAATCACAAATGAAGCAGAGGTCTCGGAAACACCTAAGCCGGTGGAATCGGAAACAAAAAAGTTCCGGCTTGAAAAGATAGATGCAGAGAATGTGAAAAAGACTGACACACGTGAGGAAGTGTCGATCGTGAATATTCCAGCTCTGCAGTTCCAGAAAGTAGTGCTGGAAAAAACCATCAACGATTCACAAGAACAGCTCGACCAAATCAATGAGGTCTTGGTCGAGTGGGAGAAATTACAGAAATAGTTATGGACGATTACAACAACAATAACACCAAGCAATCAAAGCAGGATTTTGATCCAAATCTGGGGTCGATCTTAACCCTACTTCGAGACATCCCGATACTGAACACTGTTCCGTCCGACGCACCAAGAACGCCGATCAGCTTTGCGTTGTACGAGAGCGGTGGCACACGCCGGTTCTATGTCTTTTTTAACGGAGCGTGGAGGTACGCAACCCTTACTTAAAAACTTATGGCAACAATAACAATACAAAAAGGTCAAACCTTATCGGGAATCGCCAAACAGCAAGGCACGACAGTCGATGCCTTGATGAAAGCGAATCCAAGTATCAAGAATGCGAACCTGATATATGCCGGTTCGAGTTTGAACTTGCCCGGAGCACCGACTTCACCCGTTGTTGCCCCTAAGGCGAGTGTTCCGACCCCTCCTGCACCCGTGACACCTTCTTCGCCCGTAACCCAGCGCGTTGACCAAATTTCGAGCCCGGGGGCGAGCGGTGTACCGGAGAAAAGCACCCTGTATGGAGCTGAAGTGCCTTCTTCGACCTCTTTGCTCGCAAAGTACCGATCCGAGCTCGGTCTCGATACTGCCCTCAAAAGCATGCAGGACAGCCAGACTTCCTACCTCGATACGCTCAAGAATCTGCCAAAGAAAGCAGATATCTATGAGCAGGAAAAAACTAAACGTGGTGTCGACGTGATGCAAAAGAATCTGCAGAGCCTCGACGATCGACTGGCGACTATGGAAATGTCGCTTGAGGATTCAGAGAAAGATATTCGTGACCGAATGATTAAAAGCGGTGCGATGGTAACCGAAAGTCAAACGCAACGACTGGTCTCTAGTGAGAAACAACCACTGATGGACGAATATAGAAAACTTCTGAATGAACGTAACCGACTAGCTAACAATCTCGGCGTTGCTGAAACATCAGCAAAGGACTCCGCCGGTATGAGATATGACGATTCCACATTACCACTCACGGTCGCAGAAAAGATGATGGGCTTCCAGAAAGACCAGTATGGCGTACTTGGTGACCTCCTGAAGCAAGTATTCGGTGCATCAGAAAAAGATGTCGCAAACATTGTCGAAGCTTCCAAGTACGGCAAAGAGCAAGAAAAGAAAGATGCACAAGACGTGATCAACCGAGCGATCCAGCTCGCAAATCTCGCCAACGACACACCAGCCGGAACGGTGCTCAATATTGCCGGTACAAAAGTAGTCGGCACAAAGAAAGCGTCGGGTAGTGGCTCTGGTGACGGTGGAAGTGCAAGCGATGTCGAAGCCTACGCACTTGAACTACTCAACAATCCAAACTTTACCGCAAGCAACGTGCCACAAAACATACGAGCGCAAGTCCTCCAGAAACGAGATCAGATTATTTCTGAAGCAAACACACAACAGCAAGCCGATGCGGCGGCCGCTCAAGCATTGAAAGCAAGTCAACCAAAGATGACCGCTCAAGACTTTGGTGCTGGGGTCAAAGACGTATTCACCCAAAAGATACCGAATGTTGCGAAGGCCGGATTCAACACCAGCAAAAACTTCTTCAAAGGTCTCTTCGGTATTGGAAATTAAAACGTTATGGCTTACATCAAAGACCCTAAAACAGGAAAGTACATAAACACCGGTTCTGCACCGGCCTCTCCTCCACTCACCGTACCCAAACCAACATCGGTCGGTACTGCAGTGAAATACCAAAAGAATGCCGACGGAAAGTTTGTGACGACTGAAATAGAGAAACCGGCCGGTAAGCCCAACGTGACAACAGTCGAAGGACTGCGAGACTTTGCTTTGCAAAATAACGTGGATGTCTCCTCCACTCAACCCAAAGAATCAACCCTGCAGAAAATCCTCCATGTACTCAACACGGGAGGATATGCCGTTGGTGGTCTTATTAGTGGAAAAGGAATCAAAGCCGGAATCAAAGAGCGCATCCAGCCTTCTGAAGCACTCGGCATTAAAAGCAAAGTCGGTGGATTTATTGCCGACATTCTGCTCGATCCGACAACATACCTAACCTTCGGTTACGGAGCTGGTGCAAAATTAGCAACCAAAGCCGGTACGGTGGTGTTGAGCAAGACCGGAACATCACTCCTCAAGAAGTCGATCCTTGAAGTCGGCGAACAAGGGGCAAGAAAGATGCTCGCCGAAAAGGTACTCGCAGAGGGTGGCGAAAAGTTTCTCGCAAAAGGTGGCCTGAAATTTGCTGGCAAACAGGTACTGCCACGATCGGCCGTGACTGCTCCATTCAAAGCCGCAGACTGGCTTGTCGAAAAGACTCCGGTGGTCGGAAAGATATATGAGAGCGCAAAAGACTTGGCCGGTAAAGCATTCGTGCCATTCAAAAGTATTAAAGATCTGCCAGGACGCATCGGAGAGGAATACGTCGATAAGTTTTCACAATTCAGTAAAGCAACCCGGTCCGAAGTCGGTAAAGCCGTAGAGGAAGCAACTGCACTTGGTAAGAGTGCACAAAAAGAACTCGGAAAGGATGCCGGTACGAGAGTCGGTCGCATGATCGAGGGAATGTCAGAGATTCCTGCAAAGGTCGCCGACGGAGTCGAGAAAACAGCCACTGCTGGAAATAAGGTCGTCGACGACATCATCGGTCACATTCAGGGGGAGCATAAAAGATTTGCAACACTCGAAAAAGAACGAGGACTACTTGATAACGAACTTCCGGATTACCTGCGTCACTACCTGACACCGGAGGGTCGTGAGTTTCTCGCAAAGAATACTGACGTTGCACAAGAGCTTCTGCAAAAGACGCGAGTAAGCACTCCGTTCGCAAAAGCTCGAACGCTTGACGACACGATCGTGAATATCAACAGCTACTTCCGCAAGACTCACGGCGTGAAGCTCTTTGAGCAAGACGCATTCAAAGCGTTTGGTGCTCGTAAAGCGGAACACGTCAAAGCCGTGAACGCCTACGACTTCCTAACCGATGTAGGAAAGCAATTCGGCAAGCAAGCCGAAATGGTCACTAAAGAATACAAGCATCCGATCAGCGGACAAATGGTGAAAAAAGAGACCGCAAAACCAATCTTCGACAACGGCATGCGGTATATCGAAAGCACCGTGCCTCAACTCAAAGGTGTGCTCTTGCCCGAACAGATCGTGAAGCACGTCGAGGAAACTTATAAGGTGCTCACGAGCGATGAAGCGACAAAGGGCTTCCTCAAAATCTACGACAAAGCTCTTGGATTCTGGAAAGGATCAGTGACCGGATGGTTTCCTGCATTCCATGTCCGCAACTCTATCGGTGGAATTTTCAATAACTTTATAGCCGGAGTAAAAAATCCTGCCCGATATCTCCAAGGCGATCAGATCGCTCGAGGAGTCAAAGGAACGATCACAACCAAGCTGGGTACGAAATACACCTACCAGCAAGTAAAGGAAATCGCCGAGAAGCTGGGAGTGGTAGGACAGCCCGGTTACTTGGATGTGATGCGTGAGGTCGAGAAAGATGTTGGTAAAGGTGCTGTTGGAAAGCTCATGGATCTGCCCAAAAACGCAATGGAGATCACTGAGAACCGATTGCGTCTGCCTCTCTTCGTGGATCGCTTAATCAGAGGCGATGCACCCGAGCAAGCCGCAAAGTCGGTATTCCAATTTCACTTCGACTACGCACCTGAGGGACTTGCACCGTTCGAGCAGAACATTATGAAGCGACTGTTGCCGTTCTATCGATGGACTCGTGGAAACATTCCGCTTCAACTCGAGCAGATGGTAAAGCAACCGGGTAAGTACGCCGCTATCGGCAAGTTTGTAGACAACCTCCAAGTCGACAAAGAAAAAGCCAAAGAGGAATTCCAGTATCTGCCTCCGTATATGCGAGAGGGATTGCCGGTCCGACTTGGGGAGAAAAACGGATTCTCACAATACCTCTACGGTCTAGGTTTGCCAGTCGAGGATATCAACCGCCTCTACAAAGGAAGCCCGCGGCGAACGTTAGCGAGCATGGTCGGCGAACTATCACCGATCCTGAAGTATCCGATAGAAGCGGCCACCGGCCAGAACCTATTCACCGGTGAGCCGATCAAAGAAGGAAGCCGAGTCTATCCGTTCGTGAATGCCGTCCCCGGACTGCGTGAGTGGCTAGAGGTCAACGAACACAAAGATAAAAGCGGAAATGTTAGCTATCGAGCAAATGCTTATAAGCTCCACTTCCTAAACACTGCACTCGGCCGCTTCTACACCACGGCCGGAAAACTCTCCGATGACAACACATCGGGAGTCGTTAAGTTCCTCTACGGACTCGTGGGTGCAAAAGCAAAGTCAGTCGACATGGAAAAAGAAAAATTCTGGCGTGATCGTGACGTTCAAGACCGACTCGAAGAAGAACTGGAAAGCAGAGGTCTCATAAACAGATTCGACTCGGTATACGTCCCGAAATAACGCACATGGAAAAATCCGATTACCAAAACCAACTACAAGATGAACGTCTTGATCGAGTCGAAAAGACAGTAAACGAAATCAAAGAAAACCATCTTAGCCACATTCAAAACGATCTGACGAAGGTAAGCACCGACGTCGATTGGCTCAAACGATTCTTCTGGATCATCGCTACGGCGTCAGTGGGAGGTTTGATCACGGCAATTATTAATTTACTACTAACCATCAACAAATAAACTTATGGAAATCATTCAAAAGAAATCACCAAACTTCTGGGTAGGTCGCAAAGGTTACCGCCCTGAAGCAATTGTCATCCATATCATGGACGGCACACTAGTCGGGACTGATGCATGGTTTGCAAACCATGCATCGCAAGTAAGTGCACATTACGGAATCGGTAAGAGCGGCGAGGTTCACCAGTACGTGCAAGAAAACGATACCGCTTGGCATGCTGGTCGTGTCGAGTCGCCGATTTGGAAGCTCATAAGACCGAACCTGAACCCGAATCTGTACACGATCGGGATTGAGCATGAGGGAAAACCGAATGACCAATGGACGGAGGAAATGAAAAGAGTAAGTGCGAACCTGATCCGAGAAATTTGCCAGCGATGGCAGATTCCAATCGACCGGAATCACATCGTTGGCCACTTTGAGATTTTCTCAAAGAAACCAAACTGCCCGGCAAGTAATAAAGCGATCATCGACGAACTGGTCACCCTTGCCGGTCAACAAACAACCAATCTGTCCATCGAGGACGGTGTGAGGAAAATCGAGGAGGGATTGGCAATTATTAAGCGAGCATTTTAACCATTATGACAACACCAACAAAACAAGCCCTAAAGCACCTAGTAGTCGTGTTCTTTTACTCCGCAGTATCGGCAATTCTGCCCATCCTGATCGCTTACGCTCAGAACGACCCTCGTTGGGCGTTACTGATCCCAGTGATCAATGCGGCTTGGTACTCAATAACCCGATACTTGAAGGAGCAAAAGCTGATCGAAAACGACATTGCCCGAGGAGAGGAATAATCGCTAAATCTTGCGGAAATCCGGTCTTAGTAGACCTTCTGAGCGAAAGCCGGAACGTCAAACGAGGCCGGATTATCCTTGTAAATTCGCCTTAAATCACGTACAATTTTATCAACGCGACTGTAATGAAGCCCCCTAATCGGTTCTAACTTCGGGACATCGCCACCGCATTTATACAAATAAAAAAACACTTCGAAAAAAGTGTTGAAAACCCGCCGTGCTCCGAAGAACACGGCGGGTCGTGATGTACGATTCGAGACTAGGTCATGTTGACTGTCTCGTCGATCCGGATCGGATCCGTATCTTCGTGGCTGTGGCCAAGAACGAAGCGCGCGCGGCGGGTGTTGTTGTCATCCGAGTAGCTGGTTGAGGGCTTCTCAAGAAAGACAACGTGGAATGGAAATTTTTCCCGTGCGAGCCGGCCAAGCTGCTGAGCAGCGTATTCAGGGGACGGGCAGCGCTTGAGTGTCGCTATGACGTGGTTACGTATGGTCGCGTGGTCGTACTTCATGTTTCCTCCTGTAGGAGATACCAATGTAGATAGTTTTTTTGGTATTGTCAAGTAATATTTACAGATTTCACTTTGACCTGTACACTGACATCGTAGTTTTCAACAAGTATATATGTCACATATAAAAAAAGCATATCTTGCAGGTGGATGCTTTTGGGGGATGGAAGAACTGTTCCGAAAGCAGACGGGCGTTTTGGATACTCAGGTTGGTTATACTGGCGGGGAAAATGATGACCCTACATACGAGCAACATCCTGGCCATGCCGAAGCGCTGGAAATTTCATACGATTCAGAAAAAACATCATTCAAGCATATTCTTGATTTCTTTTTTCGTATCCACAATCCTACAACAAAAAATCAACAGGGCAATGATATAGGATCTTCGTATCGATCTGCGATTTTTTTTCAGAATGATGAAGAAAAGAATGAAGCAGAACAGTTTGTCGATCTCGTGACTGCATCAAAGCGGTGGGACAATCCTGTTGTGACAACACTTGAACCTTTCACTGCATTTTACCCAGCCGAAACATACCACCAAGATTATCTTCAAAAAAATCCTGGTGGGTATTCTTGTCATTTTGTTCGTGGAGATTCGTATCTTGCACAATAATCATGTAAAAGTCATAGCATTGAATTTATTTTTTATCTTTTTTTCTGTTTGAATTTGTTTACATCTGTTTGAATCTGCTGTAAAAAAACAGCAGATGAAACAAATTCTAACGGATTTGAACGAATTTTTTCTTTAGACCCAATATATGTTCCCAATAGAACAGATTGTCAGATTCAAGTACAAATATATTGCAAAACCATTTCTTTTTCGACGGGATCCAGAAGACGTGCATGATACAGCGTTAACACTTGGAAAAACACTTGGAAAAAGTGTGCTTGTGAAATCTTTTTTTTGTTTTTGTTTTGTCCGTCATGATGAGATGCTAAAGCAAACAGTCTGTGGTATTTCTTTTGAAAATCCTATTGGCCTGGCTGCAGGATTTGATAAAAACGCAGAACTCCTCAACATCTTGCCAGCGCTTGGCTTTGGCTATGCAGAAGTAGGATCTGTAACAGGGGAGGCGTGTGTCGGGAATGCAAAACCTCGTTTGTGGAGAATTCCAGAAGAAAAAAGTCTTCGTGTGTATTATGGATTGAAAAATGATGGGGCTGAGGCTATTTCGGCAAGATTGAAAGGAAAAACGTTTGGGTTTCATGTCGGCGTGAGTATTGCAAAGACAAATTCGCCTGCGACGGTTGAAACAGAGCAGGGGATAGCGGATTATATAAAAGCTACGAAAGCGTTTCGTGATATTGGTGATTACATCACGATCAATACCAGCTGTCCAAACGCATTTGGAGGAGAGCCTTTTTCTGATCCTGTTCGGTTGGAAAAACTTTTGAAGGCGTATCATGCGTTGCATATTACAAAGCCAACGTTTTTGAAACTTGCCGCAGATCTTACGCATGAACACTTGGATCAGATTATCGAATTGAGTAACACATATAGTATTGATGGATTTATTTGTACAAATTTGAAAAAAGAGCATGGTGAAAAAGGAGGACTGAGTGGAAAAGCCGTTGAGTCGCTTTCAGATGATATGATTGCCTATATCTACAAAAAAGTAGGGAAGGAAAAAATTATTATTGGATGCGGAGGAATTTTTTCTGGAGCTGACGCGTATAGGAAGATTCGCAAAGGAGCAACACTGCTGCAACTTATTACTGGTATGATCTATGAAGGGCCACAGCTCATCAGCGAGATCAATCGTGATCTTATAAAACTACTCAAAAAAGATGGGTTTACTCATATTTCTGAAGCTATAGGAAAAGATGTATTATGAAAATTTCATGCATTGGACAATTTGCACAGCACCCTCGTATGATCATGCAACGATGTGGCTATGGAGAAATGGTAAATCGACAAGGACAACGAAGTTACACGCGACTTCTTCGGGGAGTGCCATATCCACGATTTCATGCGTATATTGATGTACTTGATGATGGATTTCAAATCAATCTTCATCTCGATCAAAAAGCACCTGTTTACAAAAGTGTGTCTGCACATGCAGGAGAATACGATGGGCCTGTTGTCGAAGGTGAAACAGCAAGAATCACTGCAATGGTTGAACAGTTTCGCAGATAAATGTATACTGCGAGTACTGTACTCACAAAAATCTATTTGTATTTGTTAAAATTTGTTGAATCTGCTGTTATTTTACAGCAGATTCAACAAATTAGAGCAGATGTTCACAAATGATTCTTTAATATTTTTGCATTATGCCTCCAAAAAAAAAGGAAGATGATACAATGGCAGAAGAAAAGTCAAAGAAGTCAGCCCAAGGCGGAAAAGTACGAACACAAAAAAATGTTTCACCAGTTGATACCACACCTGTTGTATCGTCTTCTGCCAGTACATCGACAAGCAAATCTTCCAGTAAAAAACATGGAAGTAGTGGTGGTGCGACGTTGTTTATTATCATCGTGCTTCTTATTGCTGTGGTGGGCGTGTATGCATATCAAAAGAAGCAAACAGATTCTGTTGTTTCAAAACTTTCTATACTCGAATCAAAACTAACAGACAAAATTGGGCAAATAGAACAAGGAATAGGTACTGTCAAACAACAAGCAGAAGAAGAAAAAATGAATGCGATTGCTGACGCTACTACAAAAAAGTATACCAGTGCAAAGTACGATTATTCTTTTATCTATCCAACAAAATATAAAGTAATTAGTTTGAATACAGATATTGATGACATGTACAAAGAAAATATTGTGTTGATGCGAGAGTCAGACCGTGAGTTGTATGCAGATTCTCTTGAGGGTGGTCCGACAATTAGCTTTCGGCTTTACACGAATACAGAAAACCTTCCCTTAGTGGATTGGTTGACAGTAAACACAAAAGCATCGAATGTCTCAGAGGAAACAGAGCTTCTCGATACAACGATTGATGGTCGTCAAGCGTATGGCTATTCGTGGGAAGGGCTTGGGTCGGCTGATGCTGTTGCCGTTGCTTTTGATGGATATGTCCTTTTGGGTACTGGTTGGTATATGGATGAAGCAAATATCGAAATTCGTGGAGATTTTCAAGCCATGGTACAGTCGCTTTCACTGTAATCAACATTCTAACAAAAAACTCGGGCGTGTGCTCGAGTTTTTTATTGCACTGTTGATACCATTACACGTGAATCAACTTTTTTTCTGTCTTCGTCAACACAACCGGTCCTTTTTTTGTAATCAACACATCGTCTTCTATGCGCATTCCGAATTTTCCAGGTGGATACACGCCTGGCTCTATCGTGATGTACATGTTCTCTCCCAATGGTTCTTGCACACTTGTTGATACACGTGGCCATTCGTGCACTTGCGTTCCCAGCCCATGCCCGAGTGCGTGCGTAAAGTGTTTATTCCATTCTTTTCCGAGATGTTTTCTGCAGTGTTCTGCAATGTCTGATATCTTTGCGCCTACGATGCACTCTGTGATTGCCGTATGTTGTGCATGAAGAAGATGATTGTAGATGTCCTTTTCTTTTTTTGTTGGTTTGCCAATATACACCGTGCGTGTCATGTCAGAACAATATCCTTGATATCTCACGCCCATATCTATGACACAAAAACCTTTTGTAAGTGTTGTTTTTGCTGGTGTATGATGTGGATTTAACGCATGTTTGCCACTCGCGACAATCGGTGGAAATGATGGCTCTGCACCACGTTCAATCGTTTTCAAAATAATATATGTCGCGACATCTTGTTCTGTGTTGAATTTTTTCCAATTTGTAATGACATCGGCAAAAATTTTGTCAGTCAGTGCTGCTGCTTTTTTTAGTCGTACGATTTCTTCGGGCAGTTTTATGGCAAAGATGCGTTCTTCACCCGTGAGAGCGATCATTCTTTTTTCTACATATGCGCTTGGCATGCTCGAAGGGCGATAGCCGATTTGCTTTTTTTCATATACCTTCAATACATCTTTTAGTGGCTTTTCAAAAGGCAAGACGTGAAGTTCTGGATATGCTTTTTTGATCTGCGCCACTTCAAAAGGAATCGCATAAAGTGTTGGTATTCCTTTTTGTGGAATCATCATGACGCCGAGCTCGAGATGAGTTAACAAAAGATAATAAAGCAGATCATCTCGTACTTGATGCCCAAAATTTCCAATCATAAGCACATCAAGCTTTTGTGCATGCAGAAGTTTTTGCATGGCGGAAATTTTTTCTTTCAGCATAGTGAAGGATCAATTACGTGCTTGCTTCATCATGCGAAGTGGCGTAATGATGAAGAGTGTGAAGAGATAGTGGAGGATACTCATGACAAGTGCATACAGTGCAATCGCAGTAAAGACATTCAGATAACCTGCAGAGTGCAGAATATAGTCCGTGATATCAAATCTGAGAAGCAGTGCAGTACTATTCACAAGCAGCATAATAATCACTATCCACACAAAACCAGACCACATACCCTTGCGATCGTATTTGCTCGGTGCAATGTGCGCGCTGATAGCAAAGGAAATATACAGAAAGAGCCAAAAGTACCACGATGTGAGATGCTCTTTTGCAAAGATCATGAGAAAGACGTCTGGTATTGTTTGTGATAGCGTGGTCAGCGAAGCGCGTGCGTTAAGCAGCATTGCAATAATTTCTTTTCCATTTGGCAAAATAAAATACATCAAGAGTGTAAGTATACCAACACCAAATATCATCGGTGCAGCGCCAATAAAAAAGTTTCCTAGCGTTTGATAGATGCTTGATTTTTTATAGCTATGTTCTACATGACCAAGACCGCCTGTTTCTGCGTTTGGTTCAAAAAGGGCAACTTTTTCTATCTTATGACGAAAAAGTTTTGCAAAAAAATAATGGCCAAGTTCGTGAAATGGTGTTCCTATCCAGGCTGTCCAGAGAACACCTTTCCACCCAAAGGCACGCATGTAGTTGTTATTTGTCCATGTTTGGAAAAGCGAGAGTAAAAATCCCAAAAAGAAAAAGATGCCAAACACGCCAAGAAGCTGTATGCCCGTGACTTTCAATACTTCCAGTCCAAAAATAACAAATGGATTATCCATAGAGGAGAATACCAGCAACGATGGCTGTATTTACCATCAGCCAGAGGCTATACATTATGACAATAGGAAAGACTTTGTGAATAATACCGTAGGTGAGCAGAAAAATATTTGCAATCACACTAAATCCAAACATGGTGAGTGAGACCCCTGCAGCTGTTTGTTCTGCCCATATTTTTATGGCTTGTGTACTGCCTGCAATAGGAGCAAGAATACTCACGCCATAGACAGCATGATCCATCATGGATACAAATGTTTTTGGATGTGGGTAAGGTTGGTACTTTTGTTTCAACGCTCCTTTTGCATAGATGCGTTTTCTTTTTTCGATGTGGTGAAGAGGATCGGACATAAAAATGTTAGAATGTTGAATGTCCCGCAAGGCGGGATCCCGCTCTGCGGGACAGAATTCAGAATGTAGAAAGTATAGCAATTTTTTATGTAATTGCATATTTTGGCAAACAAAAATCCGCCTCGTCGGCGGATTTTTTAGTCTTTACTTTTTGTCTTTTGGAATCACGTTTGCGTATTTCGCTTTGCGGAGTGTTCCATCAAACCGTGTTCGCATTTTGGTCGTGAATTTGACGATTCCGTTTACGAGCGTGTAAAGGGTATCATCTTTTCCACGGGCAACATTCTTGCCAGGGTGAATCTTTGTACCACGTTGTCTGGTGATGATTTGCCCTGCTTTGGCAAATTGACCATCAGAGAGCTTTACGCCCAGGTACTGAGGATTGGAATCTCGTCCAAGCCTGGTAGATCCACCGGCCTTTTTATGAGCCATAGGTTTGGAAACAAGAGAACATCTTGTTTCGGATCTAGTTCTTATCACTATATGCTACGTGACTGCGTAGGCGGGGATAGTGCGCTGCCCGAGTTCTGCCTCCTTGCACAGAGACTCGTCGCTGACCATGTCGGTATATAAGAGTGGGGCCATTATAGGGGAGTGCTGGACAATTGTCAAGAGGGGAGAATCGCGATATACTACGCTTCATATACGTCACATTCTCTTCGTTCAGCTTTTGCTAGAAATGACGTTTCTATATGATATGAGAATATATCCACTCAAATTATACGTAAAAAAGAAGCAAAATATCCTTTTTTTTGTCAGTAGCTTGCTTTTGAATATCGCTGCATGGGTATGGCTATTGGTCAATATACGTCCGAGTGTTGGACAGGTATTTTTGCATTATAATATTCTTTTTGGTGTTGATTTAGTGGGTTCATGGTATAACGTCCTCTCGCTTCCGATAGCAGGTTTTCTGATTATTTTGCTCAATGCTTTGCTTGGCTGGTTTTTATTTAAGCAGGACGAGTTTGCCGCATATCTGCTCAATGCCATCGCTGTACTCGTGAATATGTTTCTTCTCGTCAGTTCGGCACTTCTTGTATTTCTCAACGTGTAGTCTATGAAGGCACACTTCGGCGTTGCTGATTATAAATTTTTGGGTGCGATCTGCTTCTTGGTACTTTTTGGGCTTATGGTGCTCGCGTCTGCGAGCAATGTCATGGCAGCCCAGCGTTTTGATGACAGTTATTTTTTTGTAAAGCGGCAACTTTTGTATGGCGTGCTGCCAGGCATCCTGGCATTGTACGTGTTTGCCAAGTTAGATTATCATTTGTTGAGACGTCTTGCCATGTTTATCTTTGTTCTCATGATTGGAGTCTTGATACTGCCTTTTTTGCCTGGCATAGGTTCCACGCTTGGCACAGCAGCGCATAGCTGGATTGTGATTGGGAGTTTTTCAGTGCAGCCAGCAGAATTTGCAAAACTTGGAAGTATTATTTTTCTTGCAGCATACATGAGTCATCATGTTGAGAGTGTGACAAATTTTAAGGAAGGATTTCTGCTTACGCTTGGGCTTGCCATGATACCGATAACGCTTGTTATCTTGCAACCAGATATTGGAACCGTGTTTATTTTGTTTGGTATCCTTTTTGCCATGCTTTTTTTCGGACGTACCAGATATACACATTTGTCACTCCTGGCGTTTGCAGGAGTTATTCTCTTTTTGATTATGATCTGGGCTGCGCCGTATCGAGCGGCTCGGTTCACGACTTTTCTCCATCCAGAGCTTGACCCACTTGGGCAAGGCTATCATATCAATCAAGCGTTTCTGGCTATCGGATCTGGTGGTCTTTTTGGACAAGGACTCGGCCATTCAAAGCAAAAATTTGCATATTTACCAGAAGTGCATGCCGATAGTATTTATGCAGTGATGGCAGAAGAGCTTGGGTTTATCGTTGCTGCTGGATTTCTTTTTTTGCTTGTGTATATCGTTTTTCTCGGTTTCAAGATTGCAAAGCATGCACCTGATACCTTTGGGCAGCTTTTGGTTGCCGGTATTATGGCATGGTTTTTTATTCAGTCCCTTTTAAATATCGGTGCGATGGTTGGACTGTTACCGCTCACCGGTGTACCATTACCATTCGTGAGCCACGGAGGGACTGCGCTCATGGTTTCGCTCGCTGCTGTTGGAATGGTTGTCAATGTGAGTAAGCAGCGTGTATGATACTGATTGATGCTCCTATGTTTTATGAAAGATACACGGTTTAAAATTTACGTTGCAGTGTATTTGATTCTTGAAAAAAATGAAAAATTGTTGTTGCTTAGAAGATTTAATACACATTACATGAATGGATTTTATACGCCTATAGCAGGACATCTCGATGGAAATGAATCTGCTACAGATGCTGTAATCCGAGAGGCAATGGAAGAAGCCGGTATTGTCATTACTCGAGATGATGTCAATGTTGAACATATTATGCACAGATCTAATCCTGAACGTGAATATATCGACATATTTTTTGTTGCATCACATTGGCAGGGGAATCCTACAAATATGGAGCCAGATAAGGCTGATGACATGCAATGGTTTGATGAACAGCACCTTCCAGAAAAAACACTCCCAGAAGTGGTATCTGTCCTTAAAGCCATTGCACATGGTGTTCATTATAGTGAGTATGGCTGGGAATAGTTTCATTTGTACAATTAGTATCATATATTTATGAAAGTATTATTTTCAGGCGGCGGCACACTTGGTCCAGTGACACCACTCCTTGCTATTTGGGATGTGCTTCAGGATGCACATCCAGAAGCAAAAGCGGTCTGGGTAGGAACGAAACATGGTCCAGAAAAATCGTTGGTAGAAAAAAAAGATATCCTTTTTTTTACCATCCCAAGCAGTAAACTCCGTCGTTATTTTTCTCCACTCAATATCATCGATGTATTCAAAATGATTGGTGCATTTTTTGCTGCACTGAATTTACTTCTTCATGAACGTCCTGACGTGTGTATTTCAGCTGGTGGATATACTTCTGTGCCCGTGCATTGGGCTGCGTGGTGGCTTGGCATCCCGACGTGGGTGCATCAGCAGGACGTCGTTGTCGGGCTTTCGAATAGAATTATGGCAAGGAGTGCAACGAAAATTACAACGGCTCTTGAAGCCTCAACAACATTATTTCCAAAGAAAAAGACAATATGGCTTGGAAATCCAATACGAAAAGAAATTTTGTCTGGTTCAAAAGAAGCGGCCATGAAACAATTTAATCTTAATCCTACCTTGCCATTGATCTTTGTCACTGGTGGGGGAACAGGGTCACTCAGGGTCAATCAACTTGTCGTAGAAGCTGTCCAACATTTGAAAGGGTTTGCGCAAGTGATTCATCTCACGGGAAGGGATCGCCCGCAAGAATTAGTGCAGCGTGCAGTAAAGCATTTTGCGTATTATCAGATTTTTCCATTCTTTACAGATGAGATGAAAGACGTCTATGCTGCCGCGGATATTATTATTTCACGCGGTGGATTTGGGACTATCACAGAGATTGCGGCACTTGGAAAGCCTGCCATTCTCATCCCAAAGCCTGGTCATCAAGAACAAAATGTTGCGTATCTTGCAAAAGCTGATGCTGCAGTCATCATCAATGAAACAACTGCAGACGGAAACTTTTTGGCAAAAAAGATTCGAGAGCTTCTCGAATCTCCCGTGAAAAAGAAAGAACTTGGTGCGCGATTGCAGGCGCTCCTTCCACAAGCTGCTGAAACAAAGATTTTGGTTATGTTTGATTCTATTATTCAAAAGTAACCTCACCGCAGAGCTTGACAAATGTATATATGTGTACTACAGTACATGTATATGATAGGTGGACCACTTGACGACAAACGAACTTCATTTCTTTTTGCCTCTACGCAGCCAGGAGATGATGATAAGAAAAAGAAAGATGATAAAAAGAAATTTTTTGATATAGGAAAAAAGATTGCAGAAAAGGATATAGAAAAGGAAGAAAAAGAGAAAAAAGATTGATCATATATATACAATTTTTTTACACAAAAAAAGACGACTCTCTTGACAGAGACGTTTTTTTTTGTTATGTTGATTTGCTCTGCTGAGGTAGTGCTATAAGGGCACTGCACTGCGGTTCGTTGTTTCGGAGGGCTGCAATGATCCTTGCTAGGTGGTTTCGTCTTGTTCGAACCCGTTGGTATATGCGGGAGTTTCTCTTCGGACTAGAACCTGACCAGGTCACATTGGTCACGATCGTTGACGATGCTGACAAGAGGTCGTTACGGCTCACTGTCAAAAGTTGTGACGATCCGAAAGGCGAGCCCGTGAGCTACAGAATGCCCAGCAAATTTGAGCCTCAGGATGTTGCTCGAGCGGTGCTCGAGATTCTGAGGTGCGGACAAGTTCGCTACATCAACAAGGGGGTTGGCCAGGATCCCTGCAAGATCTACACCCCGGCCAATCTCAAGATGCGCTGACGCTCAGCTGGACACCCAAGCAGCGCCGACACTCCTGTCGGCGCTGCTTCCCAAAACATTGATTACACAGATTTTGAAACAACGCATGACGTTGTTTTTTATTTTTCATCATCAAGCAGTAGTGTTCGTGGCTGGAAGCCTTTTTGGTAAAAGTCGTGAACAAAACTTTCGAGAAAGTCATCCATAACTTTTTTTGTTATAGGATCTTGAATGGATGCTGTTTTGTCTACAATATATTTTTGGATAAATCCAGGTCTCGAGTCTTCTATCCCATAATGAAATTTGCTGTCGTAGTTGTGATGTTCAAAAAAGAATTGATGATCTATTTGGTCAATAATTTTTGCAACAATTTTTTCATCCGTCGTCCCACGTTCTGATTCTTCGTAGATAGCCAGAAAATCTTGTTTTTCTTTTTCATTCATAAATTCTGAGAGGAGTTGGATTGCTCTATCGCCGATTTTATCTTTATGTACTTTCAAATCTGGATATTTTCTACTCAGTGGGGCAGCCACGTCGCCACCAAAAAGTTCGCCTAAATCATGAAAGAGGAGCATGAGCATGAGTTTGTGTACATCTATATTTCCTCCAGCTTCTTGTATCCTGTGGGCAACGAAGTATCCTATAACTGCTGCCGTATATTGATGCTCAGCAAGAGAGGGAAGATCGTGGATATTGATTCCTGCTGCAAGGTAGCCAGTGAGCGGTTGTTCTTTTGTGAGTTGGAGGATGGAAAGAAGTTTGATGAGTTTTTTCATAGTGTCTATTGTGTAACTCAGGTCTTTAGACCTGAGACAGTCAAACCTAAAGGTTTGAGTTACATGTTGTTTACTATTAAAACAGTTTATCCCAAAGAGTTATGGCAGAGAAAATTCCAAAGAATAAAAATGCAATCAACAATACAACTTTTCTGCCGATCGATGCCTGAATTTCTTTTGGAAGTTCTTTTATATTGAGCACATTCACAAGTGCGATATGAACAAACATACAAAAAGCATTCAAGACTGCACTAATGATCAAAAGTGTGAGCGGTTCTGTGAGTCCAAAGAGAAATACGATGATCCCAAATGAAATTTGTGTCCACAAAAAGATATAGTAGTAGCGTGAGAGGGGATGTGCAATGGATTTTCCAAGTTTTGTAGCTGCATAATTTTCTGAAATGATGCGACTGGTAGAATCGAGGACGGTAAATTGTGTCGAAAACAGCATGATCGCCATGAGTACTGCAAACAAGGTTCCCAAGAGTGGAAAGGTGCCTTTTCCAATAGCAATTGCCTCGTTGATCACAAAATGGATTCCTTGCGCATTGTCTACTGAGCCATATGTTGTGGCATAGGAAAGCAAAATGAGCAGAAGGACGGTGATGACACCTGTCAAGAAAAAAACAAGAAAATGTTCTTTGTTTACCTGCTTCCACCAGGCAGAAAATTGTTTCATATTTTCTTCTGTTGGGTCAAACTCGAATCCTTCGAGATCCACATGTTGTTTTTTCCCTGAAAAAAGACTTTTTACTTTTTCCATAAATGATCCCATGCCATAGCCTTTTTCGCGAATATAACTTGATTGTGCAAGATTCAAATTTCCTGCCGCTCCACTAAATGCAAACGCTGCCAAAAATGATGCAAGGGGAATGCCAACTGGCAAAAACCAATAGCCATTTCCTTTTCCGATCAGCCCTTGGAGAAGTTCTTTTGCTTGGGATATGTCTGCAAAAAAGAAGGTGAGTACACAAATTGCAGGAACGCCTATCAAGATGATCAATTTTGAAAAGCTTTCAACGGTCGTGTAGATGTATTTTCCTGTACTCAAAATAATACCAATCAACATGAGGAATATAATACCAATCACGGTGGGGTCGCCACCAAATACATAGGCAAAGAGGGTAGCGGACGATGCAATGATACCTGGCCATCCAAAAGAAACAATGGTAGAAAACATGAGCCAAAATGGTACCCATTTCCATCTACGTGCAAGTCCGATGAACACACTTTCGCCACGTGCCAGACTATAGCGTTCTATTTCCATGTTGATGAAAAATTGGAAGAAGATCCCCAAGAATGCACCCCAGGCAATCCCAAGCCCCCAGTTGGCAGAGAGATATGGCCACAGAATAATTTCTCCAGATCCTAGCCCTAGGCCGAGCAAGATGAATGATGGCCCGAGGAGTTTTCTTAGTGGTGGGGCTGGTGGCATGGGCTGTGATTGGGATTTGAGCATATTTGGAATGTAGAATATGTATTTCAGTATACAGAAAAAGTTTTATTCTGGCGACCTGGGTTTTCCAGAGTTACTTGCTTGACGAATGCTAGGAAATAGCTTATACTCGTTTCGTTTTATGACCCTGTAGCTCAGCTGGTAGAGCAGTAGCCTTTTAAGCTAACGGTCGTGGGTTCGAACCCCACCGGGGTCACTATGCAAGGAGGGACATTGTATATCTTGCAATCGCAAGAGACCAAAAAATTTTATGTTGGTTCGACTGTCGATCTTGAACGTCGATTGGCAGATCATAAACGAGGAAATACAAGAACCACGCGTATTCATATACCGTGGTTTTTGGTATATACAGAGATGTTTGCTTCACTGAAGGAGGCTCGGACACGAGAACGACAAATAAAAAAATGGAAAAGTCATCTTCGAGTTGCAGAAATGATTGATTGCTCAGCTGGTAGAGCAGCCCCGACTTTATAAGTCGGGGACGGTCGTGGGTTCGAACCCCACCGGGGTCACCAAAAGAAAAAGTGCCAACAGGCATTTTTTTCATATCCAAAATATGCTACACTGAGAGCATATGCAAGATTTTTTTGCTGCATCTACAAAAGATACACTTTCTTTTTTACACCTTGACGAGAAAAAAGGATTGTCGGGTAAGGAAGTCACAAAAAGACAACAAACCTACGGAAGAAACATCTTTCCCCGAACAGGTCTTGAAACAACACGATTTGTTATTTTGTTGTCTCAGTTTAAAAGCACACTGATGATCGTCCTGATTTGTGCCGGTATTGTGAGTGGACTGTTGCATGAATATATCGACATGACCGTGATTTTCATCACTGCGTTTTTTAATGTGGTGATCGGATATATTCAGGAAAATAAGGCAGACCAGGCACTCAAGCGACTTCGTGACATGGTGTCATATAAGACAACCGTAATTCGTGATGGCAAAAAGCAACACATTGATACTGCTGATCTCGTCCCTGGCGATATCATGCTCATAGAGGCAGGCGACAAAATTCAGGCAGATGCGCGTCTGCTCGAGGTGCACGAACTTGAGATAAATGAATCAACACTGACTGGTGAATCAGAACCAATCGCCAAGCATACAAAAAAAATGTCATCGCATACTGCGCTTGGAGACAGAAAAAATATGATTCATCGTGGGACAGTCGTGGCGCATGGGAAAGGTATCGCCGTGGTGACTGCGATTGGCAAGCATACACAGATCGGACAGATCGCAACACTGGTACAGGAGACAAAGGACGAAAAAACACCACTGCAAGAACAACTGGTCAAGATGAGTCGCGTGATTACACTCGTGGTGATTGGTATTTCTATTGCTATTTTTGCAATAGGGACGCTCGTTGGGTCTGAGGACATGGTGATGTTGTTTGAGACTGCTGTCGCTGTGGCGGTGGCAGCTATTCCCGAAGGTCTTGTTATTTCTCTTACTGTTATTTTGGCTGTGGGCATGCGATTTATTTTGGGGAGAAATGCACTGGTGCGAAAGCTCGTAGCCGCAGAAACGCTTGGCAGTGTGTCTGTTATTTGTACAGATAAAACAGGCACGATTACAGAAGGAAATATGGCCGTGACGCGTCTGGTTACGCTTGATCATGATCTAGAGATGAATGAGCTGCTCAGTGCCTCGCACACAAAAAAAGAGTCATACGCAGATATTATGCGCATGCTCCGCGCAGCAGTGATTGCCAATGATGGCACGATGGAAGAAAAAACTGACGGGGAGTTGCAGTATTCCGGAGACACGACAGATACTGCTATTCTTTTTGCAGGAAACGCACTTGGGATGGATAAACGGGCACTCGATGCGACTGAGCCAACACAGGGTGAGATTCCTTTTTCCAGCGAAAGAAAATATATGGCAGCAGAAATTGAGGCAGATACTGGATCACTGCTGTATGTGAAAGGTGCGCCAGAAGTGCTCTGGTCTCGATCCTCGCATGTGCATCATGGCGGCAAAGATGTCGCACTTACGCCGGCAAAGCGGAAAGCACTCGAATCACTGCATGACGAGCTTACTGCAGACGGATTGCGTGTGATTGGTGTGGGCTATCGGATGAAAAAGGAGGATGAACGCGAGCTGAAGGATGCAAGTGTAAAAGAATTGGTATTTCTCGGTTTTCTTGCGCTCAGCGATCCTGTTCGCGAAGGTGTGAAAGAAACGCTTGCGCTTGCCGAACGCGCAGGGATTCGCACCATCATGATTACTGGCGATCATGTCAGGACTGCAAAGGCGATTGCAGCATCGATTGGTTTGCCGGTAGAAGAAGAACATATTTTTGATGGTGCACGACTAGAATCCCTGTCTGACCAGGAGCTTGAAGATGTGGTAGCTCATGCCTCTGTATTCGCGCGTGTTGATCCAATTCACAAAATTCGTATTGTGCGTGCGTTGCAGAGCAGGGGAGAAGTGGTTGCCATGACTGGTGATGGGGTCAATGATGCACCGGCGATCAAGGGTGCAGATATTGGGATAGCGCTTGGGTCTGGTACTGACGTGGCAAAAGAAACCTCAGATATGGTGCTGCTTGATGATGGCTTTCCTACGATTGTTGCGGCGGTCGAAGAGGGAAGGTCCACGTATCAAAATATCAAAAAAGTTATTTTGTATCTGCTCTCTGGGAGCACGTCCGAAGTCGTGTTGGTGACGGGAAGCATTCTTGCTGGCTTTCCTATTGCCGCGCTTCCTGCACAAATTTTGTGGATCAATTTGATCCAGGATTCATTTCCAAACATGGCGCTTGCGTTTGACAAAGGCGAAAAAGAAAACATGCAGGACCCTCCAAGAAAAAAACGAGAATCGCTTATTGATAAAGACATGCGGCTCGTTATTATTTTTAAAAGTATTCTGGAAAATATCTTGTTGTTTTCTATTTTTGTCTATATGTGGAAGACGACGCAAGATATTCACCTAACGCGGACGATTGTGTTTGTTGGATTTGGTATTGATGCATTGTTTTATATCTTTTCCATCCGCTCGCTCAGGAGATATATCTGGCAGATCCCGCTCTTTGACAACATGTATCTCATCGCCGCAGTCCTCCTTGGCTGGGTCATGCTTGTGGCTGCGGTCTATGCGCCACCACTGCAATATCTCCTTCGCACGGTACCGCTTGAGGCATGGCACTGGGCCATGATGATTGGCTTTGGGCTCATCAATGTGTGTATTATAGAAGGAATCAAGAGAATCTTTTTTCTTCGTAAAAAAAGGTATACACTATAATTCATTATTCATAGCAACAACGTATGTTACAAAAAACATATTTGCAGACACTCAAAAAATCATTACACACCTACGCAGAAAAACGTCGAGATGTTATCAAACTTTCAGGGGATGCACTACATTTGTCAAAGCGTGCTATTTTTTCTATGCATAGAGGAGATATGAAGGAGGCTGAGATCAAGCTCGCCGATGCAAAAAAATTGTTGCTTAGTGTCCATACAAAGTTTAAGGCAGTACCAGAATTGTTGACAGAAGGCTCATATCATGCTGGTATGGAGGAGTATGTCGAAGCTGCACTGTTGCATCAGTTTTTGAAGACAGGCAAACTAGGAGAAGAATTAAAAGGACTCGATGTGCCTCGCGATGTATTTTTGGCTGGGTTGTGCGACGTTCCTGGTGAACTCTATCGCTATGCCATTCGGGCGGCGACAGAACACAATCTGGATCTGGTGAACGCTTGCAACACCATGGCACAGGATATTGTAGAGTCGCTTACTGAGTTTGAATTTACCAAATATCTCCGTACGAAGTTTGACCAGGCAAAGCAGGCAGCACACAAATTGGAATATGTCGTTTATGAAGTTTCGCTTCGCTCATAATTACAAATTTCCAATTTCAAATTTCTAATACAATTTCAAATGAGGAGAGCGTATGTCAGTGAGATCTGCATGTAAAAAATTCATTCCAAAAAAACTGCTCAACCTCAGGCATCTTTTTTATGCATGGCTTGGGTCAATCAAGTATGGCAATCCATCAGAAGAATTGCTTGTGATTGGTGTCACTGGTACGAGTGGAAAATCGACGACCGTGTATCTGCTGCGGCAGCTGCTCGAAGCTGCAGGGTATACCGTTGGCGCATTGTCGACCATTGAATTTTCTGTTGCAGGTGAACATCAGCTGAATGATAAAAAAATGACCATGCTTGGCAAGATGCAGATCCAGGAATACCTTCGTAAAATGGTCGATAAAGGCTGTACCGTAGCCATTGTAGAAACGACATCAGAGGGACGGATACAGCACAGACATCGGTTCATCAACTACGACATGATGGTTTTGACAAATTTGTATCCTGAGCATATCGATTCGCATGGCAGTTTTGAAAAGTATCGGCAGGCAAAAATTGATTTGTTTTCATATGTGGCAAAGAGTCGAAGGAAAACGCTCAAAGGAAAACATATTCCAAAAATTGCGTTTATCAATAGATCAGTGATGGGATATACCAAGTTTGCATCAAAGCAGTTTGAGACCATGACATATTTTGATGGCAAAGAAAGGTTGCATGCAGAAGATATTACTTCTGACAAAGCAGGGATTCACTTCAAGGTTCATGAGCGTGAATTTTTTGCACCCATGTATGGTGAACACAATGCCAAAAATATTGTTGCGTGTATGGCGGTTGCTCGAGCTATGGATATTTCTTGGGGAACTATTGAAAAAGCTGTCGCCAGTTTTCATAATGTCCCGGGAAGAATTGAGTTTATTCGTGAAGCAGAAGGACACGGGTTTCAAATACTTGTTGATTATGCCTTCGAGCCTGTGGCCATGAAAAAGTTGTACGAGGTCGTTGCGTTGTTACAGCCAAAACGGATCCTTCATGTATTTGGATCAACAGGAGGAGGAAGAGATAAAGCGAGGCGCTTTACGCTCGGAGAATTTATTGGACACCACGCAGACATGTGTTTCGTCACTGATGAGGATCCATACGAAGACGATCCTATTGAAATTATTGAGGATGTTGCTTCTGCGGTAAAAAAGACTGGCAAAAGAAAAGGCCGCAATCTTTTTATAGAAATTGATCGAAGAAAAGCAATTACGCTTGCCGTGCGTCGAGCCAAGCCAGGGGATCTTGTGTTGATCACTGGAAAGGGGAGTGAACAGGCAATGTGTGTCGCAGGGGGGAATATGATTCCCTGGGATGATCGCACTATTGCTCGCGACGCGCTCAAGGGTCGCACCGCGTAATATTTCGTGCTATACTGTTGTCAATACAGTATGACACAACACAACAAACAAGAGCATAGTTCCATGCGACGATTTTTTTCGTCACGGTTGTTTTTGATACTGCTTTTTGTCACTGCTGTGCTTGTTGCAATAAGTTATGCTCGTGCGTATTATCAGGATTATGCTATTCGCCAAGAGATCAAGGAACTTGAGCAAGAGGTGCAACAGTTGCAAACAAAAAAACTTGAATCATTTGAGTTGTTAAAATATGTATCGAGCCCAGATTATGTAGAAGAGAAAGCGCGTGTTGAGTTTAACCTAAAGAAACCAGGTGAGCATGTCATTGCTCTTCCCGAAGATAGCGCTTTTCACAAAGACGATGGAGTAAACGATGCTACTAGTATAGAAGATCTTGCCCCCTTGAAGAATCCAGCAAAATGGTGGTACTATATTATGCACATATCACACATATAACTTACTAATACAATATTGTATGGAATCTATGGAGCCACAAAAAGAAGAACAAGAACAAATTCTGACCACGCAGCCCCAAAAGAAGAATATGATAGGATTATTTTTTGCTGGGTTGCTTGTTGTTGTCCTCGTCGCAGGTGCAGGTGTGTTTATGTACACAAAAACGCGTGTGGCAGCATTGTCTGATTCATCCTTTGTGTTGGCGAGTGCACAGGTGTTCAATATTCCTATTGCAAAAATTAATGGACATCGTGTGTCGTATCATGATTTCATGACAGATTTTTCATCTCTCAAAAATTTTTATTCTCAACAAGATCAAGGAGCAACTGCTGTCACAGATACAGATATATCGCAGCAGGTTATTAGTAGATTGTTGATCAATGCATTGATAAACGAATACGCAAAGAAATACAATGTCACTGTGGATCAGAGCGATGTTGATGTTGCAAAGTCCGAACTTCTTTCACAATTTCCAGATGAAGAAACCGCAGCACAAGAAGTACAAAAGACTTTTGGATGGTCGTTGCAGACATTTACTGAACGTGTGATCAATCCAATTGTGGTAGAACAAAAGGTTGGAGAGGCATTTGAACAAGATACTACTGTTGGTGATACCTATAAGGCAACACAGGTAAAGGCACGCCACATTCTTTTTACCGTAGATGATGAACATCCTATAGATGAAGTAAAGGCACAGGCAGGAAAAGTGTTGCAGCGTATTAAAGATGGAGAAGATTTTGCCTCACTTGCTGCAGAATTTGGTAGTGATGGAACATCTGAAACAGGTGGAGATCTAGGGTGGATTGATCGTGGAACTACCATTCCTGAATTTGAAGATGTCATTTTTGCTATGTCTGCTGGAGAATTGTATGACGGAGTTGTTGAAACCCAATTTGGTATTCATATTGTACAAGTAGATGATGTCAAAACTATCAACGATTTTGCAGCATTTTTTCAAGACCAGCTCAAAGCAGCTGACGTGAAAATTTATAGTGACATAGCAAATCCTTTTGCTGTAGCCGATAGCGCTACAGATAATGTAACGACAAACATCGACAGTACGCCAGAACAAACAACATAATCGATTTTTATTTTTAACCATACTCCTATGGTTACTGGTGACACTATAAGTGGAGGACGCCACCACACAGAAGAACATTCTTTTGGAGAATTCGATGCACATCACAGTGAAGAAAAAGATTATAGAAGTGAGGCAATCGCAAAATTGAAGACAGTGGTTCGGAGTGAGGACCCACATAGAGATGATCAAGTGATCATGTTGATTCAAATGATTGCCATTGAATATCTCATGACACGTTACAAAAAACCAGAAGATTTTTTCTTTGGAGAGTTTAGTAATCGATTCCGACAGCAGTTTATTCCAAGTGGCGGGGAGTTATCATACATCTATGACGCGTTGATGGTTCAGAGGGATATCACTAATGCTGTAAAATTTGTAGAGCAAAAAATGGATGAATGGGTGGCTGAGGATGTGGTGTATGGTACATCACATCAAGCATCTGCCTGAGGATCTATAGATTGACATGCTCCCTCGTTTTGAGTTAGAATACTGCGGCAATTCACATGCCGCCTTAGCTCAGTTGGTAGAGCAATTCACTCGTAACGAATAGGTCCGGGGTTCGACTCCCCGAGGTGGCTCAGAAAACAATAAAAATTGAAGAAGCCCCCGGTTCGCGCATTTCGCAAACCGGGGGCTTTGTTGCTCTGGCGATCGGTCAGGTCGTAGGCGCAGAATCGCGCAGCTCATCGATGACGATGAAGTATCCCCACATCCCGTGATCGGGTCGTTTGGTGGCTACGATGGCAGAGCAATCATCGTTGATGCCTATGTGGACGACCACTGGCAAGGCATTCTTCCCTCGTTCCCTCTTGATACCCACGAGCGTCATCAGCTTGTGGCAATGAGGACACGTCGTTTGAACACTTCTTGGCACTTCGAGCTTCTGGGTGCGCCCTCGTTTTGCACTGCCGTATTTTCGTTCGATCCACCCTTGAAATGACATCGCTCCTCCTTGACATGAGCTTAAAAATTGTACATGAACATTTTTTTTTGTCAATATTTCTTCATCCACCCACAGCAAATCTACTGCTTAAAAATAAAGTATGGTATACTGATCTTCGTATGATTCATCTGAAATCAGTGTCAAAACAATATACCGCTGATAGTATCGGTCTTGCTGATGTTGACTTGACTATTGATGCAGGGGAATTTGTCTCAATCGTAGGACAAAGTGGTACTGGCAAGACAACACTCATCAAATTGCTTATTGCAGAAGAAAAACCGACTAGCGGAACGATTGAAATAGGTGGATGGGATATTTCTCGTATTCGTCAGGCAGATATTCCGTTACTTCGTCGTCAGATAGGAGTTATTTTTCAAGATTTTAAGTTACTTTCAAAAAAAACAGTACAAGAAAATGTTGCGTTTGCCTTGCAAGTGGCAGGGGAGCCATACAAACGTATTCGGGATATCGTTCCTCGTGTGGTTGAGATTGTGGGTTTGAAACACAAAATGGACAGATATCCACACCAGCTCTCCGGTGGAGAACAACAGCGCGTCGTTATTGCTCGTTCACTGGTACATCGACCAAAGATTATTGTGGCAGATGAACCTACCGGTAATCTTGACAGTATCAATACTCAAGAGATCATGGAAATTTTGAAAAAAATTAATGAATTTGGGACTACGATTGTACTTGTCACGCACAATCGAGATATTGTAAATCAACTTAGAAAACGTGTCGTGGTATTGCAAGATGGAAAAATCATCTCAGATGAAAAACATGGAAAATATCATCTTAGCGCTACTGCCCAATAGCTATGTATTCTTTTTTACGCATTGTTAGCTTTGCATTGCAAGATATTGTACGAAATATAGGATTGTCTTTTATGACAATTTTTGTACTTGTTTTGATGTTGTTGTCGGTCAATACGCTCCTCTTTATCAGGCTCGTGACCAATGAGGCAACAACGTCTATTCGTGAGCAGATAGATGTAAGTATTTATCTTTCACCTGAGGCAACTGCTGATGAAATAGATGAAGTGTACACATACATTGCATCACTTCCACAAGTCACTCACGCTACCTTTTTATCTCAGGATGAAGTGTTACAAAATTTTAAAAATCTGTACAAGGATAATGAAAATATTTTAGCCTCTCTTGAAGAGCTCGCGGAGAATCCACTTGGTGCAACTATTGTTGTAAAAACAAAGGACCCTGCAGATTATGTGACGGTTATTGATGATCTGAGTGTGCCGGAATATGAAACTATTGTTGAATCAAAGACATTTACGGATACTCAGGGCGCAATTCAAAAAATTGATGTCATTACAAAAAATGTAGAGCATTTTTCGTTTGCTCTTACTGCTTTTTTTGCCATTATTGCATTTCTCATCATTTTTAATACGATTCGCGTCGCAATTTATACACAGCGTATTGAAATCAGTATCAAAAAACTCGTGGGAGCAACCAACTGGTTTGTCCAAGGACCCTATATTGTTGAGTCTATTCTCTTTAGTATCCTAAGCGTAGGGATAGCCGTTCTTTTGGTATACGGTGCAACGGGGATACTTGACCCATATTTGGGGGTAATTTTAGGAGATCCAAAATTCTTGACAAATTACTATTTTTCGCATATACTCTCACTCGCTGGTATCCAGTTTGGAATTGTCTTTTTTCTCACCTTGATATCCAGTATGATTGCAATGCGTCGTTATTTGAAGACTTGACGCAGCGTTTCAAGGATCATCAATCTGGAAAAACAAAATCTACAAAGGTATTTCGGCCTTTACGAATAATTCACAGTGAAAAATTCGTTTCTTTTGAAGAAGTGAATTGTATGTAAAGACTGGCTTTGGGAGAGAAGAAAAAGCCAATATAATCAAACATTCGGGGATCGTCTAAAGGTAGGACTTCAGGTTTTGATCCTGACTATCGGGGTTCGAATCCCTGTCCCCGAACAAGAGTCTTTACAGGCTCACACAAGTCGAGTACACTATGCTCGATTACAACATATTCGACGGTAGCTCAGCGGTAGAGCAGTTGGCTGTAAATAGACGTATAGAGCAATCTAGGCGCACTAGCAGCTCCTTCTAGAAACAGAAGGATGCCAACGAAGTGAATTGCGAGAACCCTTCGCAGATCCCTTGTGGATCTGTATGGCAATTCGCAGCCAAGTTTTCAGGTATGATTATATAGGTGTGCATAAGAGCACTCTCCTTGAGAGAGAAACGTATGTGCGTCCATACATGGAAAAAGGTTCAGAGACTATCCCTTCGGGGAGTACCTTGTTCGAACATATTTGATGCAGGGGAAGCGCTTCGCACCCTAACGATTCCGACATGATCGGAAATAGGCGAGGGTGATGATATAGTCCACGCCGCAATGAAAATTGTGGATGACGTGTAACCAATTGGTCGTGGGTTCGAGTCCCACCCGTCGAGCCATATGGGATGAGCAGAGCCAAAAGCTCTGCTTTTCTCTTTATCTACGGGCTTTTTCAGCGGTTCGAATGTTGTATTTTCGTCTGTATTTTCTCCCAACATCTGTGATACTCGTTCAAATACCATTTTGAAGGCTTTCTGGTATGAAATCTCAACTTTCTTGCCATTTATTATAGGGTTCGAAAATAAAAGGGACAAAAGTTGTTTCTTGTCGTCGACCATTTCAATCGTGCTTCGGTTCAAATAAATTCTCCTTGCCTCTTTGGCCATTTGTAAAAAGGTTGACCCCATATCGTAATACTTGAGGTTGGCATTTTTGTGCTTATTCAGTCCGTCCAACACTTCCTCTTGTTCAATTTTGTACTGCTGGTACTTTTTCTGGTAGAAGTCCTCGCTGATCTTGCCGTCTATCTTGTCATCGTATATCTTATCCAGTCTTTGCGTGGCGACTTGGTAGCGTCGCTCAAGTTCGCCAGTGGCCTTTTGTCGGAATTCTATCTCCTCGCCGTGGCTTTCTTTGAGTGCCTCTTGGACCCAAGTGAGCATATTCTCTATGGCCTCGTTGTGCTTTGAGCTTAAATGCTCGATATTTTCCATTACTTGCAGGTCAATGTTCTCTTGTTTGACCCATTCCTTTTGCTGGCAGTTTTTATAATGGTTGCAGTGGCCATACCAGTGGCCTTTTTGTATCTCCCAAGTTATCCGGCCTTTGCATTCCTCACAGTGGAAGACATTTTTAAATAACGGATTGTGCTTGTTGTATTTCGGCGTACCGTTGCTATGCATTATGTCTTGGCATCGCATGAATAATTCTTTGGTTATCAGCGGTTCGTGTCCGCCTTGAGCGACTTTGCCGTTCCAGCGATTCATTCCATAATAAAACGGATCGCCCAGTAGTTGGTGGACTCTTGAATGACTGACTTTATTTCCTCCTCGAGACCGCATGCCAAGCTTATGCATTTCATCGGCCAGCTTTTTGGTTGAGTAGCGATTGGAGGCGTAAAGGTCAAACATCTTTTTGACCAGTGGCGATTTGTCCGGATCAATGATATGGATTTTGTGTCCTTTCTCGCCAGTGGTCTGGTATCCCAGTGGCGGTTTGCTTGGTAGCCAGCCTTGAGCCAATTTTTCTTTCTGCCCCTTTTTCACATTCTCGGAAAGGAGTCGGATATAATATTCGGCCGTAGCCACTTTGACTCGCCACATAAACCATTCGTGGGACTTGGAGTCTTTGTGTAAGGTACAGCCTTCTTTTACCAGATGAATGGTGTGCTTTTCATCCGCCAGTATCCATTCGTCAATTATCGGCACATCAGCGAAGTTACGGGTTAAACGGTCGGTGGTTTCCACGAAGATCGTATTGATCTTGGCTTTGGTCACATAGTCCAACATCTCGTGGAATATCTTTCGTTGGATTTTTCCGGCCGCCGATTCTTGAATAGCAAAAACTTTTACCAGATCAAAACCGTTTCTGTCGGCATAATCGTGTAGAAGTTTTTCTTGAGCCGGTAGTGAGTATCCAGTGTCCTCTTGATCCTTGGAGGAGACACGGGCATATCCTACGGCTCGCATCGATTCATTTTCGTTTTGCATTGTCATAGTCATAATTTTGTTAATTTTACTAAGGTTCGAATTCGACTTTTGGTCTCAAGACACAACATACGCTATTTTTTCGGACAAGCTAAGCTCGAGTTGCCCACAGTGGATTTTTGTTGTCTTTTCCTAGCACTTTCCAGTATTCTCGCAATACTGTCGCTATCTCGCCGATAATCGGCGTTATCGTAAGGATCGTCACTGCCCATGGTTCTTACTGGACCCAGTACATAATCCAAAATGGCTTTAACAGCTCTGAATTTCATGACATCGCTTTTGGCACCCATAAGCGAGACCAGAATATTGGCCGCAATTACAGAATGTCTCGCCAGCACAGTATCAGTCTCTTTGTCGCGTACACGGTTTCTTTCTTTTTCATATCGGTCGTATTCGTCTTTCAGTAAGCCGTCTGACCGAAACCATCTCTTTACACTGACATGAGAAACTTTAAGCATCCGGGCAATCTCTAAATAAGTAAAATCGCCATATTTTAAGCGGATCGCATTCTGATATTTTTCATTTTTTATGTCTACAGATTTAGCCATTTAGGTATCATTTAGTATCGTTTAATGATTATTTATTATCGGTTTTTTGCTCATTTCGTTGCCAAATGTTGCCGTTTATAACCGAAAATCATTTGTTTTGTAGGGTCATCTTAGCTACGAGTTTGGCTCTCGCCTCGGCCAAGAGTTTTAAATTCTTGGACCGGCCGTTAATTTCTTTATTATTTTCTTTAATTTCTTTTAATCCATTACCTTCTATATCTTCTGCACCGGAGGCAGTCTGCGTGCTATGCCGTCCGGCTTTTGATGCTGATTGGTTTCCACCCTGCGTCAGATGTAGGACGGACAGCAAAGTGATACCTCGGGGCTTGAACTTTGCATCCTCGCCCCGAGTTTTTGTGATCGCGATAAAAGCCCACTCCTCGAGCTTGGACAAACAATTCTTAATCGTTCGCCAGTCTTTGAGTCCGGAATAAATCAAAAGCGTTTTGTTGGACGCCTCTATGGTTTGACTGGCTTTGTTGGAGGCAATCTCAGTCAAAGCCAGATACATGTTCCGGAGATTCCGGTAGGCATCAATGCTAATGTGCTTATCGAGCCATTGTTGTCGCATGTACCGCAAAGCTGGCTTATCTTGGTAAGCAAACGGCAATTCGCGATAATCTCTGATCTTATGTGGTTTGTCGCTCGGGTACTGTGTCATATGGTTCTATAAGCTTTCGACCGCTCGTGATATCCTCCCAGTAGAATCGCGACAGAGCGTCGTAATAACTCACGAGATTGAATGCGATATCGTGGAGGTCTTGATCATTCACTTCTTGGCCAAAGTCTTTTTTGAGAATCGCTCGGAGTTTTTCCAGCGTTTCCGGTTTTAACTTCATATTTATTCGTGGACATAGATCCTGGCTTTGGCGATTTTGATTTGGTTAAAGAACGCTTGAGGTTCGACCACAAGCTCTCGTTTCCAAAAACTGTCCATAAGCTTTTCGAGCTTGCGGTCAGTTTTAAATCCAAAGAGGACCTTATGCGGATTTGTCCGATCCACGACCTCAAGAGATTCGGGCATTAATAATAAAAGCACCGCGATCAATGCCAGATCGGCGGTCTTGAAACTCTCACTTTGTTTGATTGGCATATCATTTCATTTTTTTACTCTCACACATTTATAGTTTGCCAATCGTTGCCCATCTCTTGGAATAATGCCCAGGTGTAGTTGGGCAACAAAAAAGAGCCCTATTTCAGGCTCTCTCATTGAAGTTATTAACTACACCGACTATTACGCTATAGTATTTTGATTTTATATTCTGGATTTAAGCGATAGCCATTGCCGTCACGGCCGATAATCAGTTTATCAATGCCAATCCGATTTTTAGATTTATTATTTATCTCCAGCTTGGAATTTCTAATCGCTTGATTGGTCGTGCCGACCATTTCAGCCAACTCGGCCGTCTTGATATAACCTTTGGCCGAGCATAAAACTTTTATCAATTTCTCACGCATTTTCTCTTTACTCATCGGATAACATTTTTGTTGATTGGACGCTAGGTATAGATCGCCGTCTGAGGAGAGGCAGAGCAAAGTTTCTTTAGTTTTCTTTTCTTTCTGTTTGGACCGTATCTTTTGGCTCTGTTCATAAAAACCGATAGCCATTTCTCGGCCGATCTGAGTCAGGTTCTGTTTACTAACTTTTCCCAGTTCATCTTTTAATTCGGCAATTGTTTTGTTAGTCTCTTTTTTATAGCTTTCAAATTTAGTGTCTGTTTTGTTTAGCCTATCTTTTAGCTCTACGATCTCGTCCTCGTGCCTCTTTATAATATCATCCGAATTTTTGATACCGGAATTTTCCAGAGCATTTTTTACAACATCTTTAACTATTCCGAGAGAAAAACGGTAAGTCATTGACTTAGAGACAATTTTCTTTATGTTGAATTTGTATTTTGTGGTCTTTGAGGCCTTTTTCATTTTCATAGTCATGTTTTTACTGGATGCAAGCCTAATCCTTACTTCCCAGTTCATTTTTTAGTGAATGGGACCCATTTTATGCCAGCCATTCACTAATTTTTGGATATAGGGATTGAGTCGGTAATATCTGATTACTCAACCCCACAAGTGTATTATGACAAAATACGGCGATTTTGACAATGAAAAGCAGAAGAGGTAAAATGATATCAACGACTAATATAATTCTTATGAACGAAATTGAAAAACTTTTCACAATAGAAGAAATCGCCAAAATTTTAAGAGTTCATACACGCACTGTCACCCGATATATCGAGTCGGGCAGGTTAAAGGCATCCAAGCTTGGTGTTTGGCGTATCAAGCAATCTGATCTCAATGCTTTTTTGGATGAGACAAGTAATATTAAAACCAAAAAGAAGAATTAAAATATGCCAAAAATAAAAGACATCCCCAAAATAGATCGTCCTCGAGAGAGGTTCCTTAAAAAAGGATCAGAAGCACTTTCAAAGAGTGATCTTTTGGCGATTCTTCTGGGTAGTGGGATTAAAGGCAAAAATGTTAAACAGCTATCAGAACAGATTATTAAGAAATTTGGCAAGAATTTTTTAAATATTAAAGTTGAAGACCTATTAGAGGTTTCTGGTATTGGGCAAGCCAAGGCCTTACAAATTATTTCTGCCATTTCATTAGTAAAAAGATTTTATGATGAAGAAAAAGGTGGCGACACTATCATAAAAAACCAACAGGATGTTTTATCTTTAACATACGATCTACGAGACAAGAAAAAGGAATATTTAGTGTGTCTTTATCTTAACGCCAGAAATGTTTTGATAAAGAAAGAAATTATTAGTGTAGGTTTGCTAGATAAAAGCTTAATACATCCCAGAGAAATTTTTCATCCAGCAGTAGAACTTAACTCCGCTAGTATCATATTAGTTCATAATCACCCCTCCGGAGATTCATCTCCCAGTACAAGAGATATTGAGGTGGTACAAAAAATATCCCAAGCTGGAGAGATAATGGGCATTGCTGTTATTGATTTTATTATCACAGCGGAGAACGGAAGCTGTAGCTTTTTTGAAAAATTAAGCAAAGATAAAAAGAGTTATGACTATGTAGCTGACGGTGTACAAGGAACTTTGTTTGCTCTTTTAGAGCTTGAAAAACCAGCTTACGAAATAAGTGCCGAAAAAGTACAGGAGAATTATTTTTATATTCCACAGGTAAAAAAGAATTATTTACAATTACAAAACCGCCGATATATTGGCAGTAAGCACAAACTTATTGAATGGATATTTTCCGTAATTAATAAGGAGTGCGAAAAAGGCAACTCTTTCGCTGATATTTTTGCTGGGACCGGAGTGGTTTCGGCTGTTGCGGCCAGACACTATGATGAAATCATTCTTAACGATTTTTTACATTCTAACTATGCAATTTATCAAGCCTTTTTTGGCAATGGAGAATGGGATAAAAACAAGATTGAAAATATTATCAAAGACTACAACAACATTGACGGTGGTGATTTAGAGAATAATTATTTTTCTACTAATTTTGGCGGTAAGTATTTTAGCCACAACTCAGCCAAAATAATAGGGTTCATTAGAGAAACTATAGAGGAAAACAGAAAGAACCTGTCGGATAAAGAATATTATATTCTTATTGCTTCGTTATTGTATTCAATCGATAAGGTTGCCAATACAGTTGGTCACTATGATGCATATTTCAAAAAAGAACATGTCGAAGACGGATTTTTTATGAGACCTATTGATCCGATTGAAGTAAAAAATGTCACAATTTATAAAGAAGATACGAACCTCTTAGCTAAAAAAATTAAAGCTGACATTGTTTATATTGATCCACCCTATAACTCGAGGCAGTATAGTCGTTTCTACCATGTCCTAGAAACTTTAACGAAATGGGATAAGCCAGAGTTGTTTGGGACCGCCCTGAAGCCTCAGGAGGAAAATATGAGCGATTATTGCCGTGTTCAAGCAAAAGACAGGCTTGCCGAATTAGTAAAAGATTTGAATGCCAAGTATTTAGTCGTGTCTTACAATAATACTTACGATTCAAAAAGCAATTCATCAAAAAATAAAATTACTCTACAAGAGATCAAGGATATTTTATCGGCAAAGGGAAAAACTAAAGTCTTTGAAAAAGACTACAGGCATTTCAACGCTGGCAATACCGATTTCAAAAACCATAAAGAGTATTTATTTGTAACCACCGTAAACCATGCAAAATAAAATTAAGAGATCCCCGCTATTTTATGTCGGGGATAAATACAAATTAATGAAGCAACTGGCTGGTTTATTTCCACAGGAAGTAGACAATTTTTACGAACCATTTGTCGGCGGTGGTACTGTCTTTTTAAATATTAACGCAAATAAATACTACTTAAATGATAACGATAAAAATTTAATCAACATACATCGTTTCTTAATTAATAGTGCAAATAACCCAACTTTATTTTTTAAGAATGTAGAAAAGATAATCAAGAAATATCACCTATCACGATCTTATAAAGAAGATATAATTCCGGTCTCGTTAAAAAAAGAATGGAAAAAGACCTATTTTGCCAAATTTAATAAAGAGGGCTACGAAAAATTAAGAGTTTGCGTAAATAAACACATAAAGAATGATCCTTTAATTCTGTATATTCTACTTATCTATGGTTTTAATAGAATGTTGAGGTTTAATGGTGGTGGTAAATTTAATTTACCGGTTGGCAATGTCGATTTTAATAAAAATGTTGTTAACGCTCTGAATGGTTATTTTGATTTTGTGCAAGATAAGAAGATGACTTTAAGTTCAAAGGACTTCAGAGCTTATTTTGCAAACCGGAAATATTCTAAGAATGATTTCGTTTATTTAGATCCACCCTATCTGATAACAGCAAGCGAATACAACAAGCGGTGGGATCAAAAAGCTGAAGCCGACTTGCTGGGGATGATTGATGATTTGGATAAGAAGGGTATAAAGTTTGCCCTATCAAATGTAACCCATTATAACGGAAGTAAAAATGATTTACTGATTGATTGGATGAAAAAATATAAGACGCACAAAATTGAAAGCAATTATATCAGCTATCACAATAACGGTAAGAAACAGATCAAGGAAGTGTTAATTACCAATTATTAAATATATGAAAACAAAAACAAGAGAATCAGAATATAAACCATTATTATTTACTACTACACTTAGAAACCCAGAAAGGCTTAAGTGGTTTTTGGGAGTACTTAAAGATTACAACGGAAAAGTGCTTGACGATCAGTTGGCTGAAGAAATCTCCGGTGAAGTTATTCGGGTCGGACTATATAAGCCGACTAACATAAGTGCTGTTGTAAAGAATAAAATTGAAACAAAAGAGCCGTTGTCTGATTCTGAAGTGAAAAAGGTTCTTGAGGATAATCCGCAAAATCATAAAGAAGCCGGTTTTAGTAAGGGCTGGGCTTCTCGGTTTGATACTTGGTTTAAGATTGCCAAAGAGCTTGGTTTTGTTTATTACAAAAACGGTGAAAAGATAAGATTTTCTGATATTGGATTAAAATTGGTTGATAACGAACACCCAGAATTTGAACAACAGGCTTTTCTGAATGCATTTGTAAAATATCAAAGCAATAGTCCATTCAGGCGAGTACTCAATGAAAATGCACCGCTGATTTTACTACTGAGTGTGATTAATAAAATAAATGCTGACAAGGATTTAAACGGGACCGGAATTTCAAAATTAGAATTGCCCTTGGTTATTTTCTGGAAAGATAACGACGCCGAGAAGCTTTACAAACTTATAAAGAAAATCAGAAAAGAACACGGCTATACCCCGAGCTGGGAAGTTATTGTGGATATTTGTGTTAACCAGATCATGGACGGTGATTTTAAGAAATTTAATCCGAAGTCGATAATGGTTGACTATCCGGATGAGTTTATTAGAAAAATGAGATTAACAGGATTGATCTCATTAAGAGGTGCTGGTCGTTTTATTGATATAAACAGAAATGAACAAACTAAGGTTGATTATGCTTTAGCAACTTATTCTGATTATAAAAAATACACCACAGAGGAATCATATTTTGAGTATATGTCGGCTGTGGATGAAAATCTTATCTCGTTTGTTGCCAAGCCGGTAAGTGTCGGCGAGAGAGACGCCTTTTTGGCTAAGTGGGTTGGTATTTATCCTTGGAACAGGATTAAAGATGAAATGTTAAATTTGGCCAAGAAGAGATTAACAAAAGATGATGTTTTGAAATACTTATCAAATCCTGTCAGATTAGAGTTTCTTGTGTCTTTGGCTATTAAATCCAAGTTTCCAAATGTTAGAGTGGTATCAAACTATCCTTACGACGATGAAGGTCTCCCAACATCAACAGCTGGAGGCGTTGGAGATAAGGGTGACATTGAATGTTTCGAGGATGTTAAGGGTATATTAGTCGAAGTTACAATGTCGGAGGGACGCATGCAAACTATGATGGAAGTGTGGCCGATCTCAAGACATTTGAGCCAATTCCAAAAAGGTACAAAGGATTCTATGTGTTACTTTGTGGCCCCTAGCATATTCAAAGATTCTGTAATGCAGATTAATTATGTTAAGGAGAAAGAGAATCTTTCGATCTTGCCAAAAACAATCGAGGAATTTTTAACCCACGTTGAAAATAATTCCGTTTTATACAGTACGGTATAATAGCTCAAGATTACCCTAAAAGTGAAAGTACTGGACTTACTCAGTAAAAATAAGCAAGATTTGCTATCGAAAAATTTTCGATAAACTGATATAATTATTGTTAGTATGAAATCACAATCCTCAAAAATTAAAGTCGTTGATCTATTTTGTGGCATTGGTGGACTTACACATGGTCTTATCAAGGAGGGTTTAGATGTGGTAGCAGGAATTGATAACGATTCAAGCTGTAAATTTGGTTATGAGTACAACAACAAAACTCAATTTATTGATAGTGATATTCTCAAGGTAACGCCTGATCAAATTAATAAATTATTTGGAACAAAAAAGGGTACGATTCGTGTTCTTGCTGGTTGCGCACCTTGTCAGCCATTTTCAAGATTAAACTTAAAAAAAGTTACTGAAAAGCAACTTGAGCCATTGGGCAAATTTGCTCAACTTATCGCGGCTATTCAGCCAGACATTGTCTCAATGGAAAATGTTAGTGGTTTAGCTGACACAAATAAATATCCCGTTTTTGCTAAGTTTATTAAGACGCTGGTGGATAATGGATATAAATATAAATATGAAGTAGTAGATGTTTCAGAATTTGGCGTACCGCAAAAACGAAAACGATTAGTTTTGTTGGCTTCAAGGTTTGGTGAAATTGAATTGATAAAAAGAACTCACAAGGATAAAAGAGTTACTGTTCGTGATGTCATCAGGCACCTTGAACCAATCAAAGATGGTCAAACGAGCAAAAAAGACCCTCTCCATAAGGCAAGAAAACTTGATCCAATAAATCTTGAGAGAATCAAGGCAACTCCCCACAATGGTGGAAATTCAGAAAGCTGGAGTGAAGATCTAATGCTTACTTGTCACAAAAAGGCTTCCGGAAAGACCTATCGAAGCACCGTATACGGTCGGATGAGATGGGATGAACCAGCACCGACTATGACCACACAATGTATAGGTCTAGGGAATGGTCGTTTTGGTCACCCAACACAAAATCGTGCTATAAGTTTAAGGGAGGCCGCAATATTTCAAACATTCCCTGAAAATTATAAATTTACCGAGTCTGAAGACGCTATGGTAGTTACTAAAGTAGCGAAGTTTATTGGAAATGCAGTACCAGTAAGGCTGGGATCAGTCATTGGCAAGAGTATCAAGAACCACCTAAAATATTATGAAAAACAATAATGATAATTTCTCTTTTGAGATTTCACTGAGCGTCTTAAATCACTTAGGAAGAAATCTGTACAGAAGTTTTGCAACGGTTCTCGGAGAAGCAATCTCTAACGCATGGGATGCTGACGCAAAAAATGTCTCAATCTATATCAATAAAAAAGGTAATAGCTTTTTTATTAAGGATGATGGTTTGGGTATGACAAAGGATGATTTTCAAAATAAGTTTTTGAAAATTGGATACTCAAAGAGAAAAAATGGCGGTTCCGCCTCCCCTAAGGGCAGACCTTTTATAGGCAGAAAAGGTATTGGTAAATTAGCCTTGTTATCTTGTGCGGAAAAAATAACTGTTATCTCAAAAACTAAATCCAGCAATTATATTGGTGGTGTCATTGATAACTCGGGTTTGGACAAGGCAATAACAGAAGATCTTACTCCCAAGGAGTATTCTCTTGGATCGTGGACAGAAAGCACTTTTGCTACCCATACAAAAGATCACAAACACGGCACAATAATTTATTTTGAGGGCATCAAGGACGGCATACAAAATAGCTTAGAATTTTTGAAAAAGATTGTTGCTTTATATTTTCGTTTTTCACTTTTAGATAAAACATTTAATATTTTTATTGATGGCGACAAAGTCACACACGAATCTCTCAATGATCTTGCTGAAAAAACAGAGTTTTTATGGAAAATAAATGAACATAAAGATCCTTACATTCAAAGTCTTGAGAAGAGATTTACTACAGAAAAAAACGAGCAAAGAGACATCGTTCTTAAAGGAAATAAAATGAAAGGATTTATTGCGTCAGTTGAACGACCAAGAGATCTTAAAATAATGACGACTGAGGAAAGAATCGGAATTGACCTTTTTGTAAACGGAAGATTGCGAGAAAGAGATATCCTAAAACACATACCGACATCTCGAGTAGCTGAGAATTATTTGTATGGGCAGATTCACTTCAATGAACTTGATAGTGGTGATGATATATTTACTAGTAGTCGAGAGGGTGTGGTTGCCGATGATCCAAAATATAAAAAGTTTCTAGATACTCTGCGAAAAAGTGTGATATTAAAAATCGTTGAAGATTGGGACAAATGGAGAATAGCCCACAGGAAGGATGGCGATTCAGAAAACGAGAGAATGACCCCTCGAGATAGGAAATCAATGGAGTTATTTAACACTGTTTCCAAAGAATACACAGTTGCAGGAAAATCAAAACATAAAAAGAAAATTGACACGTGGGTTAATGATCTTGCTGATGATGCCCAATATAATTTTGGTTCTTATGCGGAATGTTTTGTGTCAGAAAATTTAATCAGAAATTATATTGGTGAAAAGAAAATAACCCTGTCAAAGGAAGCAAAAACAGAAATTGCGAAATGGAAAAAAGTAGAAACAGAGTCTAAAAATAAAGGCAACGTTAGTATTGGTATTCGTAAAAATAATAGTGATTTGAGTTATTTATCCATGAATGATCTCGCATACCTCGTAGATAAAGCAAAAGATCCAACTAAGGAGGCTTGTCTTGCGAGAGACGCAAACGAGTATAAGCCAATTCGAGACTCTCTTGCTCACACAGCACTTTTAACTGATGCGGCGAAAAAGAAGCTAACATCGGTTTATGAAAATATTAAAGGCAGACTTATCACATTATTATCAGGGAAAGCCTAAAGTAAATATGGGCTATGGTAGACGATAACGATCCAATTAAAGATGAACCAGCCGAAGAAGCTCCAAACAAAGAAGTCGTCGAGCTTATGGAAAGTCACGATCTTGATAAGGACACGGCCGAGCGTGTGCAGGAGATCATGGAAGATTTGGGTGTGGACGAGGACGATGCCGTTGAGCTTGAAGAGTTACTATAATATTTTAAATTCCCTTATTTCTTTTTTTGCTATTTCCATATCCTCGAGCACTTTGTGATACATTGCTCGAGTTTTCTTTGACTTTGGATTATCCTCGGCAAACCGGATATCGTCATCGTCTACAAATCCAGCCAGTGAGATATAAGCACCGGCCAAGAGTCTGATTCTTTCCTTGATTGCTTGTTTGATTTTGGCTTTTGGTTCTGGAAGAGAAGATAACGGATTAAATGATCCGCGTCGATGTGGCATTCTTACGTTTTTAGCGTCCCGAAGGATCGCTTCAATGTCATTGTCATCCATAGCAAGCAAGAACATACGCTTGCCGTCGGAACAAGTCTAGCGGAGTCATATTTGCTTAACTTTTCCGAAGTTAAGCAAATCGTTTTAAAGTCTCAAAATTCGTTCACAATCGTTTTTGGTTTCCAGATTGGTACAAATCTCTTACTTCGCTCGAACCGCTCGCCACACGGGCAAACATGGGGCAAGAACGGGTTATACATTCGCGTACTTGGCCAGCATTTCTTTCATTTGGTCTAAAACTACCGTCGGATATTTGTATTCGCTTGCCCAGTCAAAAGTTCGGAAATCGTTGAGCAGGGCGAGCACTACAAAACACAGCAATATGCTGTGTTTTGTGTTATAGTGATATATATGGATAAAAAAATTGTCATGCTTGGCATGATTGTAGGATCTACACTTGGTACATATGTTCCTGTCTGGTTTGGTGCAGATTCCTTTTCTTTTGCTTCTGTTATTGGTGCGTTTTTAGGAGGATTAGTAGGGATTTGGATTGGTATGAAAGTATATTCGGCATAGTGTTATTTATTTACTTATTCTTATGAAAATCCCATCGCAATCAAAACATACCGCCCTTTGGCTTATCCTTATTATCATTCTCGTCCTTTCATCAGCACTGTATTTCGCGTGGGTAACATATTATGACGGAGCGGCAGTGGGGGAACAAACAGATCCTACAGATCATCAAGTTGCGTGTACGCTTGAGGCAAAGCTTTGTCCTGATGGCACAACATACGTTGGTCGGAGTGGTCCAGAGTGTGCATTTGCCGTATGTCCTGACAGTGTGAAGGACTCTCCAGAAAAGGAAACGCTTCTCTTGTTCAAGTTTGATACTGACACAGGGCTTTCCTTCATGTATCCGGCAGATTTTGGAAGTCTTTATATCACTCCTGTTGATTGGCCACCTACGTTGACTATCGGGCAAGCCCTTGTTCCTTGTCTTGAAAGAAGTGATCCTACGGAGCTTCGAACTGTCAATGGAAAAACATATTGTATTACTCGTGAAGAAGAAGGTGCCGCTGGAAGTGTCTATACACGATATACGTATGAATTTGAGTACGGTGGTGGTCCACTTGAATTGAAGTTTTCTGTCAGAGAAGTGCAATGTACAAATTATGATGAACCTCAGCAATCTACATGTATCACAGAACAAGATCTGTTTAATGCGGATATAATTTTTGAAAATATAGTAGAAAGTATCTCCTGAGTATCCCTGCGTGTGAATATGTAAAAAACAGCTATATTGAGCTGTTTTTTACATATATTTATCCACCGCGTTCCTTGTGTTCATGCATGTACAGGCATATACTAGATACATCATTCAATAATAATTTTTTATGTGGAATTCATTTTCGTCTAATTCATCAATGATGGGACCCTTTGGATTTGCAGGAATAGGGCAAGGACTTTGGGGATTTTTTGTTCTTGTTGCGATATGGTCACTCATATGGAAGGCGTTCGCGCTATGGAAGGCAGCGCGACGCGGGGATAGTATCTGGTTTGTTGCGATTCTCCTGCTGAATACTATTGGTATTGTAGAATTATTGTATCTCTTTGTGTTTTCAGAGCCAAAAGGAATCTTGAAGGAAAAACATAATACGGTTTCTGGTGAAAAACCTGCCGCAACGAATCCAACACCAACACAACAAGTGTAGCACGGCGGCTGTACTGGAACATGCTTATAATCTTGATTTCCTGCAAGTATGGACGTAGACATTCTCGGTCTCCTTACAACGTACCAGCTTCCTGCAATTTTTTTAGGTGCATTCTTTTTTGGTGAAACGGTTATTGTGAGTGCTGCATTTCTTGCCGGTCAGGGATTGTGGTCATTAGGAATAGTCTTTTCCCTTGCATTTTTGGGGACAATTATTTCTGATTTGATCTGGTTTCTTTTTGGCACAGCACTCTTGAAACTGTTTATGAAGTGGAAAAGAAGCCGAAAGAAAGTAGAAGAGCTCAAACAAGAAGAAGTGCCTCTGCAATCGCATACACCTTTTTTTGTATTGCTCTTCATAAAATTTTTGTACGGCACGCGCATTCTCACGATCATCTATATTGCTTCTCGGAAAATGAATTTTTGGTTGTTTTTACTCTACGACGCTATTGGCACCGTGCTTTGGCTGTGCGTTATGCTCGCCATTGGGTGGGCAGCGGCGCGGGGTACACACAATTGGTCACCACTTTTTGAACGGACAGGATATGCACTTGGTGTTCTTGCCATTACTCTCATTCTTGCTCATATAGTGATAACATGGATCAGCAAACGAGTCCTGAAAAAATAGCAGCCATTGTTCCAGCATACAATGAATCATCGCGCATTGGTGCTGTTTTAAGTACGCTCGTCTTGTCAGGCTTGTTTGCCGAAATTATTGTTGTTGATGACGGCTCCACAGACGACACAGAGAGTATTGTGCAAACATTTCCAGTAACGTATATCAAAAATGATACCAACAAAGGAAAAGGATTTTCAATGAATAGGGGAGTGTTGGCAACGGATGCTGACACAATATTTTTTGTTGATGCAGATGTAAAAGGGCTGTCACATGTCATATTGAATCATATTTTGCTTCCAGTCTTGAATGGCAGTACTGAGATGTCTATCGGCATGCGAAATAGAAAGATCTATTACATGCATCAGATATTGTGGTTTGTTCCATTATTCGGCGGGGAGCGAGCACTTACGAGAAATCTGTGGAAAAAAGTTCCTGATTTTTATAAACATCGATTTCGCATTGAAGCCGGCCTCAATTTTTATGCAGTTCACTATGGCAAGGGTTTTACTTTTTCCGTGCACAAAGGGATGAATCAAGTTATCAAAGAAAAAAAATATGGTTTTTGGAATGGATTTGTTGCACGACTGAAGATGTTTTACGAAATTATGACTGCGCAATTTCGTCTGCATGTTGTAGACATGCCTTCTGTACTCAAAAAAAAGAGAAAGAAAGCTTTGTGGGCATTGCAAAGCCTCGCCGGGCTCCTCCTGGGCATGGCATTTCTCGTCGCAGCATATATTGGTCCAGCTCAGTTTCTTCGCTGGATGTTTCAAAAAGAACTTGTTGAAGATCCAAATCCTTACATTATTCACTTTTTTCTTCGTGTTGCTGAGAACGTCACCTTAGGGATTATTGTATTTGTGGGGGTGATCCTTGTCATTGTCCATGCGTCCACGCTTGCGTATACAGCAAGACATCTTCCACACTTCATCAGTGGATTTCTGTACAAACGAAAAGTCTACAAGGAAGATTAGTGTATCTTGAGAATACGGTAAGAAACATCGTGGCCTTGAATCATGAGGGACACAATGTCTCCTTTCTTTTTCCCGAGCAGCGCCTCCCCAATAGGAGAGGTGTATGAAATAATTCCTTTTGATGGATCTGTTTCTGTTGATCCTAAAATGGTATAGGTTTTTTCTGTACCATTTGCATGAACGGTGACGGTACTTCCCACATGCACCTCATCGTTATCAAGCGGAGCTATGATATCTGCGTCAGCAAGTTGGCGCTCGATTTTCAATATGGCATTATTCATGCCTCGCAATTTTCCTTTTGCCAACTGATATTCAACATTTTCTGAAAAGTCGCCGAGTTCTGCCAGCCGAGCTACTTCTGAAGCCGCCTTTGGCCTTTTTGCCAAAAGTTTTTCAAGATCTTTTTGCAGCGCAGCAAACTTATGCCCTGTCATGAGGGGATCATTCGGGAGATTGGTATATTTGCCTGGTTTTCGTTTTGGAAGTTGCATAACGTATATTTGTCCTGATTACCACGCTATGATACAATAGTCCAGCTGTTTTTCATATAGTATACATCTATGCAAGACCTCCAAGAAATTTTTAATCGTGTCCAGGAGAACAAGAAAAAACTCAAAGATTTGCGCGACGCGTACAAGGAAGCACTCAAAGGAAGCGAAGCCTACATTGAAGCTGAAGAATCTTTGAAGACCCTTCGGGAAAAAAAGAAAAGTATAGAAACAGAATTGAAATCACAATTTTCAAATGAATTTATACAGATGGATGATATCAAAATTGATATTGCCAGTGATCAAGAAATGATCAATGACATCGCCATGACGATGGTCATGAAAGGGGAGACCGTGAGTGTGAATGATAAGTATGAAAATGAATACGAGCCGTTGTTTACTGTCAAATTTAAAAAAGTATCATAGATTTCGTTGAATTTTTGAAGAATATTTCAGTGTAATCATTTAATAATCTGTGAAATCTATGAGTAGGGAAGTAGTCTTCGACATCGAAACATACGGCGACATCAAGGATCGTGCAAATATAAAAGTAACAGTCGTGTCTGTGTATGAATATGAAACCGATAGCTATCGGTCTTTTGATGAACATCAACTTTCTGAATTGTGGCCTATTTTAGAACGTGCAGAACGGATTATTGGATATAATAGTAAAGGATTTGATGCTCCAATTTTGGATAAATATTATCCTGGTGATATCAATGTGATTCCACATTTAGATCTTTTAGAAAAGATAAAGGAATCATGTGGTCACAGATATAAGCTCGATGATATTGCCAAAGCAACACTTGAGATCAGTAAAAGTGCAAACGGGCTTGCTGCTATTAAATGGTATGAAGAAGGAAAAATTGATGAAATAAAAAAATATTGTGAACAGGATGTAAAGGTGACAAAAGAAATTTACGAGTTTGGCAAAAAAAATAAAATGCTGTACACGGCAACTCTGACTGGAGAGCTTATGCCGATTGCCGTGAACTTTGATCCTGAGCCAAGAGGAGAGGGTGCAGGACAGGCCGCGCGAGGGATCAATATGACGTTGCCAATTTAGTGAACATTGATTAATGATTAGTGATCAATCATGCTAAAGGATGTATGGATATATTGCAAAAACCACTTATGCAGCGCGCTGACCAATTGGCACATGCTGTGTATGATATTTTGCCATCCTTCCCTGCTGAGGAAAAATTTGGAATTGTATCGCAAATACGTAGAGCGGTCATTTCAATTCCCTCAAATATCATAGAAGGATATGCCAGGACAAAAAGTGGCACTTTTGTGTACCATCTAGAAGTCTCATATGGGTCGCTCATGGAATTGAAATATCAACTTTTTTTTTCTTGCAAGCGAGGGTATATTTCGGCATTAGAATATCAACGATGCTGGAATCTAATGGATGAAGTTGGCAGAATGCTCTGGAAGTCGATTGATACTATGAAATCAAAGCGAACCTGATCACTAGTCATTGATCACTGATCATTGCTAAAAGATCTCAAAATGTATGTCCTTTGTGTCGATGCCATTTTCAAGCAAGAGTGTTCTGATATCTTTTACCATAGCCGCGCTGCCACAGAGATAGAATTTATGCTTTCCAAGGTGGTGGAGAATGTGGTCTGTGACGCGCCCACTCAATCCTTGCCATCCGCCAGTAGGCTTTGGCTGCGAGAGTGTGATGGTATAGTCAAAAAGACTATGTTTTTGTTTGAGCTCTTCAAGTCGGTCTATCCAGAATACATCTTCTTCCTCGCGAACCCCAAAGAGTAACCGTACGGGATGATCGGCGTTTTTTTCTTCAATAAGAGAACGAATCATTCCCATGATAGGGGCAAGCCCTACACCTGTTGCGACAAAGTAGTGGTCATGTGAATTTACATCTACTACAAATCTTCCCAGAGGTCCTTTGCAAGAAAGAGAAGAACCTACGTTCATTGCTCGGATGTATTCTGAGGCAAGACCACCTTCATGCAATTTGATACAAAATTCAAGATACGCCTCCGTTGGAATCGAAGAAATGGAATAGGAGCGAGGTGTTGTCTTTTCACCGTTTGGTATTAAAAATTGGACAAATTGTCCTGCTGTATAGCTAAAACCATCCGGCTTTGAAAACCGTAGTTCAAAGACATGTTGAGCAACTTCTTTTTTAGACAAAAGTGTGACAATGTGACTCTGTATTGACGTTGACATATGTACTCATTTGGTATAATATAGAGATCTACTTTAGATCAATATTTTCACTATGCTAAGACTTTCAAAACAAGCTGATTATGCCATTCAGCTGCTCCACAGACTCTCTTCACTCGAAAAAAATCAGGCGCTCAGCCTTCGGACATTCTCTGATGAGAGTAACATATCTTTTCTGTTCTTGCAACGCATCGCCAGAGAGCTCAAACAAGCAAAGATGATTGATTCAAAGCAGGGAGTTCAGGGTGGATATTTTTTGACAATTCCATATAGTCGCATTTCACTGCTTGATGTGATCGAGGCCATCGATAAGCCAACTTTCGCGCCATGTGTGATCGATGAAAAAACATGCAAACTTATTCATACGTGTACCATCAAACATGGTATGGAACGGGTACAAAAAAAGTTGGTGTCTGTCCTAAAAGCAACACCCATTGCAGGACTAACCGCATGACAATGAAGAAAGGGACAATCTATCTAGACCATGCAGCAGCTACGCCACTCGACGCTGCTGTTTTTGCTGCGATGAAACCTTTTTTGACAGAGCACTTTGCAAATCCCTCCGCATTGTATGATAGCTCTGTCTTTGCAAAAAGTGCGATAGAACATGCTCGAAAAACTGTTGCAACGTTTGTACATACAACGCCTGATACTATTGTCTTCACACATGGAGGTACACATTCTATTAATGTTGCTCTTCTCGGTGCTGCCCTTGCGCATCGTGAAACAGGAAAACACATTGTTACTTCACAAGTGGAACATCATGCTGTGCTCAATACATTGAGACAGCTAGAAAAGGAAGGATTTGATATCACGTACCTTCCTGTTGATGAACATGGATTTGTTTCAGTCGATGCGGTAAAAATGGCAATTCGTCCAGATACGATTCTTGTTTCTATCATGTATGCCAATAATGAAATTGGCACTATCGAACCAATTGCTGAAATTGGAAAAATGATATTGCGATATAGAAAAGAACACAAGAGTATATATCCACTTTTTCATACCGATGCATGTCAGGCTGCGGGATATCTCGATATGTCAGTTGAGCGGTTGCATGTTGATCTTCTGAGCTTCAATGGATCAAAAATATATGGACCAAAAAGTGCCGGCGTGTTGTTCAAAAGAAGAGAAGTTGATATCGAACCAATCATGTTTGGTGGTGGACAGGAGTTTGGCTATTCGCCTGGGACGGAAGATGTTGCGGGAATAGTTGGATTGGGGGAAGCGGTCTTACAAATTAACGATAAACAATTAACTACTAACAAACAAATTTTAAAGTTACGAAATTATTTATGGGCTGGTATTCAGGATAAGATTGAGAATGTCGCATTGAACGGGCCTTCACTTGAAAACCAACGTTTGGTGAATAACTTGAACGTCTCATTCCTCGGAGCAGAATCTGAAGCAATTATTTTATATCTTGATGCGGCAGGCATTGCAGTAAGCTCTGGCTCAGCATGTACTACAGACAGTGATGAACTCTCACATGTTCTCACTGCGTGTGGCTATGATGAAGCAAGGATGAAAAGTAGTATTCGTTTTACACTTGGAAAAGATACGACAGAAAAAGAAATTAAAAAGGTTTTGAACGTATTGCCTGGAGTTATCGTGAAAGTGAGAAAAATGAATATATAAATCAGGAATATCTGAATGCGTAAAAACATGTCAATCAAAAATATTACAATCGATCGATCACTCTACGACACTGCAAATGAAGAGCGATCAAAATATCGAGCAACTCCTGGTGTGACAGAGGAGGTTGTTCGTGAAATTTCAAAACAAAAAAATGAGCCTGCATGGATGCTTGAAAAGCGTTTGCAGGCATTTGCATATTTTAAAGAAACTGCTATTCCCACATGGGGACCGGATTTATCAAAACTTAATCTTGATGAGATCACGTATTTTGTTCGTCCCGATACGCAGGAAGCAACAAGTTGGGATGATGTTCCCGATGATATCAAAAAAACATTTGATCGCCTCGGTATTCCAGAAGCAGAAAAGAAAGCACTCGCTGGAGTAGGCGCTCAGTACGATAGTGATGTTATTTATCATAACATTCAGGAAGATTTGAAAAAACAAGGTGTTATTTTTGAAAACATGGATGTAGCTGTGCAAAAATATCCTGAATTAGTTCAGAAATATTTCATGACGCAATGCATTCCTATCAATGATCACAAGTTTATCATGCTTCATGCTGCGGTATGGAGTGGTGGAACATTTATTTATGTTCCAAAAAATGTCAAAGTGACACTTCCCCTGCAAGCCTATTTTCGCATGAATGCAGAAAGTGGCGGACAATTTGAACACACGCTCATCATTGCAGACGAAGGAAGCGAAATTCAGTATATAGAAGGATGTAGTGCTCCACGATACACAAAAAATTCACTCCATGCAGGAGGTGTAGAAATATTTGTCCATGCCAATGCGCGAGTCAGATATTATTCTATAGAAAATTGGTCAAAAAATACGTACAACCTGAATACAAAGCGTGCGTTGGTTGACGAGAATGGCGTGATAGAATGGATCAATGGAAATATGGGCAGTGGTGTGACGATGCTTTATCCTGCATCCATTCTTCGTGGCAGAGGTGCACGTTCGGATAGTCTTGGCATTGCCTTTGCTGGTGATGGACAGAATCAAGATACAGGATCAAAAGTGATTCATGTTGCTCCTGATACAAAGTCCACAATTCGCGCAAAATCTATTTCCACAGGCAATGGCATTACGACCTATCGTGGCTATGTGAAAGTCACAAAGCAGGCTGACAGAAGTAAAATTTCTGTAGAATGTGACGCACTTTTGATTGATAAAGAATCCGTGACCAAAACGCATCCATACATGAAGATCGACAATGATAAGGTTGATATTGCACATGAAGCACGCGTAGGAAAAATTGGGGACGAAGAGATTTTTTATCTCATGAGTCGAGGACTTTCTGAACAGGAAGCCATGCAACTTGTTGTTGCAGGATTTATAGAACCAATTGTAAAAGCATTACCACTTGAATATGCACTTGAGTTGAATCGATTGATTGAGCTTGAGATGGAAGGGAGTGTAGGATAACAAACATATTATGTCATTATCAGCCACACATATTCGATTTGCGCTTGAATTTCAGGAGTTGCTTTCGGTTCAAGATAGAAAAAAGTATTTGTCGGGAACAGTATATCCAGATAGTCGATATATAACTGGCATTCATCGTTCAAAAACTCATTACAAAGAGCTGTTCACTGAATTTGAAAGTAATGATGATTTTTTGAAAGGAATGGCAGTACATCACTTGAACGATAGGCTATCAGAAGAAGTGAGAAATGCATTATTTCATTTGCCACCTACAAAAGCGTATGGAGATCCTCAATGGATTGTGTCCACTGGGTTAAAAATTCTTCAGGATATAGATGATTTTGAGAACTTTGCAATGTCTGATTATTTGCATGATTTAGATTATGTTGAAGTAAAAAACAACGAAGACTTATCAAAAGTTAGACAATATAACAAACTTATTCAAGAAATCTACACAAACAAGTCAGATATTGGCATAGAAGAGGGTCTTACTTTTTGGAAAGGCTTAGGACTTCCAGAAGAATCGTCTGAAAAAGTGAAAGCGAAAGCGGTTGAATTTGAAAATGATGATAGAGTAAAAGAAATATATCCAGAGGCGGTTAAACGCGCAACATTATTTATACAAGAACATGTCTAACATCCAAACAGAACATCTCAAATATGGAATTGGCATAGTCGCAGACTATAGTCCGGTTGGTTTGGGTATGCGAGAGTTTGGTAGTGAATCAATGCAAGTCTCTGCAGAAAAAGTAGAATGTCGAATATCGAATGTAGAATATGGGATTAAAGATAATGTCTTGTTTGAACATCTTGCGGAGAATGTACTAGATGCATTTGAGATTGTTATTGAAAAAGATACTGATTTGTTTGCATTGACGCTGCAAGCATTGAAAAAAACTGCAGGCGCGTATATTCACATTGTCGTGAAGACCGGAGTAAAAGCTACAATGAATGAACATATCATGAATAAAGATTTTACTGGCGTCATTATTGATATAACACTAGAAGAAGGTTCACACGTAACGTACATAGCCGATCAACGTGTTGAGAAAGATCAGTTTGTCATTGCTCTCAGACGTGCCTTTGTCGGCAAAGAAGCAAAGATAACATGGATTGATGTCGCTATTGGAGGATCTGTAGCAAACTCAAGTATATACACCATTCTTGAACAGCCACGATCAGTGGGGGAGACGTACGGTATTTTTTATGGACGACGAGAACAGTTTCATGACATTACGCATACGACGATGCATGTGGCAGAGCACACGCAAAGTAATTTGAAAACACATGGCGCGCTAGAAGATAAAGCCAAAACTATTTACAGAAGTCTGATTGATATCCGCGAACATGCGTTCAATGCAGTGGGGCATCAAAAAGAAGAAACACTGCTTCTTTCCTCAGACGCACACATCAGTTCTGTTCCAGATCTTGAAATTGCAAATAATGAGGTGTCTTGCTCACACGGCGTTTCTACCACCAATGTAGACGAGGAATCCTTGTTTTATTTCCAATCTCGTGGTATGGATACCCAGACCGCAAAGCAAGCAATGCTGCATGGACATCTCGGAAGCATTGTCGATATGATTGAAGATAATGCTTTGAAAACAGATATCATGCAAAGTATTACTGAAGCAAGAGGAATGACGAACGCGAGTTCGTCACCATTGCAAACATAACGAACTTGCGTTCGTCACTCCATATGGATAAAAACATCAAACAACATTTTCCCATTTTCCATCATTCACCTGACCTGGCGTATTTTGATAGTGCTGCTTCTGCATTGAAGCCACAAGTGGTGATTAAAAAAATGAGAGAATATTATGAAGAATATGGAGTGAACATTCACCGAGGTCTGTATACCGCGAGTGATAGAGCAACAACTGAATATGAAAACGCAAGAAACATTGTTGCGCAGTTTATCAATGCTACACCAGAAGAAATCGTATTTACCTATGGAACAACGCACGGGTTGAACATGCTCGCAACATCCCTCGGACAATCGTTGAAATCAGGAGACAATATTGTACTTACTGCATGGGAACATCACGCAAATTTGATACCTTGGCAACAAGTTGCAAAAAAGACTGGCGTGGAATTACGTTTTATTGACATTGATGAAGATTTTCAGCTTGATCTCGAAGATGCAAAGAGAAAAATTGATAGCAACACAAAAATTGTTTCATTTGCACACGTCTCAAATACACTCGGAAGTAAAGCTCCTGCAAAAGATCTGATTGCTCTGGCAAAGCAGGTAGGAGCAATCACTATTATTGATGCTGCACAATCTATTGTTCACATGAATACTGATGTAAAGACACTGGACGTGGACTTTCTTGTTTTTTCTGGACATAAACTATATGGGCCCACAGGGATTGGTGTGTTGTATGGAAAAAAAGAAAAACTTGAAGCATTGTCACCGGTGGTGTTTGGTGGCGATATGGTCAATGATGTCAGCTATGAAGATGCAGAATGGAATGAGGTACCACATAGATTTGAACCAGGCACGCCCAACATTGCCGGTGCAATTGGACTCGGAGCTGCGATTGCATTTGTACAGGAGATTGGATTAGAGAACATCATTGCTCACGAAAACGAATTAACTAATTACCTCATCAAACAATTATCTACATTGCCTGAAGTAAAAATCATTGGATCATCAGATGTAACGAAACACAATGGCATCGTTTCAATTCATATCCCAGGTATTCATCCGCATGATATTGCCGAGATTTGCAATCAACACAACGTCGCAATCCGAGCTGGACATCACTGCACTCTGCCGCTGATGAAAAAACTGGGATTGAATGGCGGTACTGCGCGATTTTCTGTAGGAATGTATAATGATGAAAAGGATATAGATACTGTTCTGAGAGCTTTGAAGAAAACCCTTGATCTGTTTAGATAAGCGATCCCGTAATAAGTTTCGGATTGTCATGCCGGACTTGATCCGGCATCTTTCCAACAGAGCACGTCTTTGGTGAGAGAGATCCTGAATCAAGTTCAGGATGACAAATTGCCCAATCAACAAATAATCCAATTATCCACGTATGGACGAACAACTCTACAAAGAAATGATCCTTGATTTGTATAAGCATCCGCTGAATCATAAACAGTTGGATACATTTAGTATTGAAAAGAAGGCCGTGAATCCTTCGTGTGGAGACAATGTTACATTGCAGGTATTATTTGATACTGAAGGGAGAGTAGTGGATATAGGCCATCAAGGTGAAGGCTGTGCGATTTCACAGGCATCCCTGTCGCTCATTACGGATAAAGTAAAAGGGATGACAAAAGAAGAAATATGTGCTATTACAGAGGAAAATATGCTGGCAATGCTCGGCATTCCCATATCCCATGCACGAATGAAGTGTGCTTTGCTCGGATGGAATACCCTTAAATCAATGATGAATGAACTATGAGTTTACATATACAAGATCTTCATGCAAAAGCTGACGGCAAAGAAATCCTGAAAGGGGTCAATCTTGACGTGCCAAAAGGGAAAGTCGTTGTTATCATGGGGCCAAATGGATCTGGAAAATCGACGCTTGCAAATACTTTGGCAGGGCATCCAACGTATGAAGTAACCAGTGGTTCTATTTTTCTTGATGATGAGAATATTACAGACATGGCGCCAGACGCACGAGCAAAAAAAGGCATGTTCCTTTCTATGCAATACCCACCTGGGATTGAGGGAGTAACGGTTGCAAACTTTTTGCGTCTTGCTATCAATGCACAGCGCGGTGAAACACAAAACCCACTTACTGTGCATGCGATGCTTGTAGAAAAAATGAAAGAATTGAATATTGAGGAATCTTTTCTTACGCGGTATGTGAATGTAGGCATGTCTGGTGGAGAAAAAAAACGGCTTGAAATTTTGCAAATGTCTGCACTCACGCCAATGTATGCTATTCTTGATGAAACTGATTCTGGTCTTGATGTTGATGCCTTACGCATTGTGTCTGAAGGCATCAATCGTTTCCGAAGTTCAGAAACAGGCGTTTTGCTTATCACGCACTACAATCGTATTCTCGAATACGTAAAGCCGGACGAGATTCATATCATGATGGATGGAAAGATTGTGAAGAGTGGGGGACCTGAATTGGCCGTTGAAATTGAAAAGAGTGGGTATACAGGTACACTATGATTACAAAAGAAGACGTCGAAGCACATTTGAAAATGGTTATTGACCCAGAAGTTGGTCTGGATATCCACACCATGGGTCTTATTCGTGAGATAGATATTCCAGATGATGAGCATATTCATATCGTGATGACCTATACAACACCCATGTGCCCAGCAGGACCGGCATTACAAGATGGCATTCGCGAAGCTATGTTGAATCTTGGCGTGGAACATGTCACAATAGAAGTCAGTTTTGACCCACCGTGGGAGATGCCTGAGGCACTCAAGGTCATGATGGGTCTCTAATTTCATTCATATGAGTCAAACAAACACGACGCAAATAGAGCAACAACTTGATGTATTTATAGATTCGTCATTTGCCTCCCATCTCAGAAACGAAAAAGAAGCAAAAGAAAGGAAAATTCAAGAAGGGCTGGATGCATTAGATGCACAAATTGGTGGAGAGATAACACAACCTTTTTTGCAAAAAGCAGAACATTTTTTAAACAACCTTGAATCGTCAGCCTATGGTTTTGCTGAAAGTATTCTAGAGGCCCCAGAGCCAGGGCTTGCATTTCTGGTAGACGAGTACATACAGGAACATCCAGAAATTGATGGAGCCTTATTCAGGAGCAAATTTAAGGAGAGACAAAGACAGTCCTACTTTCTTGAAAAATACTTTGTTTTTGGAAAATGGCTCACAGCCAAAGTAGCGGAGGAATTGCGAGAGACTCAGAAGAACATCGAGAGTAAGGTTCGACGGACTGTAGATGCATACATGGAGAAACTTGTACGGTACGAATTTGAGTGTCTACTAGAATCGCACAGTACAAGTGAGACATTACTAGAATTGCAGGATAAGGTAGCTGAACTTCGGAATAGTCCTGCTGATGATGCGGAACTAAGAGCAGAACTTAGCCAATGCCTCGATGGATATGCAGATACATATAAAAATGAAATAGTTCATAGTGTGCTAGAAAAACTTGAACGTGCTGGATTGACCGTGCAAGATGTTATTGTTAGAATAATGCAGAAAGATGAGACTATTGAAGCCAAAATGGTAGAAAAATGTAATAAAGATATTGAACCTCTAAGAAATGAATTTTATACAGAATTAGTCCCCGATGTAGAAGCTCGATTAGAAAGAAACGTACACCGAAACGAAGGGAGAAAAATATAATATTTTATGGAATACGATCCACCAATAAACAATGATTCAGACGAAGACATCGCAATGCCAGATGACATGCCAGATGAATACTATCAAGGCATTCGAAAAGAGGGGAGAATTCGTCGCATTGTAGTCGACAAACAAGCATGCATTGGCGCGATGTCTTGTACTGTTGTGGCTCCACTAGCATTTCAGATGGATGAAGAAGATATTGCCTATGTACCAGAAGGACATGATGCAACAGATGAAGAAACATTGCTTCTCGGCGCGCAGTCATGTCCCGTTCTTGCAATTCATCTGTACGACAAAGATGGAAACAAAGTCTTTCCTGAGGAATAATTTGACCATTTTTTTCTTCTCCTCTACAATACATGCATCAACACAAAGACCTGTCACACACCGGGTCTTTGTATTTTATATTTTACGCTATGTATAGCATCATGGCAGAATACATTTGGATCGATGGGCAGAAGCCAACTGCCAAACTTCGATCCAAAACAAAAGTCGTCCGCGGACCAATCTCACGCATTGAGGATTTGCCGGATTGGGGATTTGATGGTTCAAGTACGCAGCAAGCTGATGGATCAAAAAGCGACTGCCAGCTCAAACCTGTCTTCTTTGTCAAAGATCCGATTCGTGGAGGGAATCATGTGCTCGTTCTCTGTGAGGTATTGAATGCAGACGGTACTGTCCATGTGTCGAATACACGCGCGCATCTCAGAGAAGTCGCAAAGATGTATGAACATGAAGAAGCGTGGTTTGGCATCGAACAAGAATATACGTTTTTTGATGGCGCAAAACCGCTTGGATGGCCGGATCATGGATTCCCTGGTCCACAAGGCAATTACTATTGTGGCGTTGGGGCTGATGAAGTATTTGGTCGTGCGATTGTCGAAGAACACATGGAAGCATGTCTGGAAGCAGGCTTAGACTTTTGTGGCATCAATGCAGAAGTCATGCCAGGTCAATGGGAATTTCAGATTGGACCTGTCGGCCCACTTGAAGTATCGGATCAGATTTGGATGGCGCGATGGATGCTCTATAGAATTGCAGAAGACCATGATGTCAGTGCCACGCTGTATCCAAAGCCTGTAAAAGGGGATTGGAATGGGGCTGGAGCGCATACAAACTTTAGTACAAAATCCATGCGTGAGCCGGGCGGCATGAGTGTTATCACCGCAGCATGTGAAAAATTAGGAAGACGCCATGCAGACCATATTGCTGTGTATGGAGCACATAATGAAGAGCGTTTGACAGGGCAACATGAGACGTGCAGTATCAATGAATTTCGTTACGGTGTAAGTGATCGTGGTGCTTCGATTCGTATTCCCATGGCGACCAGCAATGTTGGCTATGGCTATTTAGAAGATCGCCGTCCTGCTGCAAACTGTGATCCGTATCAAGTGACAGCAGCGTTGATGAAGACGGTGTGTGGAAATTGGTAGGTCTTCACGAATCATGTAGCACGTAACATCTAGCAACCTTTCTGATGGAGTGACAAATTCCTGCTGGTAGTGAGAAAGCCAAAGCAAAATTCGTTTAAGTAGGCAATTTAGAAATAAAAAGATCAAGTTCAATACTCGATCTTTTTATTATTGACAGATTTTCTTAAGTATGATTCTATATCACTCTCGCACAACATCGGAGGATCACAATGAGCGAGCGACGTTTCCCCGCCATCCAGGCTATTACAATGACTATCCAGGATTTGGTGATGACGCCTCTTCCTAAAGAAGCTGCTGAGGCTGCGATTCACAAGGCAGTGCTGATGCATCTTCTCCACGCGCTCAGGCGCTGTGAAGAGAAGATGCTCACCAACAAGCGCATGTCCGTCAATATGTGGATTAGATCCCTCATTGCGTCCGTCTGGGATGCAGATCTGGGGTCCAACGAGTGGAAGAACGAGCTGGTTCATGAGCTCTCCTACACGAGCGATCAGCTGACCTAGGCAGCATCCTGCTGCCGCGCCGCTGTTTACATTGTAGCCCGATCATCTTCGTGATGGTCGGGCGTTTGTTTTTATATTTGAGTGCCTTTCAACTTGTTACTTGACTACTAACCCACTTTTTCCAACATCCACTTTCACCGTTCTTCCTTCTGCAATTTTTCCTTCCAAAATATCAAGTGCAAGCTTGTCCAAGAGTTCTGTTTGGATCAATCGTTTGAGTGGGCGAGCACCCATTTGTGGATCGTATCCTTTCTTGGCAAGCCAATCCTTGGCCTTAGCAGATACGTCGAGTGTGATGCGCTGTTCAGTGAGTCTCTTCCCAACGCGTGCAAGCTGCAAGTCAACAATACTTCGAATTTCTGGCTTATCAAGTGGGTGGAAGGTGATAATCTCATCGATACGATTGAGAAATTCCGGCTTGAAGTGTTCTTTCAATCCTTCCATAACTTTCTCTTTCATGCGATCCTCCTCTTGTGCTTTTGATTTTTTCCCTGTTTCTTGAAAACCTAGTTCACCACGTTGTCCCATAGCCATGATGACATCACTGGCGATATTGCTGGTCATGATGATGACCGTATTTTTGAAATTTATTTTTCTTCCTTTGGCATCTTTTACATGTCCATCATCGAGAATCTGGAGCATGATATTAAAGACATCTGGATGCGCTTTTTCAATCTCGTCAAACAAAAGGACTGCATAGGGTCTGCGACGGATGATTTCAGTCAGCTGGCCACCTTCTTCATAGCCAACATAGCCAGGAGGGGAGCCAATCAATTTACTTGTTGCATGGCGTTCCATATATTCACTCATATCTACTCGCACGAGTGCGTCCTCGTCATTAAACAAAAATTCAGCAAGACCCCTTGCGAGTTCTGTTTTTCCAACACCTGTTGGCCCCATGAAAATAAAGCTGCCGATTGGTTTGTTTTCCTCTGCAACGCCTGCTCGTGAACGACGGATGGCATTGGATACTGCCTTGATAGCATCTGATTGTCCGATGACTCGTGTCGAGAGGACGGCTTCCATGTTGGCAAGTTTTTTGAGATCATCCTGAAGCATCTTGTCGACAGGAATACCTGTCCACCGTGCGACAACGGCGGCAATATCTTCTTCAGTAACTTCTTCTTTCAAGATAGCCCTCTTTTCCTGCAAGTCAGCAAACTTGCGCTGATCCTTTTTCAGCGCTTCTTCTGTATTGGGGATATTCCCATAGCGAATTTCAGCAACCTTCTGAAGATTTCCCTTACGTTCCTCAATTTCTGCCTGTTGTTTCAAGGTATCAATTTCTTTTTTGTAGCCACGAATTTTTGAAATAATTTCTTTTTCGTGCTTCCAATGCAATTCTATTTCACCAATACTTTCTTTCAAATTAGCAAGTTCTTTTTTAAGTTTTGCTTCACGTTCTTTAGACTCAACATCTTTCTCTTTTTTCAATGCTGACAATTCAATCTCAATTTTCATCATTTTTCGCTTCATTTTATCAAGATCGTCTGGCATGGATTCTATCTCAAGACGCATGGCACTTGTCGCTTCGTCGATGAGGTCGATAGCTTTGTCCGGAAGAAAACGATCAGTGATATATCTGCTCGACAGTTTTACTGCTGCCACAAGTGCAGGATCTGTAATTCTGACTCCATGATGCACTTCATACTTTTCTTTAATCCCACGCAAAATGGCGAGAGCATCCTCTTCACTTGGCTCTTTAACGAGGACAGGCTGAAAGCGACGTTCAAACGCTGCATCCTTTTCAATATGTTGCTGATATTCTTTGATTGTTGTGGCACCGATCGTGCGAAGTTCACCTCGAGCAAGTGCAGGCTTTAGCATATTTGACGCATCGACAGCCCCTTCAGAGCTTCCTGCGCCCATGATAGTATGGAGTTCATCAATAAAGAGAATGATTTTCCCGCGAGCATCTGTGACTTCTTTCAACACCGCTTTCAGCCGTTCTTCAAATTCACCGCGGAACTTTGTCCCGGCGACAAGAGAGCCTATATCAAGACCAATGACCTCTTTGTCTTTTAGACTTTCGGGTACATCACCGTTCACAATGCGCTGTGCAAGTCCCTCTACAATGGCTGTTTTTCCGACACCTGGCTCACCAATCAACACAGGATTATTTTTTGTTCGTCTTGTGAGCACTTGCATCACACGTCGTATCTCATCATCGCGCCCAATCACAGGGTCTAGTTTTTCCTTTCGCGCACGGTCAGTATAATTCATGCCATACTTTTCCAGCGCTTGGTAGGTACTTTCCGGAGTAGGGGAATCGACTCGTTGTGAGCCTCGCACCGTTGCCAATACTTTCAAAGCATCAGCATGCTGGACGCCTTGTTTGCCAAGTGCGTCGCTTATAGGATTTTTATTTGTGAGGAATGAAAGAAGAAGATGCTCAACACTAATATATTCATCACCCATTTTTTGCGATTCATTCTGTGCATTTTGCAAAATAAACATCATGGCTTGGCCCATCATAATTTGCCCCATACCACCACTCATTGCGCCAAATTGCTTTGGCAATCCATCAATCATTTGCTGCGTGTCATGACGAAGTTCCTCGATATTGACGTTTAATTTCTTGAGAACAGACAGCACAACACCTTCTTCTTGTTCGAGAAGTGATAAAAAAAGATGTGGCGGCTCAACTTGAGGTTGGCCGTTTGCATGAGAAATCTGGGCTGCATGCTGCAGCGCCTCTTGGGATTTTTGGGTAAAATTTTGTGGAATCATATGTAGTAAATTGGGTAATTGGAGTATTAGTTAATTAGTTTCGTTCATCAAAATTAGAAACTAATTAACTGATAATCTAATAAACCATTCAACTTTCAGTCTGCTGTGGTTACGTTCAATGTGCAACGAACGCTATCAAGAAACTGTGCTAGCACTCCACCTCCATGAGTGATAATACTATAGCAAATTGATTTTTGTTGTCAAGAGTGATAGTATTGTAACATATTTTTGCCAAGCTATGCACAAAATGCTCGGTGTCAGGATTGACCCACTCACAAAGCAAGAGATACTGGAGAAAGCAAAAACATGGCTCTCTGGTTCAGAAACGCATACTCTCTACACACCAAATCCAGAGATGCTTGTGGCGGCGCACAGGAATCTGGGTTTTCGGGATATCCTTAATAGTGGAGATATGAATGTCTGTGATGGATTTGGCATTCAGCTTATGAGTGGGGGAGTGTATACCCGTTTTCCCGGAGCTGATCTTGTGCTCTCACTTTGCGAATTGGCTGAAAGGGAAGGAAAATCTGTATATTTTATTGGAGGTAAATCAGGAGCGGCAAAGCAAGCTGCAGAAAAGTTGAAAGAGAGGTTTGCTGGTTTGAGTATACATTTTGTTCAAAAAAGTGACAATATCACAATAAAACAATGTGACAATAGAGCAATGTATACTATAGTTGATAAAGGTCAGCATGATGAAATACTTTCTGACATTGTTCTCGCCAAACCCGATATCCTCTTCGTAGCCTTTGGGCATGGGAAGCAGGAGTGGTGGATTGATACATTCAAATCAGAACTTCCTGGCGTAAAGATACTCATGGGAGTTGGGGGAACGTTTGATTTTCTTGCGGGTGTCATCCCTCGAGCACCAAAATTGTTCAGACGGATTGGTATTGAGTGGCTGTGGCGACTGATACACCAGCCAAGCAGAATCAAGCGCATTTTCACCGCTGTTATCGTATTTCCTTACTTAGTATTGAAATCCTATGTTGTCAAATAGCACGAGCACCATGCTCAAAAAACTTACACAAAAAAAATACCGCAAAGAGTTTGGTGTGTTTACTGTAGAAGGAAAAAAGGGGGTTGAAGAAGCATTGGAACATGCTGAGGTTGAACTGCTTATCGTCGAAGAAAGTGCCATTGATGCAGACATGGGTGTTATTATCAGTTATGCTGAAAAGACAGGAATCCCTGTTGAACGAGCGAATAAACGTGATGTCGATGCTATCAAGCAAACGGAGACATTTCCTGGTGTAATGGCCGTTGTTGCTATGCCGGATGCGTCGCTCGATAACATGATTCATGAAGAACATATTATTCTCCTCGACAGGGTAAATGATCCGGGCAATCTTGGAACCATCATTCGAACGGCAGACTGGTTTGGCGTTCATGCCGTGATAGTCTCTGAAGGATCTGTTGATCCGTATAATGAGAAAGTCGTGCGCAGCACTATGGGATCTATCTTTCGTACAAAGATATACCAATCTGAATATATGGTTGACACAGTTGAATTTCTCAGGAAAAATGGGTATAGTATCGCCACCTTGGATCTGTCCGGGAAGGACATCTCTCAGCTGAGGAAAGGAAGAAAACAGGCACTTCTGTTTGGTTCAGAGTCACATGGTCTTGCTGACAATCTCAGAGAGATCACTGATGCATCCTATACCATCGCAGGCACCGGGAACGCTGAATCACTGAATCTTGCCATGTCTGTCGGCATCACACTCTATCAACTCAATTCATAATATGAAGAAGATAAGAACACGCATTCCACCAAGCCCTACGGGCATGTTCCACGTTGGATCACTTCTCAGCGCACTGTTTGATTATCTTTATGCCAAAAAGAACGGTGGTGATTTTTTGCTTCGTATTGAGGATACGGATAGAGAACGTCTCGTAGAAGGATCGACTGAAAATATTGTTGAATCGTTACATTGGGCCCATATCCCACCGGATGAAGGTGTTACGTTTGACACACATCAGCATCTGACACAAGTAGGGGAAAAAGGACCGTATATTCAGTCAGAACGCTTGGATATTTACAAAAAGTATGTTCATCAACTGCTTGAGCAAAAAGATGCGTATTATTGTTTTTGTACCAAAGAACGTCTCGATGATCTCAGAAAAATGCAAGAAATGAATAAACAACCAACTGGCTACGATGGGCACTGTAAAACACTTTCAACAGAAAACGTTCAGAAAAAACTTGACGCGAACTCGCCACATGTTGTTCGTCTTAACATGCCGGACGAAGGAACTACCACGTGGACAGATCTTGTGCGTGACAATGTTTCTTTCGAAAATAAACTGATTGATGATCAGGTACTCATGAAAACTGATGGGTTTCCTACATACCATCTCGCTGTTGTTGTGGACGATCATCTTATGGAAATCTCGCACGTGTTTCGTGGCGAAGAATGGCTGAGTTCTACTCCAAAACATATTGTCTTGTATGACATGTTTGGTTGGGAAAAGCCCGTCTATGGTCATTTGCCATTACTTGTAAATGAAAAAAGACAAAAACTCAGTAAGCGACATGGTGATGTCTCTGTTTTTGATTTTAAAAACAAAGGATATTTGCCAGAAGCAATGGTTAATTTTGTTGCATTTCTTGGATGGAACCCTGGTACGGAGCAAGAAATATTTACACTCGAAGAGTTGGTGCAGGCATTTAGTTTTGAAAAAGTAAATAAGTCAGCGGCCGTGTTCAATTACGAAAAACTTGATTGGTATAACAAAGAATGGATGAAAAAATTGTCTATTGAAGAACTTGCCACACGTGCCAAGCCCTTTTTTGCCGCAGCCGGTTCAGATGAAGAAATGATCAACGACCTCTCATTTTTTGAGGGCGTCGTCCGCCTTGGTCGTGAACGTGCAAATACCCTTGCAGACATTGTCACGAATACAACCTTCCTCTTTGCAGATTCGTTGAGTTATGAAACTGAACTTCTGAAGTGGAAAAAGAGTGATTTGCCTGATGCAAAAGAAAAATTGGCTCAACTAAGCGAATTTTTATCAACTTTTGCTAAGGAAGCCTGGACAGAAGAGGGGATAGAGCAGGCCGTCATGGGCTGGATCAAAGAGCGTACGTATGGTGTAGGAGACGTGCTCTGGCCAACTCGCGTTGCGCTCTCTGGACAGCAATATTCTCCTGGACCATTTGAAATTATGACCGTCCTTGGTAAAGAAAAAAGTCTGCAACGAATAGGGGAGGGGCTTGCAAAGATTTCTTGATAGCACGATTTTTTCTCCTGTGCTATACTAGACTCCGATTAGAATATTGTATGCATCGGAGAAAAAAAACGTTTCTAAACATCACAATAATAACACTACTGGCAATTGTTAGCTTGCCGGTATTTGTGTATACACAGACTACTAGTGGAACTGGTGGAAATAAAGAGGAAATCGACCAGCTCAATCAAGAAATTGCTGCAAAAAAGGAAAAAGTAAAGCAACTTGAAGCAAGTATTGATGCGTATAAGAAAAAAATTGACCAGACACGTCTTGAATCCACATCACTGGCCAATCAAATGGCTATCTTGGACAATCATATTGTCCAAGTTGAACTCGATATAGAAGCAACAGAACAAAAACTGGAAACGCTTACTCTCGAAATTGAAGCGCTTAATCTCGGTATTACTGATAAAGAAAATACCATTGATCGACAGAGGATGATCATGTCAGAGTTTATTCGCACTCTCCATGAACAAGGGAACAAGGGAATTCTTCAGGTACTTGCATCCTATGACAATTTTTCTGATTTTTATAATAAGATGGAATACGCAAAATCCATTGAAGAAGATCTTGGAAAAAGTGCTAGAGCGCTCAGAATATCAAAAGAAGAGTTGGAAAAAAAAAAAATAGCAACAGAAGAAAGACGAAAAGCGTATGATGCAATGAAAGAAGAACTTGATAATAAGAAAAAAGACCTCGAAGGACAATCCTTTGCAAAGCAAACATTGCTTGCGCAAACCCAATCATCAGAGCTCACATATAAGACATTGGTCGGCAACTTAAAATCACAGTATCAGTCGATTGAAAGTGACATTACATCTATCGAGCAGCAAGTACGAGCTAAATTAGAGGCAGAGGATAAGGTAACAGGATCTTCAGATGTCCAATTTGATGGGCAGCTCTCCTGGCCAACACCAAGTCGTTATGTAACCGCATACTTCCATGATCCATCATATCCATATAGATATGTCTTTGAACATAACGCAATCGATATCCGCGCAGCACATAGCACGCCGCTCCGGGCAGCTGCGAGTGGCTACATAGCAAGAGCGCGTACTTGCCAAACAGCAAGCTGTTATGCATATGTGATGATTGTCCACTCGGGAGGGCTCTCAACGGTCTATGGACACATGAGCAAAATAACCGTGAGTGCAGATCAATTTGTGACAAGAGGAGATATCATTGGATATTCTGGTGGCACTCCTGGTACTGTCGGTGCAGGTCCATTTGTGACAGGACCTCACTTACACTTTGAGGTTCGAAAAGATGGTATACCTGTGAATCCTTTGGCCTATTTGGTAAAGGATTATTAGTGATGACTTTTGTATATATAAAAAGGATCTTGGCAAAGGTCCTTTTATGTTTTTCTCCAAAAAGTTTAATATGTTGGACGTATCACTTTACCTCTGCAATTTATGCGTACAATGTATTGCGTCGCACAATATTGCCACGTATAGATTTAAGAGAGGATGGGGTAGTACATGTACGATTTGGGCAGATTGAGAGATTTGATGGTCTGGCAGTATATAAAGATTTGCAATCCCAGAAAGAAATAAAAAAAACAAAATGGGAACAAAATTACATTTGTAATTGATGCAAAAAGAAAATTGATTGTGTTTTATGTAAGTAGATAATTAGTCCTGAAATCCCTCTTTTAGTGTCCTAGGCAATGTCGCATAATATACATTGTGCGACACGATATACTATCTTTGGATGTCTCCAAAAAGGCCTGCTATGAAGAAGAATATCCCCCCTTCACCCTTTTCAGTGACGTGCTAGTTTCTATTGCCAATATATCTTACCAGGATATCGAACATCTATGTACCCAATTACTGAGATATCTGAAATCTCTTTGTACGCAGCTCGAAATCTATCAATCTGGGCAATACTCTCCCCTGCTGGCAATGCAATAAGAATCTGTAATCCAGCATTTGTAAAAATAACCGTACGGTATGGCGAACTTACATCGACGTATGATATGGTAAGATCAAATTGTTGTAATAGGACTTCATACCATTCAAGCACTTGGGAAATATAGTCCTCTTTTATGACGTCAGTATTCAATGCAACAGTACCTCTTTCGATTGCATTGGTATCAACAATGAGTGGAAACTCTCCAACATCCTTTTGCAAACCATTCATATCAGGTCTATGGTGTCTTGCAATTTCTTTTTTTTCTGAGACTTCTTCGCCACGTTCATTTGTACTTGTTACGATTTCAGTGTCGATCCACCACTCTGCATCGGTGACCTTTCTTACAGGTTCTACAACTTTTCCTGTGAGTCCAATAAAATGATACGCATCGCCATTGTCATAGAGTATTGTTGACAGACGTTCCTGAAGTAAAACAGTAAGTGTGTGAGGAAACTGTTTTGTAATAGCTACGGTGTTAAGCGGAAACCGTTGATTCAATATTGATTCAACTTCTGATGCATCAACAAAGAAAAAACTACTCGCAGGAAATAAAAACCACTTGTGATAATCCATTGCACCATAGATTGTCTGTTCAATTTCTTGTGGCGTAATTGTTTCTACGCCGTTGACTTGAATTTTTGATATTCGAAAAAATGGATGGTACACAAACATGCCGATCATGCCAAATATAGATGCTAAAAACAACATCAAATATAGTTTAAACCTTAACCTACTCTTCTGTGGCAATTGTTTTTGCATGGGATTACGTTTTCTTCCTCTCCACGCAAAATCCTTTGCTTTACTTCGGCTATATAAAGCATTCCTACTTTTTACATAGACCCTCGTACACGATTGTTTTTTATTTTTTGTATAGTTCATTGAATGACAGACAAATGAAAGAATAACTAGAAGCCACGCTTCCGTTTTCGAATGGTTTCAACAATCCAGTTTACCCAATATTTTTTTGTTATTGGAAGATCTTGGCAATGTAGCAAATCTTCTTGAAATCCCCCAAATCCACGCTTAAAATGCCCAATCCCTGAAAACGGATGTGATGCACTCGCATCTTTTGGCTCTACACCCCAAAAGTTATACCATCTCATTCCCCTTCTTTTTGCTTCTTTGATTACGTGCCACTGTATGAGATAGGATGTTGGAAGTTTTTTATCAAGATTACGCGAGGCGCTGTGTCTATAGACCGCCATATTGCCATAAAACATAATAATCGCAGCGGCATCAGCCTCGCCTGTTGGCAATGTTCCCATATACACCAATGTTTCTCCATCTTCTGCAAATTTGGCAAATTCAGTATTGATATAGTGTCTTGAAAATCGTGTAAAATGCTGTCGTTTTTCTGTCTCATCAAGCATATCATGCAGTATGTCCAGTGTTTTTTGATCTGTGTGTGATGTCACCGTCACTCCCTCTCGTTCACATCTGCGTATAAGATTTCTATGATTTTTTTTCATCTGTGCGAGGAGCTGCTCTTCGCTTTGTGATAGATCCAAAAGCCAACTATTTTCAGCCAGGACATGCATAGGAGCAGCTCGATATCCTTCTGCATGAATAACCGCCCTCCCCTCTTGGGTATCAGAAAGAAAGGGACTAATCCGAATAAAATCCATGTGTTCTTTTTTTGCTCCACGCTTGAGTTTGGCAAAAAATTGTTGCACCATGGCACTATCTGTATAGTCGAGCATCGGACCATAGGGCAGATAAAAGAAATTGCCTCGTTTTGCATGTACGGTGAGAACCAGGCTTCCTCCAACCAGCGTCTCCCCTGCATACACGCCTAGGATCCAGTAGTGTTCTCCGAGTTCACGATAAAATTCACCATACTTGTATGATTGAACAAATGGACTATATTGATGCGTCTTTACAAAGGCATCCCACGCTTGTATATCTGTAGTTTTTTTTATTGAATACATATATTACTCAGTAAGTACAGACAAAATTCTGAGCACATCGCTATCTTGAATATGGATGTCTGTAGGTAAATTCAGTGCCTTTGCAGCTCGCTCTTCTGCGATAGGACAGGTGCCCTTCACATATTGCGCAACACTGAGATCTACATCTCCTGGACCAATGACAAGCGAATACCAATCGCCGAGGAGAATACCTTGTTTTTTTGCCAGATCTCTTACTGCATTTGGATTTTGAACAAACAAAGAAAACCGCAAGTAGATATGCATGTCGGTATCTTGCTGTGTCTCGATTATGTGTGGCAGCTTCTTTTTGTACAATGACGCGATATGTCGTCGATGCGAGTTCATTGATTCTATTTCTGGCAATTGGCTTACCAAGAGAGCTGAAAGCGCATTTGGAAGTTTGCTTGGATACCATGCGACTTGTTTACCGTATTTTTCTTCTGTATAAATAATTTTATTTGTAATATGTAATTCTTTCAACACTTTTAAAAATACTTTTCCTATGCCAAGATGATAGAGTGATTTGCCCATTGGGAAAAGAACTACATGAAGGAGATGCTGGCGAATCACTCTGCGTGTTGAAGGAGAAAGTGTTGCGTGTGTCTTTCTCAATCGCACTGCAAGTTGAGGAAGTTTTGTTATAAGGGCACCTCCCCGTACGCACGAAACTATTTTTTCACCACCAAAACTAAGCATACCGATGTCTGCATATGTGCCTGTGAGTTTTCCTTTATACCGCGCACCAAGCGAGTGCGCGCAGTCTTCTATGGTTTTCAGATTGTGCTTTTTGGCCACATCAAGCAGCGCATCAATATTTGCGGGAAGTCCAAAGGTGTGTTGCAAAATGATTACTTTTGTTTTATCTGAGCATGCATGGTCTGCTTTTACCGGATCCATGTTCAGTGTGTCTTTTTCTATATCCACATACACGGGCCTGGCCCCTGTCCAGCAAATAGCGTTTATGACGACCATGCAGGTAAACGCTTGCACCAGGACTTCGTCGCCTTCTCCTACATCCAAGGCAAGCAACGCATGATACAAGGCAGAACGACCGCTATCATAGGTTATGGCCTGAATATTTTCCCCAAAATATCCTTCTAGCAACTCCATTGCTCTTTTTTCGTGTGTACCTTTTTTCCATTGGAACCATTTCCAGGGGAGAAATAAAAAAGAGGCGGCAATGCTCATATCCTTTGCTCGCGTGTTTGGGCTAAATCCTGTAAAAATAGTTTTTTTCATGCGGTCAATGCGATATCTAACTCTTTTGCAATCATGATATGGAGTCTATTTTCAATTAATACCACGGCATCTGTATGTTTCAACCCTTGTACATACTTTAGGAGTTCGTGCGGATCGTAAATGTGCTGTATGTGTGTGTTGTATTTTGACACGACACCTTTTGCGAGAGATGCTGCGACATCCTTTTCGGTAATAATAAGTTCATCTGCAACAAACGAAATCTCTCCGCCTATTTGTTCATGCAGCTCATCACTGAGATCACCCAATTCTCTCATCCCACGCGTGATAACAATTCTTTTTCTCGAAGAAGAAAATGAATTTAATATATCTAACGCTGCTTTAAAACCTTCTGGATTGGAATTGTAACTATCATTAATGATCGTCGCCGTTCCATAGGGTGATATTGTTATCGAACCATGTCCAGGTGTAAGTTTTTCGATTGCCATATCTATATCCTCATCTGACATGCCAATCCGATGAGCGGCTATAGCTGCAGGAACAATATTAAAAACATTATGCTTTCCTAAAATATTGAGACGTACGATATGATCCATCGTATCGTCAGACACACGATAGGTAATGCCGTTTTCAATATTTTCTATATCACGAATAAGAATATCTGGTTTGTATTCTTCATCTGAGCCAAATGTTCGAATATGACAAGAAAGATTAGAAATAATCTCTCTACAATATGCATTATCAATATTGGTAATAGCCCATCCATTTTTTGGGAGTGATGTGAGTAGTTCTTTTTTTGTTGCGGCAATGTTTTCCATAGAACCGAAGAGGGAAAGATGTTGCGGGGCGATTGCTGTCAAAATCCCTATCTGCGGATGTACGATATCACATATTTTTTTTATTTCCTTCATGCGATATGCACCCATTTCCACCACATAGACATCTACCCCGGCAAAGTCTGTTTTCAAAATATGCTTTGCAATTCCTATTTCCGTATTGGTATTTTTTGGTGTTTTTTTGATTGCATATCTTGTTTCGAGTATCTGTGATAAAAATTCCTTTGTGCTACTTTTGCCATAGCTCCCTGTAATGCCAATAACGCGTAATTTTTTATATCTGGCAATTTTCTTTGTTGCTATCATTATATACATTTTTTTAGCGAGAAAGGATGGAATAGAGAGGATAAGAACTACTCCGGCTGTCAAAAACCATCTAAATACAAGCACCAATAACAAAATATTGATATATGGTAGGAACAACAGCATCATTCCTTCCATACCTACAAGCATGCCAACGATGAGAAGTGCTTTTGGTGTTGGCACTGGACGACGAATTGATTTTCTCCAAATACAGTATATTTTTGCGATGATATCAATCCCGATAATACACGAAACAAGCAACATATTGGACAGTGTCCCATGCAAAAGTGTATATAATACAATAACTAGCAATGCCCGCCAAAGGATACGATACCCAAACAATTCTTCCTTGCCTGCTTGTGTTGTCAAAAAATCCCTGAATCGATCAAAACGATATTCTTTTAGTTGTGCAAAGTAGGTAAAATAGGCATAATCAAATATTGCCGTTACAATCCAGAGACCTCCTATGATATATGCAAAATATGGAACGCTCATACAAAATATTACTTGTTACAAAACTCTAGTATATCAGATAAAAAGACTTCTGCGGTCTTTTTCTGATGCAATCCATGTGTCCCCTGCTCTATCACAACAAACGATGCAGATGGAATCCCATCAGCAATAATTTTTCCATGTCGGAATGGCACATAGGTGTCTTCTGTCCCTTGCATCACGCAGGTTGGAATAGCAATGGACGAAAGAAGATGCCGGAGATCTTGTCGAATAATCTTTTTAAAAATGTCTCGTTTGATGCCACTTGTATTTGAAAAATCTGGTGAATCGGCTACTCGATAGAGTACCTTTTTTGCAAGAATTTTTAGCTTTTGTGATGGCAGAATGGCAATACAACCTTTTCCAATCTTTGCCATTGTCCCAAAGATGAATCGTTTCAGATAATTTTTCGGACGGATGACAGCAGCTCCACTCAGAATGAGTTTAGAAGCAATGTCTGGATTATTCGCAACAAGCTGGGTTGCTACGGATCCTCCGAAGCTATGCCCCAGCAATACAATTTGCCTATTTGCATATTTGCTTATTTTTTCTTTCGCAAACTCAGCATACTCCTCTACGCCCCACACTGCTTTCGGGCACGGTTCATCACCAAAGCACGGCAAATCTATCACCACGACATCTTGAAAATGCGGTTTTGCAAGTGCTACAAAGTCTGTCCATGTTTCATGCGAGCCGTTCCAGCCGGGGAGAACAACTAAGATTTTAGATTGTGATGCCGTTTTTTGCATAAACAAATGTAACTCAGGTCTTCAGACCTGAGCGTAATACGCTGGGATATCACTTTGGACCAATTCTTTCAGATCATAGACAAAAGAGCCTGAGTACGGATATTCGAGCGCATGTTTTACTAAATTTGCTTTTACTGGATTGGCAAGTGTATATCTGCCGACGCCTCTTATATCTTCACTTTTTCGCAATGTTCGATCATGAAAACTTGTCGCCCAGAGCTTTTGTTTATGTACTTTTTTGAAGGCAAAACCGCTCTTTTGTTTGAACGAATGGATAAATGAAAGGAGATTACTTTCTTCTTTTTTTCCTTCCACGACCAAATGTAGGTGGTCAGGCATAAAGCAGTACACCACGATATCAAAAAAACTCACCTTGGATGTCTCTTGTAGATATCCTATGAGTGACTCAATAATTTTTTTATGTGTAAAATACTTCATTCGGTTGTATGCATTTATCGTCACAAAGTAGCCACGTGTACCCATATAGTTTGTGTTATCCTGGAGTCTTGGTCGTTTTGGGTATTGTTTTGTCTGATCAAGAGGCATAGTAAATCTGCGTGACTCTCAGGTCTTCAGACCTGAGTTACACAATATCGGTTATACTCCAATAATATCTTTCCCCATATATTTTCTCAACACTTCCGGCACAGTCACTGTGCCATCTTCATTTTGATATTGTTCTACAATCGCGATTGGAAAACGTGAAAGAACAATCGCTGTGCCATTGAGCGTATGGACAAATTCAGGCTTGCTCTCCCCTTCTTTGTGCTTGATGTTCAATCTACGAGCTTGGTAATCTGTACAGTTACTTGTACTGGTAATTTCACCGTATTTATCTTCTCCCTCTTTCATAGTCATCCAGGCTTCGAGATCATATTTTCTGTATGCTGGACCACCGAGATCTCCTGTTGGGATATCGATGACACGGTATGCAAGCCCGAGTCCGTCACAAATTTCCTTCTCAATGTTCAGAAGTTCTGTATGGAGGGCTTCACTTTCTTCAGGTTTACAGAAGATGAACATTTCGAGCTTTGTAAACTGGTGAACACGATACAGTCCTTTACTTTCTCGTCCATATGATCCTGCTTCACGACGGTAGCAGTGTGAAAGTGCGGCATACTTCTTTGGTCCTGCTGACAAATCAAGCACTTCGTCTGCGTGATAGCCAAGGACGGTAATTTCAGCCGTACCAATCAAGTTCAGATCAGTTTCTTCAATCTTATACGTCTGTGATTCTGCGCCGCGAGGATTGAATCCTGATGCTTCAAGGATCTGGTCTTTTGCAAGGTCTGGTGTTTCCAGAAGGGTATAGCCATGTTTTTCGAGTACATCCATGCCGTAATTTAGCAATGCTTGGTTGAGCCGCACTGCATCATTTTTGACATAATAAAATTTTGATCCAGCGACTTTTGCACCGCGTTCAAAATCGAGCAGGTCCAGATCTGTCATGATGGCTTCGTGATCTTTTGGATCAAATGAAAATGTGGGGACAGTTCCTCGTTCTTCAACAACGACAAAATCCGACTCCCCGCCAATTGGTGAATCGGGATGTGTGAGATTTGGGACCAAAAGGAGATGATCGAGATATTCTGGCTCGACACTTTTGAAATCTCCTTCAATACGTTTTATCTTTTCACCGAGTTCTTTCATCGCTGCGATATCTTCCTCACTCGGCTTTCCTTTTGATGTTGCATTCCTCACTGATTTCAAGTCATCTATCTCTTGTTGCAGACCACGACGAGTCTCATCAAGAGCCAAAAGACGATCAATGTCCACCGTAACATTTCTGTTTGTACAATTCTCCTTTACAAGTTCCACGTTTTCGCGGATGAATTTGATATCAATCATATGTCAATACACAATAAGCAAATAACAATAAACAATTTATAGGGAGTTTCGGGATATTGCATCATTTATCATTGGCAAATATTCTGTCACCATGTTGCCGTCGTCTGGGAACAGGTGTAAGGATGGAATCTCTTCTGGTGTGTACCATCGCATTTCTAATACTTCATCATCACTGAATACTCCGTCTCCACCAACAATTTTTGCTATGACAGGGACTAAATAAATTTGATAACTAAACTTTTCAATATGACGCGTTTTGACGCGAATGGTAGGCAACTGTTCGAGAACTTTTACATCGAACCCTGTTTCTTCCTTACATTCTCTGACAACATTTTCAAAAATAGTTTCTCCCATTTCTACTGTGCCACCGGGAAATTCCCATACGCCGTGAAATTGTGGATTGTGTGGATCATTACGTTTGTTCATCAAAATTTTTCCATCCCTAATAATAATTGCTACAGGAACGACAAAATGTTTGCCACCGTATTGATTCTGAAGAAAATATTTGATTTGACTCAGAGACTTTCCTCGATGACTTGAACCATTCTTTTCTGCAATTGTCATTTCTCCATACGTTTTTCCAAGAGCATCGGAATAAAACACATTGTTGTATCCCCATTTGACAACTTCATTTTTCACGGGTGCTTTGAGTACCGATCCTGAGTCAGCTCCTTCTGCAGTGAACACTGTTTTGTCTTGTGGATCGTATATTGCTGTCACAAGTTTGAACTCTGCTTTTCTATTTTCTTCCGGGACTTCTTCAAGTGCTTTGAGCATGTCATCATCTTCAAGAACACTTGTACCATTGAATGCACGAGCACTTTTTACGCCTGGCCAGCCATCAAGAGCATCAATAAAAAGTCCACCGTCATCAGCAAGTGTGAGCATATTTGCTTTTTCTCCGTAGTATGTTGCCTTAAGAATTGCATTATCCTGCAACGTTGCACCCGTTTCTTCAGGTTCTTCAATTTCTTGATTCAAATCCTTCAATGTTACGAGATGAAACGGAAGCGATTTCAAAAAATGCGTAATTTCGCCTATCTTGCCTTCGTTTGTTGTTGCTATCAATAATTTTCGTCGTTTCATATTGCTAGTGTTTCTTTTATTCTACTCGATTTCATATCTCCGTTTTTATAGACAGGGAGTGTCACACACGTCGTTGCGTAGTCGTGGGTTGCTATGAATGTTTCAATATCTTCCTTCAATGCATCTTGATCATAGCCGAGTGCGATGATATCTGGAATGAATTTGTCAAAAAACGAATACACGCTTTGTTCTTCATCACCAAGAATTGCGTCGTCCACAATATCTATATGTCTCACCAAGTTGAGACGCTCTTCTTCTGAATGCAGTGGAAACTTTGCTTTTATTGTTTCCACCGCCTTGTCTCTCGCAACTGACACGATCAATGTGTCGCCAAGCTTCTTTGCTTCCTCAAACGTATGCATATGCCCGCTGTGGAGAAAATCAAAGGTTCCAAAGAGGAGGACCGTTTTCATATTTACTCTGCGCTATTTTCTTCGATAATAGGTTTCACCAGTGGAAAAAGTGTCACTTCACGAAGTGGCCTATCGACGAGAAATGCAAAAAATCGTTCACCAAAGCCAAAGCCACACGTAGGTGGCATCCCGTGCTCGAGCATTTCGACAAATTCCCAATCTGGCATCATAGCCTCGGTATCACCTGATGCGATAAGTTCTTGTTGTTTTTCAAATCGTGCGCGCTGTTCAATAGGATCATTCAATTCTGAATAGCCATTGCCGATCTCACTGCCGGCAATGATGATCTGAAATCGTTCGGTCAGTTCTGAATTGTCACGATGTGTTTTTGCGAGTGGCGAAACCAGTTTTGGATGATTGACGAGGAATGCTGGACCAGCAATATTCTTGCGACAAAATTTCCAGAGTGTATCGGTAAGTCGCTCTCGGTTTGTTCCTTCGTAGACGACACCAAGCTCATCGAGCTTCTTTCGCATATCATCTTCACTTGCTTTCAATACATCAATGCCGGTTTGCTTCTTTACTTCACTCACATAATCAATTTCTGGCCATTCTCCTGCAAGATCGTAGTTCATGCCTTTTGTTGTGAACTCAGTTTTGCCAAATACATCGATCGCAATTTTTTGATAGAGTTCTTGGACGAGTTTCATGCCTTTTCTATAATCAGCGTATGCCCAGTAAAATTCCATGTTGGTAAATTCCTGCAAATGATCTGGGCTCGATCCTTCATTGCGGAACACACGACCGATTTCAAATGTTTTTTCAAATCCTGCTGCCATGAGACGCTTTTGCCACAGTTCACCGACAGAAATGCGAAGATACACATCAATATCAAAATCATTGTGATGTGCTTGAAACGGTGTTGCTTCTGCGCCGCCGGTAGTTGTCTCGAGATAGGGTGTTTCTACTTCAAAAAATCCATTGTCTTTCAAAAAAGTTCTGGTTACATCCCAAAAGTGTGCACGCTTTACAAAGATATCACGAAGTTCTGGATTGGTGAGTAAATCAAGATAGCGCTTGCGCATGCGAAGCTCCTCATTTTGCAATCCATGAAATTTGTCTGGCAGTGGCAAGAGTGCCTTTGTCAAAACTGAGTATTTTTTTACCAGAATAGAATCCTCTCCTGTTTTTGATTGGAATCGCTCCCCTGTCACATCGACGACATCACCCGCATCAACTAGTTTTACAAATTGCTTATACACTTCTTTTTCAAGTTCATCTTGTTTGACAATGAGCTGAATAACACCGCTCACATCTTGCAAGCGACAAAACGTAAGTTTGCCTATTTCTCGTTTTGACATGATTCTTCCTGCCGTGATCACCGTACTTCCTTCGGTACTCAAAATTGCTTCTGCTACCGTATGTTGCTTTTCTGAATGTGCAGGAAATGAAGAATTCCCTGCTTCTGTCAACGAGGCAAGTTTCGCTAATCTCACTGTTCTTTCGTCATTAATATCTATTTCTGGTTTTGGCATATTTTTCGCTTATTTACGCTCTTTATAGTAACAAATATATATAAAAAAGACAACTTTTGGGGAAAGTCGTCTTTTTTTGCTTTGTTGAGATAAAAATTGTAACTCAAATCTTTAGATTTGAGTCACAGGTATAAAGACCTGAGTTACAAAGATCACTTGACTGCAATAATCTTATATTCCTGCACTCCTGCCGGAACTTCAACCACAACTGCATCCCCTTTCTTCTTTCCCATAAACGCTTCTCCGAGCGGCGATTCATTGGATATTTTTCCGGACAAAGGATCTGCTTCTTGCGCCCCGACTATCGTATATTCTTTCTCTTTGCCATTGACCTTCACCACTACGGTCCTTCCAAGATCAACAACACCATCGCCAGAGCCTGTTGTGGTAATGACTTCGGCATTGTGCAAAATTGCTTCGAGTTCAAGAACGCGGCTCTGGGCCCATGCCATCTGATCTCTTGCATCATGATACTCTGCATTTTCAGAAAGATCGCCCATCTGCTTTGCCTCGTCAATACGTTGTGCAATTTCTGGAATTTTTGTTAATTTCAGATCAATCAATTCCTGTTCAAGCTCACCCTTTTTTTCTTGTGAAAGATATTGTGTTGTTGTCATACATGTTCCTTAATCTCTCCTTCAAATTGATAAAAATATCCGCTTCTAGAGCGGTTTCATTGAGTATACCCAAACGTTCTTCTACTCGTCAAGTGATATATCCCCAGTTGTCTTGTAGGTCCACCACCACCGGTAAAAATCATAGGCAACGGGTGTAGCTGATTCACTGCCTCCTATTCCTTCTTCTATTAAAATGGTGAGGACAATCTCAGGATTCTCGTATGGCGCGAATGAAGTAAACCATGCGTGAGGCTCCTTGACACTACTCCATTGTGCTGTCCCTGTTTTCCCTGCTATTTCAAAAGGAAGAGATGATAGCCTACGACATGCCCCATAGTCAACACAATCTTTCATGCCGAGACGAACGATATTGAGATTTGTGTCGGAAATAGGAACAATTTTTAACACCTCAGATGAAATCGCATGCTCTACCCCTGTTGCAATATCAATCGTCTTTTCGACTACATGTGGCTTGAATATAGTACCTCCATTCGCAATAGTTGCAATATAGGATGTTATTTGTAGTGGTGTTACCAAAATATCCCCTTGACCAATTGAAATATTATATGTATCTCCGACATACCACCGTTCACCTTTTGTTTGTTCCTTCCATTCTTTGGAAGGTAAAAAGCCAGCGACTTCTCCAGGCAAATCAATACCAAGCGTCGCATCAAATCCGAAATATTTCAAATATTCCATCATTTTCTCTACGCCCATACCAACAAAATCCCCAAAACCTCCCCCAATGTAGTAATAAAATGTATTCACTGACCAAGCAATGGAACGTCTGATATTGGTAATACCATGCCCACCTGATTGCCAATCCGGAAAAAACCACTGCCCTACGGCGAGGCCACCAGTACTCAAAAAGGTTGTATTTTGTGTGACAAGGCCTTCCTGAAGGGCAGCTGCTGCAAATGCTGGCTTGATACTAGATCCAGATGGAAATGCACCCGAAATAGCTCTGTTAAACAGTGGCTGATTGGCATCATCAATATACGTTTGATACGTATCAATATCAATGCCTCCAGAAAAATCATTGCTATCAAAGCTTGGCAAACTGACGAGTGCCCGAATGGATCCATCACGTGGATCCATGGCAATAGCTGATGCACGGGAAAATCCACCGACATCGAGTGCTTTCTGGATATAGTATTCAAGTGCTTTTTGCATGTGGATGTCTACACTCAAAACAACATGACTTCCTGGTGCAGGAGGATCTTCACTTAACACTTTTTGTTCTTTACCAAACGAATCCACTTCAATTTGTTTTGTACCATACGTACCACGCAGAAATGGCTCATAGGTTTTTTCTACGCCTGTTTTTCCTATCGTGTCTGAAGGGAGGTATCCTACCTGGTAGAGTGAATCCAATTCTTCTGGACTTAATTTGCCGAGATACCCAAGTACATGCGAAAGTGATATAGGCAATGGCATCTCACTTTCATCTTTTTCTTCAACATACAGTCGTTTACTCCCTCTTTGAATGTGAATGCCTGGTATGTCGGCGGAAGCGATATACACATTCATCGCTGTATCATAATCTAAATCTTCCTGAATGATAATCGATTCGTAGCTATATGAACCGTACTTTTCTATGGTTTCTGCAATTTCCTCTACAGGTGTATGTGTTAAGGATGCGACGCGTCCAATAATATTTTTTCTTTCTTCTTTATCTCTTGGCAAGTCTTGTGGTACGAGCGCCAATGCAAAATTTGGGACATTCTTTGTCATCTGAATATTATTTTTATCAAAAATAAGACCACGTTCAGCTGGAATTGGAAGAGCCCGTTGACGATTCCCTTCTGCAGCATCTCTATACGATGCCCCTTGCACAATTTGCAAAAATCCTACACGCATCACCAGTAACAAAAAAGTAACAGCTACCAAAATAATAAATATGTACAGTCTCTTTGTGGTAATACTTTCTGTCACAAATTTTCTTGTGCCAATAGATTTGTCTCCTGCTGTAGGATGTACACCTTCTATCCAGATCGTTTCTTCCCTAACAGGAACAGAAAGATGTTCATCTATTGGCAGTCGAAAAAATTGTGAATCTTGTTCGTCTGACATATAGGATTAGGCAAACAGAACATGTCTTTTTAAAAGGAAAAATAGTATAACAATATTGATTCCCAGAGTCATTCCTCCTTCAACAAGAAGAAGTCGTACATGAACATTTGGTACATACCCAATCCTCAACATAAGTAAATGTGAAAAAAACTGATATACAATTTGCCCAACATGAAAACTCAATAATGCAATAATCGTCAATAGTATACCTGTATATAGTGACCTATTGGTAAAGAAAAATCTGTGGCACCAGTATGCAATAAATGCACTGAGCACACCCGGAATGAGCAGACTCCCAAATATTTCAGAAGGAACAAGTAACTCGAGAAGGAATAGGAATCCAAACATATACCAAATAATGCGTCTTTTTTCTTTCATGATCAAATATATAACAGTGATGCTTGTTGGCACATGCAACGCATTCCAGGGAAAAGGGAGAACATAACTAGCACCAAATTGTATCATGAGCAATAGCAAGACAAAAATACAAAGTTGGAGTATATGAAAAAATGTTTTCATGTTGCTATCTGTTCTACTATTATAGAAATGACTTCTAAGCTATTTGGTGCAGCAAGTGGTGTCAAAACTGCACTTTGAAATGGTTCATACGGCTCTTTTTCTACTGTTTCTATTGTGCCTATTGGTAATCCATACGGGATGAGCTGTGTGAGTCCAGATGTGACCACGATGTCCCCTGCTGCAATCTTCTCATTTTGTGGAATAAAATTCACTCGAATGCTTTTTCCATACCCACCTTCCGCTACACCGATGGTTCGCTCATCATTCAAAAATGATGCACCAACTTTCGTTCGCCCATCGTTCAGAAGCTGAATATTTATAATGTTTCCATCAACCGCCACCACTGTTCCTACAAATATGCCACTCTTTGTAATCGCAGGCGCGCCGACAGGAATTGTCTCTGATGCATGGTCGATATACATTAAAATAGTACTTTCAAACGGATTTATTTGCTTTCCTGTGACTCGTCCAGTGTAATATGTCCAATCCTTTTCTGAAAAAAATTGTAGTTGTTCCTTTAAATTTTCATTTTCTTTTTGCAATTCCTTTATCTGCGCAACATCGACGACGATATTATTATATCGTTCTTGCAGTCCCATATATGCCTGACGCAATTCCTCTCCAGTGAGTGTCTTCAGATACACATCGTCTTCTCCTGTAATTGTCAGCGTGTAGAGGGCTTGACTTCCCTTGTACAACATTCTGGTAAGAGGCGTTTCGATAAAATGGAGTACGCCTGAAATATGCAAAATGACAACGACTAAGAGAAGCACTGTCAACCAAAGAAATGACCTAAAAAAACGAGGACTATTCATAATAACATACGTAAAAGGATAGATATTATGCCACGCGAGCAGATGGCAATTCTATTTCCTTTAGTAACTCTCTATCTTCGAGAAGAATACCGGTACCTCGTACTACATCCGTCAGTGGATCACTCGATACTCGGACAGGGATCTCGATAGCACGAGCAATGATCGTGTCAAGCGCCCGAAGCATCGCCCCACCACCTGTAAGTAGTACGCCTCGCTCATGAATATCTGCCGTCAATTCTGGCGGTGTTTGCTCCAAAGTGGTTTTTATAAGGCTAATAATGGTATTTACAGAACGTTCCAATGCCTCATGAATATGTTCATTTGTCACCATGATCTCTCTTGGCAATCCACTGACAACATCCCGACCACGCATAGGAAATTCCATACGTTCAGGAGAAAGTATTGCTGATCCAATTTTTATCTTCATTTGCTCAGCATAGGTCTCTCCAATCAGAAGATTGAATACTTCTCGTGCGTACTGAACAATATTTTTATTCATTTCATCTCCTGCTATTTCTGTGGATTTCCATGTCACAATGCCACTCAAAGAAATCACCGCAACGTCCGTGTTTCCCCCACCAATATCAATAATCATATTCCCCACAGGATCTTGAATGGGCATGCGTACACCAATCGCCGCGGCCATTGGCTCTTGGACCACATGAACTTCTTTTGCCCCTGCTGCCACTGCTGCATCTTCTACAGCTTTTACCTCTACCTCTGTGACTTCGAGGGGCACACAGACGACGACCCTAGGGCGTGTCATAAACGAACGACTGTCTTCGTGCACTTTATCAATAAAATATTTCAACATCTTTTCGGTCACTTCATAGTCTGAGATGACCCCATGACTGAGCGGTTTTGTGACCGTAATATGGGGTGGCGTCTTTCCGATCATGTACTTTGCTTCATTCCCCACCGCAAGAATCTGCCCTGTTTTATTATGAATCGCGACAACCGAGGGTTCATCAACAACAATACCTTTCTCTGGGATGTAGACAAGGGTGTTGGCCGTGCCAAGATCAATACCAATATCGCGACTAAATCTTTGTGTAAAATTTTTGAACATAGCTTAGTTCAATTCTGATACAACTTGTTCGAAAGCAACCATTGTTTCTTCTCCAGATGCACGATATTTGAATTCCACTTGTCCACTCTCGAGTGAGCGCGGACTGATCACAATACGCAGTGGCATTCCCATGAGATCGCTGTCAGCAAATTTTTCACCTGGTCGAACATCTCGATCATCGTAGAGAACTTCTACACCAGCGCCTTGCAACTCCTTGTATAGTGCGTCAGCTTTCGCGACATCAGCTTCTTCCTTACAGAGTGATACGAGATGGACTTGAAATGGTGCCACTTCTTTTGGCCATACGATACCCTTTTCATCAGAAAAATGTTCTACGATGACTCCCATAAGTCGAGTAATACCAATTCCGTAGGAGCCAAGATGGACTGGGACTGATTGCCCCTGTGCATCGACAATAGACAATCCAAGTTGCTCACATTTTACTGTACCAAAATTAAAGATATTCCCTACTTCCGCCGTTTTTACTTTTTCAAGTTCTTCTTTTGTAACTCCAAGTTCTTCGAGAACTTTGTCGCTCATGACTTCTTCATTCACGGCAATATGCTTTTCCCTATTCACATAAATGACATCCTCACCCGCGTCAGTAATTGTCTGAAATTCATGGCTAAATTGTGTGAATGCTCCACCTGTTGCAAATGTTACATATGTATCTTCACCAAGGCCAACTCGGGAAAATACTTTCAGATATGCTTCTATAACAGCATCATAAAATTTTTGATGTTGTTCAGGATTCAAGGAATATGAATACATATCCTTCATGATAAATTCTCTTCCCCGCATGATACCACTTTTTGCTCTCAATTCATTACGAAGTTTTGTCTGAAATTGATATACATACGTAGGCAAATCACGATAACTGGTCAGATATTGTTTCATCAACTCTGTAATAGGTTCTTCATGTGACCATCCAAATCCGATTTCAGTACCATTTTTTAACGCAGACTTAAACCACACATCGACATTGTCATCGCTCCATCGGTCAGTTTTTTCCCACAGTTCTTTTCGTTGAATCGCAGACATGATGAATTCCTGCCCCCCAATGGCATTCATTTCCTCCCTCACAATTTGTTTTATCTTTTCGAGGACACGAAGCCCAAGTGGCAGATATGCATAGACGCCTGCCATTTCTTTATAAATAAAGCCAGCCTTTATAAGCAACTGCGCATTTTTTGCGGCTTCATCTTTTGGTACTTCTTTCTTTGTTTTGGTGAACAGGGATGATTGTCTCATAAAAATTATGTTCAGCTATTAGAATCTGTTTGTCTCTGGTTCATATGTTGGAATATACGGTCGTCGTCTCGAGAGCTTGAGTGAGATAAAGAATGCAGCGATAAGGACAAGCAATGAGATGCTCCATACATTAAGTAATCGAAACATCTGAGCCAGGATAATAAATACAACAAGAGAAGATACAATGAGTCCATAGCCCATACTTTTTTGGACATAGCGGAATACAGGAACCTGCACGTCGCCAAAAAAGTGATACACTGTATAGAGAGCTGTTGAGATAGTCCCGGTTAATGCCAAAAACAGTGTAATATAGAAAAACAAAAAACTGAGTACTCCAGCTTCGTAAGGATCAATATTCCATAACACAACGCCCCACCCAGACCAACACATGAGGGTACCAAAAACCATGATTGTGATAAATTGACGAATAGTCATATGTACCCATTCTAACGAAAAAAACCCTTTTCGGCAAGGGCTTGCATTGAGAAGGTTGTGACTGTCAATCAGGCCAAATACCGAATCCTATCGACTTCATTCTTCCCCATTTTCTTATTTACTGTATCTACAATTTTTGCCTGATTGAGCCGAATTTCATTTGCCATGGCAGAGCTGGTACAAGACACAGTCAAAGTACGATTTTTCAAAAAAAGTGGTTTTGCATGCGGAGCGAGCTCTTCCCCAAATAATTCCATAAAAACCTCATTTGCGATCTCAATAGCCTCCGTAGAATCGATCTGACTCTGAAGTGCGGGGTCATTCTTGATTTTATCATGGAGGGCATCTCCAAGTGGTGTAAACGACATAGATACCAAATTCAAAATTACTAATTCACCTAATTTCTAATACTTTGTCCAATTCTTGGTTATTTTGAATTCTTTACGTATACTATAGCACACTCAAATCAGAAGTCACAGCAGGTATAACCGCACCCCATCCACTTCCTTCGCAGGCGTCCAAGCTGGGAATATGAACCCGTTTGAGACCACGCGAGATCCGGGCTTCATTTCTTTTTGTATTTTTGCTTCGAGTCGATTCATTTTGCTATCAATGCAATAGACAAATAGGACATCCACATCCGCAATATTGTAGTTCCAAAAATCTGCACAGTGAATGTATATCTTTTTCTTTCGGAGTAGCACATTCATGAATCTGGACCAGAGCACAAGCGAGGGATTGATTTCTATACCACGCGCTTCGAGTACGAGCGGCGCGACTCGTCTCACAATCCTGCCATCTCCAGAACCTAGATCTAGGAGTACATCTGTTTTTTGGAGCTGCGCAACTGATATCATTGCCGCAACTCGTTTTGCTGCCGAGGGAACAAATGGAGCCCCGCGTACAATGGCATACAGATTCCAAAAAGAAAATATCCCAATAAATAAAATGACACCAAACGCTGGAATGACGACAATCCAATAGATCATATAAGTGACGTACATACATCACAGCGTCCACATCCATCTTCTCGTGAAATCTTTCGGAAATCAGTGTCATGCATTTCATCGAGCGTTTTCAGGATCTTATCCTCAAATGAAGCAAGTTCTTTTTCTGTACCCAGAAACGATGTCTCTATATCGTCGGCAATATAGTAATAGACAAGATTACTTGTAGGACCGATATTTCGATATTGTGGCAGCTCTGTTGCAGCTTTTTGGTAGAGCAAGAGTTGTTGTTTATCATCTGTATCGAGTTTTTCTTTTGGTGCGCCTGTTTTATAATCTATGATTGCAAGCGTTCCGTCAGGAAGCTGATCAACACGGTCTATCTTTCCAGTAATAACATGCTTTCCAACTTTGATTCGAAACCCACCTTCCAGCGCCACGGGAATGGTCCAATTATTTTCATTTTTTTTGTAAAACGTTTTCAAAAGTTCTTTCCCTTTTTCATGATAGCATGTTCGCTGGCGTTCATCCTGATACCAATCCCCTATCCACGCGCCTTCGTAGATGGTAAGTAATTCATCGAGCGCAGGAACAACAATGCCTTCCTCTTTTTTCTCAGGAACTGGCGCAAGATCAAATAATGATCCTTGCGTGACACTATTGAGCTGTTGCACACGCTCGTAGAATCGTTGCATGGTCAGATGGATGGAATTTCCAAAACTAAAATAATGCGACCCTTTCATTGGGATTTTAAGAATATACGAAATTTTGTATTGATACGGGCAGACTTGGAATGCGCGGATTTGGGAAAAGGAGAATGTTTTGGGGAGTTTGTATAGACCTTCAAAAATAGGTTGTTCATCATTCTTGTTTGCCTTTCCTGCCATGAATGATTGGAAATTGTCCCGCAAAGCGGGATCAGCCTCGGTCGGAGAAATTGGAAATTGTCCTGCTGCGAGTGTGTCACCTGTTTCTGCGACAAACCTTGATACTTTCTTTTTTCTTGATCCGCCATAATCGTCGGCACTGGTGAGAAAGAGCTGCTTCTTTGCGCGTGTCATGGCAACGTAGAAAAGACGGCGTTCTTCCTGATAATGATAATCCCCTTCTGGCAACACTTCTTTTACGAGTTCATCTGGCAATTCTATATCACCGCCCTTGCGTCGTGTTGGAAACCTCTCTTCGACACAGTTTACAACAAAAACGTATTGGAATTCGAGTCCTTTTGATGCGTGTACGGTCATGATATTGACGGAGTCTGGCGTATCACTGGGTTGATACACTTTTCCATTGTCACCACTCTCGAGCACGTCGTTAAAATATTCCAAAAAACTTCTCACATCAATATGTCCACCCGTCAGTTCGTACGCGTGAATATAATCAAAAAATTGTTTGAGATGCGCGATAGAACGTATTACATCTCTATTTCCTTTTTCTTCTTCCTTTGTGAGATACGTAAAATAGCCACTTTCTTCAAAAAAATGATGCAATACTGTTGTCGGTTTTTCAAATCTTGCTTTCTTTATGCTGGACGTCATTAATTTGACAATCTTTTTACATGTATCTTTTGCTTCTTTTGAAAGAATAATTTCATCAGTCCGTTTTAGCGCTTCGTAATATGGCAGTGAATTTTTCTTCGCAAAGCTCAAAAACTCATGCATATCTCGCTCTGAAAATGCAAAGCATGGCATCTGGAGCACGCGATAGATGGCAGCAGAATCCTTATACGAATCCATGACTTTAAACACATTGACCGCATCGATCACAATATTCTGTCGATACAATCCACTAGAACTCAAAAATTCATAGGGAATTCCAGCCAGGGTGAGCGCCTCCATAAATACAGTTGCGTGGTTATTCGCACGTACCAAAATAGCGATATCGTCCCAGGTGACATCTTTATCTGTTTGTTGTATTTGCTGTATCTGTTGAACAACAGAAGCAACTTCGTCATCAAGCGTTGCGGCATGAAGATGTGTCACTGCAGCGTCAATCTCATTTGCTGCGTGCAATTTTTTTTCAATACCAAGTTTTTCTTCAAGTCTATCCGGGTTGTTGTGTTGAATAAGCGTGTAGGCGCTATCTAAAATTGCCTGACCAGAACGATAATTCTCTGTGAGCACGACTTCTTTTGCATCATGATAATCATCTTTAAAACGCAGGATATTGCTCACACTTGCACCACGAAATGCATAGATACTCTGATCGTCATCCCCCACCACAGTGAGTTGGACATCCGGACTATCTGTCAAAAGCTGCACAAGCTCATATTGTGCATAATTCACATCTTGAAATTCATCGATGAGGACGTACTTGAATTGCTGCTGCAATTTTTTCTTTATCTGAGGTCGTTCTCGTAAGAGTGTTACTGTATAAAAAATTAAATCCCCAAAATCCATAGCTTGATTGTCGAGCAAAAGCTGATTGTAGGCGTGATATGTGTTTGCTAGTTCGGTCAATCGAGATTTTTCATCTTGCTCTGTAGTATCGCCGTCAAGTGTGACATTCTCTGCATATGCTAAATAATCTTCTGGTGCGATTAATTCATCTTTGCATTTGCTGAAGTGTGTGAGGAGTGCATGGATATGGCGGGAAGGATTGCCAAGTGGTCTATAATAATCAAGCTTGAAATCGTACAAATGTTTTTTCATGAGCAGCCACGCATCTGTTTCAGTCAAAAGTTTGAACCGATCTGGGAGTCCAATTTCAAGTCCGTATTGTTCGAGAATTTTCTGACAAAAACTATGAAATGTGCTGATCTGCATTTCTGTGTAGCCGAGTGACACCAGATCATCAACACGATCTTGCATTTCTGCGGCTGCCTTTTCTGTAAACGTAAGAGCGAGAATTTCTTCCGGAGTCGCTTTCCCATCATCGATCAGCCTTGCAATCTTTTCTGTCACCACCGTGGTCTTTCCAGTCCCTGCTCCTGCCACAATCAAAAGCGGACCATCGATATAGTCTACCGCGTCTTGCTGTGCAGTATGCAGTGTTTTTTTCATAGATGCGTATGGTGTACAGCTTATCACTCCAGGCGACACATTTCAACTTGATGTATGGGTCAAATGCCTAGTATTGACTAAAAACTGTTTTATAAAGTAAACTGCCACTACATTTCGATCCCACGGAGGAAAAAGGAATGCCCCAACCAATCAAGGAGACTTAGCCGGTCCCGAGACCTGCTCAAAGCCCGTCCGCAGCGCCCCCGAGTCGAAAAGACCCGACAGCGCATCATGCGGTCGGGTCTTCGTTTTTATAGAGGTTTTTTACTGAACCATGGTTTTTTCAGGAGGAAAGTCATTTCCTAACGAGGGCGCGCTTTTTGCAAAGCAGTACTCGCCTGCTGGGTGTTGCCAGTCTTGGCTTGAAAAGTCGTTTGCATCGGTTCGTGAGGTATCTTCTGTATTTGTATCAAAAGTCGCACAGAGCATATAATTGTCACCCTCACCTACACGATACCCATATTGTTCTTCTGTAGTCGGGTCAATAAAATTATTTTCGACACGATCGTAAACAGGTAATGCACTCAAGGCATCAAGCGATTCGGGGAGCTCTTTGTTTGTTGCATAATATGACTCTATTTGATATTGAATCGATTGGAGTGCTGACACGCGCTCATTATCTAACCGCTGCAAGCGCGCTTGTGTAGGAGAACCGACAACGAAAAACGTAAGGACGACGAATGCAATACTCACAATGCTCGTCGACCACAAATATATACGTCGTTTCTGTACTGTGAGGGAATCCTTTACATCAAGCAAGTAATACGAAAATACCAGCGCTGCCACGGCAACCGTTGCCAATGCTTTCAAAATAAATCTACTCGTGATTTCACCGGAGAGAAATGCATTCACAACAGTGATGAGCGTCACAATCACAATAATTGCTGCTATAAACAAGGTAAGATACATGAGCCACTTTCGCATTTTGAACGCCTTTCTCTCTGGCTCCTTGGTATACATCTTTCCAAGAAATATTCTCGTACCAAGAAATACAGGCAATGTGATAATCAACATGGAAAGACCGGTTCGAAGAACACCACTGGAATAATCGTAGCGCCACATATCCGCGCTGACCTCTGGAAAGAGGTAATTGATGAGCTGAAACGCAACCATAAGAAATGCAATTGCGCTAAGGTACAGTGTGAGACTGCTCAGGAGATGAAGGAAAAAATCCTTTGCTCCTGTATTGTCATGTGTTGACATAGAGATGAGTTAGTGAGTAAAAAGAAGATAGTATTTCTATATAAGAATAGTATAGCAAAATACAATGCTATACACCAATAATCAATCAAAAAAAAGAAATGGAGTTTAAAAACCCATTTCTTCGTCTTCAAGTAGTTCATCGTCGATCTCATCATGGAGATCCGTCTGTGCACATTCACATGTGCCACATACATCACATCCCCCACAAGTGAGACAGAGTACTGACTCACAGGTAGGACACACTGCGTCGGTCATATAATATGTAAGCTAAATTGTTTTTGTTTATTCAAGTATACGAAGGAACACTCCTTCTAGTCAATATCCCCTTGTGGATGACTAGCGGACATCCCGATACCGTCGTCCTACGCTGATGCGAGCCGTCTCTCTTTCTATAATTGATTGGATACGAGCAAAGTCAATATCCAAATCATTTTCCTGTCGTTTCAAGAGTTCTTCTGCGCGTGCCTTCGCTGCCTCAGCTCGTTCGATATCGATATGCTCTGCTCGTTCAGAAGTATCTGCCAAAAGGTACACTTCTGAGTTTGGACGAATTTCCAAGATACCAGTAGAGATAGCGAGCGCGATGACGTGACCATTTTTATGCACCAACACTTCCCCTGGAGCAAGTGTTGAGACCAACGGTGCATGACTTTCAAGTACCGTAATTTCACCATCTCCTGTAGGGATCGTCACTTTTTCGATGTCGTCTTCGTATGTCACACCATTTGGTGTCACAATTTTGAAGGTAATCATACAATATGTGTAAAAATCAATTACGTTCAGCTACTAAAAGTCTTTGTAATGCTCCGGATAAATTTTCAAAAAGAAGAACAAATTTTTGAGGAGAAGCCTCTCGCCCAGGTGAATTCAAACTTTTTGCTTCCACACTTGTTTGCCAGAGTCTCGCAATGTCAGAGACACTCATATTCCTCAATTCTTCTCGTTGCTCCTCAGTCAAACGTTCTTTTACTGTAACGGCTACCTCTTCTGAAGAAAGTATTTTCTCTGTCAATGCATAATACAACACGTCCGAGATTGAAGATTTTCCTCTTGTTTCATGTGTATTATATGATGGTACGGAAGAAAATTCAGAAGAAGATCCCATAGACATATATTACTGTTCAAGAACAATAGATTCAAGCACAATCGGTGACAACGGTCTGTCTTGTGGTCCAGTAGCAGATGCTTCAATAGCTTCTACCACATTCATGCCTTCTACGACATGACCAAAGTTTGTATGTTTTCCATCAAGCCAAGGAGTTTCTGGAGCAGTGACAATGAAAAATTGTGATCCATTTGTATTGGGACCAGCATTTGCCATGGCAAGGCTTCCTCGAACAAGAGGTTCGTCATTAAACTCATCTTCAAATCGATACGACGGTCCACCCGTTCCCCACATTGCAGATTTGCTATCATCTATTGAAAGCAAATCTCCGCCTTGAATCATAAAATCTGCAATAATGCGGTGAAATTTTGTGCCATCATATTCCCCTGTTTTTGCCAGATTGAGAAAATTATTGACAGTCTTTGGAGATTTGTCTCCAAAAAATTCCACGGTAATATTTCCAAGATTTGTATGAAGTACGGCACGTGAATATTCGGAAGCGAGGTCTTCTTGACCGTTTATTGTTCTGTTTATATTTGTCATAGTGTTGTCAGATTGAGGAGGAGTGTCAATGCCAGCAGATACTGGCGGAACATCCTCTTGATTTCCTGCATATAGATCGGGTACTTCGGCATCTGTATTACTCACCGGTATTTGTTGTCCACATCCTACGCCAAGAAGGAAAAAAAGTGTGAGCGTAAACAAGTATTTCATAACCTAATTGTGTAATTTACTACTTGCTTGCTTCTGATGCAGTGATGACTTCTTCAATACTTCCTTTCATGTAGAATGCTTGTTCTGGCTTATCATCATGCTTTCCGTCAAGAATTTCTCGGAATGATCGTACCGTGTCTTCTACTTTTACATAACTTCCTTGCATACCTGTAAATTGTTCTGCAACAAAGAATGGTTGTGAAAGGAATTTTTGAATTTTTCGAGCACGGGTAACCGCAATCTTATCTTCATCTGACAATTCTTCCATACCAAGAATAGCAATAATATCTTGCAAATCTTTATAGCGTTGGAGTACTTGCTGAACTTCGAGAGCAACTTTGTAATGTTCTTCACCTACAACTTGAGGATCAAGCACGGTAGAAGATGAATCGAGAGGATCTACCGCAGGATAAATACCAAGCTCTGCGAGTGAACGATTCAACACAACAGTCGAATCAAGGTGAGCAAACGTTGTTGCAGGAGCAGGATCAGTAAGATCGTCTGCTGGCACGTAGACTGCTTGTACAGAAGTAATAGATCCTTTATCTGTTGAGGTGATCCGTTCTTGGAGGGCACCCATTTCTGTCGCAAGTGTCGGCTGATATCCTACTGCAGAAGGCATACGTCCAAGCAATGCAGACATTTCAGAACCTGCTTGTGTGAAACGGAAAATGTTGTCGATAAAAAGGAGAAGATCACGATTTTCTTCATCACGGAAGTATTCTGCCATGGCAAGAGCCGTCAATGCAACACGTGCACGTGCTCCAGGTGGTTCATTCATTTGACCAAAGACAAGTGCTGTTTTTGAAAGAACTCCGGATTCTTCCATTTCTCGATACAGGTCATTTCCTTCACGAGTACGTTCCCCTACTCCAGCAAACATAGAATATCCACCATGTGCCTGTGCAATGTTGTGAATCAATTCTTGGATGATAACCGTTTTTCCTACACCGGCTCCTCCAAAAAGACCTACTTTTCCACCTTTCAAGAAAGGACAAAGCAAATCGATAACTTTGATACCGGTTTCAAACACTTCAGTTTTTTGAGATTGACTTTCAAAACTTGGTGCTTTTCGATGAATAGGATACAGTTTCTTTGTTTTTACTTCTGGCTTTTCATCGATAGCTTCACCGATGACATTGTACATGCGACCAAGTGTTTCAGGTCCTACAGGAACGGAAATTGGCGCACCAGTATCCACGACTTCTGTGCCACGTCCAATACCATCTGTTGCTCCCATAGCAACGGTACGGACCGTATGTGATCCAATATGTTGTTGCACTTCGAGAACCAATCGTTCTTTTGTCCCTTCACGTTGCAATTCCAAAGCATTATAAATTGCTGGAATGTCGCCATCAAAGTGTACGTCTACGACGACACCGATGATCTGTGTTATTTTTCCGATATTTTTCATATGCGTAGTTATGTATTTACTCGTTTATTCCAACGCAGCAGCACCACCGGCGATTTCTGCAATTTCTTGCGTAATTGCCGCTTGACGCGCTTTGTTGTAGGTAAGATTCAACTCTATGATCATATCTCCCGCATTTTCACTCGCATTTTTCATAGCAACCATTCGTGCACTGTGCTCACTTGCTGACGATTCCAAAATTCCTTGATAGAGCTGAATTTCAACCAATCGTGGCAATACTTCGTCTACAATAACATCAAGTCCTGGCTCAAAGAGATATCCTTCAATGGGATACGTGTCTTCGATCTTTTTTTCTTCCTCAGCATGCTGTGCCATACGTGCCGTCATTTTTTCCAATTCTGTTGCAGAAAATGGCAACAACTGTCGAACTTTTGCTTCTTGAGAAAGACTTGATTGATATTCAGTAAAGGCAATGACTACTTTATCGTATGTCTTATCAACAAATCCTTCCATTGCCATCTGTGCAATTGGCTGAATATCTTCATATGAAGGTTTTTCAGACAAGGTATCAAATACCGCAATGACATTATATCCTTGTTTTTTTGCAAAACTCACACTTTTTTTCCCGACAGCAAGGACATCGATTTCGACATCTTTTTCGTGTGAAGACGTCATTCCTTGTTCACTACGAAAAGAAGTCAGACTTTCAATGTCTTCAAAAATAGTTCTTGTTTTTTTGAATAAATTTGCATTAAAACTTCCACATTGTCCTCGATTTGAACTCACAAGAACCGCAAGTATTTTTTTTACTGGACGCTGTTCGAGCAATGGAACATTTGGTTCATCGAGAGATGAGAGGTGTTCCATAAGCTCACGACCAAGTCGAGCATACAAGCGTGTACCCAAAACAGTCTCAACAGCTTTTCTCATTTTTACTGCTGAAATCATTTCCATCGCCTTGGTCATCTTCTTTGTATTCGTGACCGATTTGATGCGTCGTTTAATTATTTTGGCGTTTACTGCCATATACGTCGTGTCTATGCTGAAATATTATTGACTTTTTTTCCATTCATCACAAGCATCTTTTACGGATGCTTTTGTTTCATCACTCCAGTCTCCTTTTGCAATTGTTTCAAGAAGTGTTGACTTGCTTGCTCGGAAAAATGAAAGCAATTTTTCTTCAGTATCTTTCATCGTATCAAGTGCAAAGGTGTCAAAATATCCTTCACCCATAGCAAACAATGATACGACCTGTTCTTCTACTGGCATTGGAGCAAACTGAGGTTGCTTCAAAAGCTCGGTCATACGACGACCACGTTCAATTTGTTTTTTTGTTTCAGGATCAACATCAGAACTAAACTGTGCAAATGCTTCGAGTTCACGAAACTGTGCAAGTCCAAGTTTCAAACTTCCTGCCACTTTTTTCATTGGCTTTGTCTGCGCAGATCCACCTACACGTGATACAGAAAGTCCCACATTCAATGCTGGTCTGATACCGCGATAAAACAAGTCTGTTTCAAGGAAGATCTGTCCATCGGTAATAGAAATAACATTTGTTGGAACGTATGCAGAGATATCTCCACCTTGTGTTTCAATGATTGGAAGCGCGGTGATAGAACCACCACCATATTTTTCATTGAGATTGCAGGCACGCTCGAGAAGACGTGAGTGAAGATAAAACACATCTCCAGGATACGCTTCACGTCCTGGTGGACGACGGAGAAGCAATGACATTTCACGGTATGCCCACGCTTGTTTTGTCAAATCATCGTAAATAATGAGGACATCTTTTCCTTGATCTGCAAAATATTCAGCAATAGCACACCCAGTATATGGAGAAAGATATGACATTGGGGCAGGTTCACTTGCTCCTGCTGAGACAATCACCGTATATTCCATGGCACCAGCTTCTTGCAGTTTACTTGCAATACGTGCAACTTTGGACTCTTTTTGTCCGATGGCAACGTATACACAAATCACGTTTTGTCCTTTTTGATTCAAAATAGTGTCAATAGCAATTGCAGTCTTTCCTGTCTGACGATCTCCAATGATCAACTCACGTTGTCCTCGTCCAATCGGAATAAGTGCATCGATAGCCTTAATACCTGTTTGCATTGGTGTATTTACAGGTTGACGTGTCATCACGCCAGGAGCGACACGTTCTACAGGATAAAATTCTTTTGTAGAAATATCACCATGTCCATCAATTGATACTCCGACCGCATTCACCACGCGTCCTATCATTGCTTCCCCAACAGGGACAGACATGACACGACCAGTCCGTTTTACTTCATCCCCTTCTTTGATGTGTCGGTAGTCACCCAAAATAACCGCACCAACAGTTTCTTCTTCCAAGTTGAGTGCGATACCGTATACTCCTCCTGGGAACAAAAGCATTTCTTGAGATTGACAGTTGGTAAGTCCTGTCATGCGTGTAATACCATCTTTTACTTCAATAACAGTCCCGACTTCTTCGGTCTGTACTGTTTTTTCAAATTGTTCGATGTTTTTCTTGAGTGTCGCTATGACATTGTCTGTATATGACATACTGTAATGTTATGAAAGTTCTTTTTGTAATTGTTCAAGTTGCGATTTGACACTTGCGTCCAAAATCGTATCTCCCGTTCGTACGACAACACCACCAATCAGTGTTTTGTCTATCATCGTTTCTACTTCGACTTTTTTGCCAAACAATCCAGCAATATCATCAACCATTTTTTGTGACATTTTTCGTGCACTGGTGATAACGATTTTTTGGATACCTTGTTGCAATTTTGCGTATTCTTGAAACGCGTTCATCAGATATTCTTTTTTACTGAGTGCGCGTTCATCAATCAAAAATTTTACAAATTCTTCTACGGCTTTTTCTAAGGCAGAGCCAGATTTTCCATCTGTCAGTTCAAATAATATTTTGGCGTATTGTTTTGGAAGCAAATTTGCCATACAAACTATTTCAACGATGAAAGAATATCTTGAATCATTTTTTCATCTTTTTTATCATCAAGCTTTTCTATCATGATTTTTTCTACTGCCATGACAACGAGCTCTACCGTCTCTCTACGCAAGGTTTCCTTCATTTCTTTTTTATCTATATCAATATTTTTCTTTGCTTGCAAAATAAGAAGTTCAATTTCTTTTTTCGCTTTGTCTTTCAATTGTTCACCAAGAGCCTTTGCATCATCGTGTGATTTTTCAACAATTCTATTTGCTTGAACTTTTGATTCATCAATAAGTTCCTGTGCTTTTCGTTCTGCCATTTGGAGTTCGGTCTTTGCTTTTGTAAAATTTTCTACAGCCTCTTGTTCTTTTTCTTGTCGATCATGGACGATCTTCATGATTGGACCAAATGCAAATTTTTTCAAAAGCCAAAAGACAAACAAAAAATTGAGCAAATTGAATAATCCCATTCGCCAATCAAACCCGATTTTTCCAAGTATATCTAATAAATAATCCATAAAATAGTACAACGAATATATGAGTACTCTCCTAGTAGGAGAAGTTTGATTGACGAATATACGTTCGTCTACCAAACTCCCCCTATGAGGGAGTGTCTGTTATACGATGAAGAATGCAACGAATGCGTAGATAGCCGTCGATTCTGCAAGTGCAACACCGATGATCATCTTTGAAAAGATGCTTCCTTCCATTTTTGGATTGCGTCCGATAGCTTCGAGCGCTTTTCCAATAAGGTATCCTTCACCAATACCAGATCCTCCCATGGTAATGGTACAAAGTCCCTTTGCAATAAGACGAGCTGATTCTGCGTCCATATAGTTATAGGTTAACTTGATTTACTAAGTTAGCGATGTTTCCCAAGAAATTCTTAGAAAACGTAGCAAACACAGTAGATTATGCCGTGGCTTCTTCCGGCTTTTCAACAGCAAGCGTATAATATGCAGCCGTGAGTGAACCAAACACCATTGCCTGAAGTACGCCCACCAGCAAGTTCATTGCAAGCCAAGGAGATGGAATGATGAACGCAAACGCACCAAGCAAAATTGCCGCCAAAACATCTCCCGCATACATATTTCCAAACAGACGAAGAGACAATGATACGACTTTTGCAACTTCAGATACAATGTCCAACAGACCAATCAAAAAATCAATGATTGCGAGGAATCCAGGCCCCAATCCTTTTTTGAATCCAAGATAGAGATCTTTGAATTTGAAAAACTTTCCAAGGTGACCAAAGACACCCCACGCACGAATACTTGCTACTTGCGTCAATATAACCATGGCAAGAGCAATACTAAACGTCATGTTGAAATCATTTGTCGGCGTTCGGAAGAGAGAAACACCTTCATAGGTAATAGCAGTGAGACCAGGAATCAGACCAAACAAATTTCCAAATCCCAAAAAAAGAAAAAGTGCTCCAATGAGAGGAAGAAGCTGTTCTGCCATTTTTCTGTTCCCTGTAATTTGTTGGATCAACCCTACAAACCCTGTCACAAGCATTTCAACGGCTATCTGAAATTTTGAAGGGACGAGTTTGAATGACTTATTGATATAGATCACAAATATACCAAAAATCAACGTCATGAAGATTCCCATGAGCATCGCATTAGTAATAGGAAGATTCCCCAGAGAAAAAATGATTTCTGGTTGTACTTCCGGTTGTCCTGAAGGCACTTGAAAAAACATATATATTTATTCTTGGTCAGTATCAGGGGTCTTCTTTTTTGCGGCATCTCGTTCATCCATTTTCTTTCTCAATTCACGGAACTCTTTATCAACTTTGAGATAAATACGGATAGTAATAGTCCATGAGGTCACAATAGCAACACCAAGTGCCATCAACGATCCATATGGACGCATGTCGTATGATTTATCCAGCCAGCCACCTGCAAAGTATGCAAGTACGGCAGGAATTCCAAATATTAACAAAATTCGAAACATAAGCAAAAATGTCTTATGTCTGAGTACTTCTTGTTGTTGATCGAGTTCATCCATATCATTTTTTTGAAGCGTGCATAGTATATGAGGAATATACAGTGTTGTCAATCCATTTTTTTGCCCAACATGTGGACAAATTTGGCTAATTTAAGCAAAAAAAATAAAAAAGGAAAGAGTATACACAAATTACATGAATTCGTCAATATAGCTTTTTATTTTTTGGCTATATAAAGGAAAAAAGTTGTCCACTGGACAACTTTTTATACAATTCCGGAAAATAGCCTTTTTGAATTTTTGATAAGAATTGCTTCCAATTCTGAGATAGAAAGACCTCTCACTTCTGCAATACACTTTACCACTTCTTCTACTCGCCACGGTTCATTTCTCTGTCCACGGACAATATGTGGAGCAAGATAGGGGGAATCGGTTTCGACGACTATGCGGTCGAGCGGAACTTTTTCTACGACTTCATTCAACCACTCTTGTGGCTTTGGATCTGATTTTTTTGGTGGATAGGTGATCACGCCGGTAAATCCGATGAAAAAGCCGGCATTGAGATACGTTTGCGCTTGCTGCCAGTTTCCAGTAAAACAATGAATAACACCAACTGGGTTGGAATTCCTAATTTCAAATTTCAAATTTCTAATTACCTCCTCCATATCATCATGAGCTTCTCTGATATGAACTATCAATGGTTTGTTCACTTCCTGCGCTAAACGCACATGTTGCAAAAACGTTTCCTTCTGCTTATTCATGACTATTTCTGCATCAATATTTTTTGGAATATGAAATCTATCGAGACCGGTCTCCCCTATCCCGATTGTTTTTGGATGCAGTGCAAGTTTTTTGTAATACTCATAATCAAATTGCTCACCGCGTGTGATGAACGTATCAGCTTCTTCTTCCACGTATGTTTTGTATTCTTGAATAGGATGAAGTCCGACAGAGGCATACATCCAGTCATACTTTTCTGCCCACTCAACTGCTTTTTTACTCGTCTCAGCCTGCGTTCCCACAAGATTGAGAATCATGTCTTTCTCATGGCAACGTGAAATAACGTCTTCAACGTCATCGTAAAATGCTTTGAATTGTATGTGACAGTGCGTATCGATGAGCATATAACAGCAGTAAGATAGTAAGCAGAATAAGCTCTAAGCACTTTGCTTAGAGCTTACAAGCGTATGAGCTTATTTCTTTTCTAGTATTCCACCCCACTCAACAACCGTAAATCCTTTTCGTTCAAATCCTCTGAGTAAAAGGGGTTCAACTTTTGTATACGTATCAAGCGATTTGAAATTCATAAAAACACGAAGGACGCTGTCTGGTGCAGGGGTGATGTTCAAAGGAGCTGCAGATTCAAATGCATGTTGATTTGCAAAGGTCACAAAAACATATGGTTTTTCTTGCATCTTTGGCAACCAGAATTCTAGAAAATCAATCGTTTCTTGTTTGTTCAATCCAGCTTTTGCAAGAAGTTTTGTCATATCTGATTCCAATGTATCTCTTGAAAAGACAAATCCTTTTTCAGAAAATCCAAATCCATCAGCATGCCCTTCCCAAAAGAGATATGGATATGATGCCATGTCTCGATAAGAATAGAGTTTTCCTTCTGGCGTTGCATGCACAAACCACCCACTCTCAGGATAGACAGGATCTGTATATGTGAAGCCACCGTTTGGTGCGACTTGTACGTTTACATCCATGGCTTTTTCTGGATAGAGATAGATGACAGGTTTTCCACATTCTGCAAGTGATTGATATTCAGATTTGAAGTATACACGCCAACGATCCTTGTGATCTTTCCAAAAAATAATAGGATCATTTGAAAGAAATTCATCATACATCTCTTCCTCTGATACATTTTCAAGATCAGTAAATTCCAATTCAGGATGAAGCTGCATGTATCCTCCCTGTCCGCCGAAGGTAAAAAAATCTTTGTATATTTGTACATCCTCTGGATCTGTCATGACGTAAATGGGATCGCCATTTTTTGCTGTTCCGACTTGTGTCAAATTCTGTTCATTAAACCAATCTGCCTCATTCACAATATTTGTATGTGTTTCAATGCCTGCCGCACATCCTGTGGTGGTGAGCTCGCCACCGATGATATAGGTATTACGACTTTGTGAAAAATCCGCATTCCAATCTACTTCAGCAACATAGCCATATGTATACATCTGTTTCTGCTCAGCATCATCAGGCACTGACAAAAATGATGGAAGGAGCTCATATGTCTGCACAGATCCATCATCCAATATAACTTGATATGCACCATCTACAAAATAGATGTCCTCGTTACTTTTTTTATCAGTAAATTCTATAGCATTGTTGGGATATCCTATTACGATATTACCAGTAGTCAGATTGAGAATGCCGCCAGCATTCTCTTGCGCACCGTAGTGTTCAAAAGGATTTTCATCCCTTTCTGTAAGCGAGCCCATGTGTACTAATGTACTATCTGCACTTGGTACGTCTATCAATTCAGGGTATGTAAGAAGTCCTGTATCAAACGAAATAACACCACGAATATAGGTATTCATGTCAACTATTTCACTTGCAAAAGCCCATGTACGTTGCTGTTCACTTGTATCTAATGCCACAAAGCTGTGTACCTTTTCTGAATAGATGACATAGTCTCCCCAAATGGTAATTCCCATTCCGCCAACAGGGTATGAAAATATGTATACAGGTGTACCCTGTAGTTGTTCAGGCGTAGAGATAGTCCCTAATTCATACAAATGGAATGCATACACATTTGCAACGTCAGTATCAGCATATGATTGCATTGCTTCTTGATCCAAAAAATATTGAGGACGGATATCCTTATATATTTTTTCTGCTTGTGTTTCTGACACAGCCACAGCATGTGGATACCAATCCACAACAATTGGATCCTCTAGGAACATTGGTGAATAATCTTTTGGAGAGTCCTCAGTCGCGCGTACAAATGTCCCAAACGCGTCTTCTCCTTTTTCAAAAACGTCTGCATCGAACACATCATCAGTGGCTGCGTCTTGGTCAAGAAGATTCTGGTCCGTCAATGCCTCTGGTAGATTCCCTGCATTGTCAGCAGAGTTGCCACTCCTGATCACGGAATTCATGAAAAATATTATGTACCCAATCATGCCTATCAATACCGCACCACCCAAAACACTGAAGAATATGATGATCCATGTCGGAAACTTCTTTTTTTCAGGCATTTGTGTTGGTATGTTTGGCTCAATATTTGGGGTATTGCTATTCATATTAGTTTGATGAAAAAGGAATAAAGAGATGGTTCTTCTTGTCTAGAGTATATTGTCCTAGCCTACTTCTGTCAATAAATTTTGCTAAAAATGCATCTTCTTCCTCTGGTGTCATTTGTCGTACGACGCTCTGCCGCGACACTACGGGAAACAGATAGAGAGAAATGCCATCATCATGAAAAACAGAGCCCACAGTGAATCCTTGCTGTGTCGGCACGGAAAAATATTGGTCAAAAATAAAATTCCCGAGCGAATAAAAAATCGGACGATTATTGTAAATTTCCATTTCCTGTACCACATGAGGATGATGCCCAATAATAAGATCAACTCCATGATCTATAAAGAGATGTGCGAGGTACTGTTGCCTTGGGTGTGAAGATTCTTGATACTCCACTCCCCAGTGAATATTCAATACAACAACATCACTTTGATCTTTCGCTTCTTCAATCAATGCAATAGCAGTTGCTTCATTGAGTGAATTGAACGTATCATTGAATCCCAAAAACGCAATACGCATTCCATCTATTTCTTTATATAAAAGTGAACTGGTAGCAACCTCATAGGCATCTCCATAAAAATCAATGCCCGCTTTTTTCAATACGCTTTTTGTTTCAGGAACACCGGCTCTACCCATATCGAGCATATGATTGTTTGCAAGCGTGACCATATTGAATCCATAGGAACGCAATTGAGGCGCAAGCCGTGGATCAAATCTGAATGCTATTTCTTTTGACGTTTCTATTCTCTTTTGGACAAACGGTCCTTCGAGATTTCCAGAAATAATATCAATGCCTCTAAAAAATCTTCCTTCATTGCCTGCCAACGTATCAAGCACCAGAGAAAGCCCTGTACTGCCCATCTTTAGGGCAACCGATCTATCGAGCATCATATCCCCTACGGACAACATGGATACAGTCTTTGTATCAGCAGGTTCACCTTTTACAAAGTATGGTGTGTAATAGCTGGTAATATTTTGCGCGTCCGGATTCCCGACAAGGTCCGCAGCATTCAGAGATATTTCGCGCGCTACCTTTTGCGTACCATATTCTTCCATCAGCTTCATCACCAAACGCACGCTTGGTGGTGAATCTATTTCGAGTGAGCCAACTCTATCGTAGTCGAAAGAACGAATGACACCGGTCATACGTTCGTCATGAAATGTTGCCACAGGCGATGTCTGATAATGAGAAAAATCGACAGAAGCAACAATGACCGCATCTTTTGGAAGGATGTCTTCCAAAAATACAGCAAGTGAGATGATATCTTCCTCGGTTATGTCCACTTTCAATGTCAGTGGAATCACGTGCGTGCCAGGAAGTGACTTTGCAATAAATGGAATCACACCATAGATACCGTGTTCTTCTGCGAGGACGTCTTCACGAATCGTGATCGTGCTCGTCACGGCTGCCAAAGCTTGTACTCTCGCAACATCTGCATATACCTTTCCATATGGCGTCTTCCACGTAGCTGGAGCAGTCGATACCGCACTATTCCCACGTGAAAAATGATCTGGGGAAATAAGAACGATCGTCGATGGATGCTGTTTTTTTAATGACTCAAAAAATTGCGCATCGAGATGTCCTGCCAATAAATGATGCGGCACGATGCCTCCCTTTATCTTTTCTAAAATATCGATAGGATCACGATCTGCTCGAATATAAAATGAATTGTAGAGATCAATATCCCATGGCGCTGTTGTTAATACGTTCTGAGAATCGTCATTTGGTGTGTGGTGTGATATGAATGGGATGAATGTATTGTTCTGAGAAAAAAGAAAAGCAAAACAAACAGAGAGCACCGCAAACACGGTGATACCAAAAAATAATGTACTGTAGACAACAATTTTTTTCATGAAATTATTTCTTTTTGAGCCACCAACGCTTTACTGAAGAAACAGTAAGTGTTGATAATAAAAATCCAAGTGTTGGCACGATAGCATTGACAAAAGGATTTGGTAAGTGAGCTACAAAAAAGAAACTAGTAATCACACCATAGGTAAGTATCGCCACGAGAAAACGTCGCATCAAACTTGTTTCCCACGCTTTATCTGCCTCTACTTTTCGATTTCTCTCTTCTATGGCTTCGATACGTTGTGTTAGATCCAATTTTTCCATAAACATTATTGTGTAGGCAACAAATCAATGATTTTTTTTCATGAGTACGTATGTATTCACTCCTTATTCTTTTAGTACGAAGAACTATTTTTCTTGCAAAAATTGAAGTCCTTCAGCCTTCATCTGAGCAAATTTCATTCCATCTGACACCAATGGCATCAGGACATTTGCTGCACCAAGTGTATATGGCACGACACGTGATTCATCTACCCAGGTCATGAATTTCTCATTCACAGGATTTGCTTGAATGACAAAGAACACCAAACCGAGGGTAACCACTCCCTCAAAAATACCAAGCAAAAACCCAAGAAAGCGATTGAGTGATGAAAGAAATGGCAAATTGGTAATTGGCTTGAAAAATCGATCAAACAGCCAAAAGAAAAAGCCGATGAGACGATTTGACACCATAAACACAATGACAAACGCAATCACTGTCGCTGTGTGTTCGCTCCACCCAGTAATATTCACAATCCATGTGGCAAGCCACAGATAATAGCGCGTCGCAACGAATGCACCAACAGCCGTCCCAAGCAGTGACCCAAGGGTATGAATAAACCCAAACCATATACCAAACATGGCGAATCCAGCAATGATGATGAGAAGTACGATATCAAACAGGCCCATAGGTTGGAGATTAGTTGATTAGAAAAGTTGATTTTTTGCTCAATATAGGCTACACTGAGCTCATTATGACTATGAAATTGCCCAAACCAATAACCTACATCGCTCGCGACATCGAGCGGGCACTTGGCGTTCCCGAAAATACGGTCAACTACGCTATTATCTCAAACAACAGCACTTTTGCCAAAGAGGCTGTGCATAGATACGACGTTGCCCTTGTAGAAAGTGATAAAACGCTCAGTACACAAGAGCTATTACACAACGCAACGATTGAAGAAGGAACACATATTCTTGTTTTCAAAAATACAAAAGCAATCGAACGCATTGCCGCTGAAAAAGGTCTGCAATTGCTGAATCCGTCTGCAGCACTAGCAGGAAGAATAGAAGAAAAAATTTCTCAGCTTGACTGGCTCGGAGAATTGGAAACATTTCTTCCACCTCATCACGTTGCGGTTTGCAAAGAATTATCTTTTGATGGAGAGAAATATATCGTCCAGTTCAATCATGCGCATAGTGGCGAAGGTACAATGCTTATTACTTCTGAAAAAGATCTTGCATCTATCAAAGAAACATTTCCAGAACGCCCTGTCCGTGTAACACAGTTTATCGACGGAGCAGTCTACACAGTGAATTCTGTCGTTCATGCAGGAGGTGTCCTTGTCAGTAGTCCCAGCTATCAAATCACCGGCCTCTCCCCTTTTACCGATAATGCATTCACGACGATTGGGAATGATTGGGGTGTTGCAAACAACATGCTTTCAAATGAACAAAAGTCAAGCATTGCGAACATGGCAATGAGTATCGGAGAAAAAATGAGAGCAAATGGTTGGAAAGGATTGTTTGGGATAGATATTGTTGTTGAAGAAAACAGTGGCAAAGTCTATCTTATTGAAATCAATGCACGACAACCGGCATCGACAACGTATGAGAGTCAGTTGCAAACAGTTCTGGTGGTAAACCGTCAACCCCACCCCAACCCTCCCCTTATAAAAGGGAGGGAGTATGTCCTATCAACTTTCGAGGCTCATCTCAAAGCACTTCTGGGAGAAAATCTTTCTGAATATACACTTGTACCAATACCTTCTGGCGCACAGATCTTGCAACGAGTAACAAAAGACATCACTGATGTTTCTATAGAGCAAATATCAGCTATTCGTGATCTTGGGTACAACGTAATCGTGTATGATGAACGAAAAATAGGAGTTGAATTGCTTCGTATACAATCAAATGCATCATTTATACAAGCACACAATGTATTATCACAAAAAGGATCAGAGATAGCAGAAATCCTATAAAATTCGTTTGAATCTGTTCAATCTGCTGTGAAAAAAACAGCAGATTGAACGGATGTTAACGAATTCAAACAGATAGAAATATTTAGTATTATGTCAACTCTCTCACAACCTGCTCTCGACGTCATATATGCATACGAAACACTTACCTTCGGGAGTACTGAAGTCATGTGCCCTTATGTAAATAACAAACGCCAAAAAGTGCGCGGCGCGCTCCGTGCGTTGATTGGAAAAGGTTCTCCCGAGGAAATCGAGGAAGAAGCTACGATCCTCGCGCTTCGGAAACATATTGATCTGCGAAAGGCAGACCCAGAAATGCTCAAGACATTTCTTGTGGACAACAATCTCGGCATCGACTGTTCCGGATTTGTCTATCATGTACTCGATGCTGAGATGAAGGCAACAAAAGGAATATCTCTCAAAAAAGTGCTTTCTTTCCCACTTGCCTCCTCCCCTATCCGAAGACTCCTGACAAAACTTAGGCCAGTAGAAAATACCAATGTAAAAACTCTTGCGCATGAAAAAAATTCATCCACCGTTTCACTTTCAGATATTGCGGCTGGCGACTTCATCACCATGAATGGGAGTAAAAAAGTTGGCAATCCTGATCATGTGTTGCTTGTTGCTTCCGTTGACGGAAACACCGTATCGCTTGTTCATTCTTTCAAACTTCCAAAAGATGGAAAATATAATCATGGCATCAAGCATTGCTCTGTGACTATTTCAAATCCAACGAAATCGCTCAGTGAACAAAAATGGGATGATGAAGAAATCCTTGCAGCAGTGAAAGATGCAGACGTTGTGGAAATGCGGAGATTGGGAATGTAAACATAGTTATATAGTCAAAAAAACAGCGTTCCTATATGAACGCTGTTTTAAATATGCTACATGATTCGTGGTACGTGTTCCGTGATTTAAAGGAGTTGCTGTACTGCTGCGTCTACGACGGAGAATGGCTGCGCTCCACTTACCGGTATCTGCTCACCATCAGGTCCTACAAGAATACTATATGGCGTGCCTCGTCCTCCTGCAGCTTGTGCACTTGCTTCATCTGCCTGAACATCTGCTGCATATTTGTTACTTGATACACAGCTATCAAATTTTGACACATTCAACCCAAGTTCTTTTGCAATACTAGAGTAGACTTCAGTGCTAAGAGAAGCCTGGTTTTCAAACAATTTTGCGTGAAATTCCCAAAATTTCCCTTGCTCAGCCGCACACTCAGATGCATTTGCGGCAGGAGCGGCTTGTGGATGAATAGAACGAAGTGGAAAATGACGATACACGACACGAACGTCATCAGGATATTTTTCGAGCATTTGATCTACCGTTGGTTCAAATGTTCCACAAAATGGACACTGAAAATCAGAATATTCCACGAGCGTAATCTTTGCGTTTTTATTTCCTCTAATATGTTCGTCATCAGTCACTTCTTCAAGCGTAATTGTTGTTGGGGCAACATCGCCTGATGGCGCCACTTGTGTTGGATTTCCTGTATTGGTGTTGCCAGCAACCCTTGTGTCTTTGTCGCCCAGCTGCATGCTGAGAAGCACAAAGAATCCAACGGTACACAGGACAAGAATGCCAGCGACAATTCCAAAGAGAAATGTCTTCCCTTGGCTCATCCCTGACATAGGTGTTTGTTCTGCCATAGTATAAAATTAGTGATTGAATAATGAAACGTGATTCTGAGTATATCATGAAGAGGCTATCCACAGCAATCCCTACATATACCGCAGTAACGTTGGATACTGGAACACATCAAAAAATTCATAGAATGTCGCTGTCCATACACCAATTTGATTGAATATCAAAAGCACGCCGAGGAACATGAGGAAAAGTCCTCCGATAATGGAAACGACACGGAGATACTTGGTCATTTTCTGAATATACGTCAACGCGTGACCTATCCCAAGCGCAATCAGAAGAAACGGCACGGCTAATCCGAGCGAAAAAATGCTGAGCAAGAATGCCCCCTGGAGAGCGGTGGTGCCATTTGCCGCCAGAACGAGCACGGTGCCTAGGATAGGGCCAACACACGGCGTCCAGCCAAATGCAAACGTTGCCCCAAAGAAAAAAGAACTCATCGGTTTGCCCGGTTTGAGCGCTGTATGAAATCTGGTATCGCGCTGAAGAAATTGCCATGAACGAAAAAAAGGAAGATCCAACATGAACAGCCCAAACAATATTATGAGTACACCACCAATTCGACTCAATATCAATCTATACTCTCCAAAGATAGCCCCACCAGCACCAAAGGCTGTTCCAAGCAGCACAAAGACCGCACCAAATCCGATGACATAGAGGAGTGCATTGATCAGTATTTTTTTTCTGAGCGGTGCTGCCAGACTTCCTTTCTTTATATCGCCAATCGTCACGCCGCTGATAAACCCAAGATACCCAGGCACCAGCGGCAAGGTACATGGGGCAAGAAATGTGAGCAGTCCTGCAAGAAAGACAGGTCCAATAAGAGAAGTATCCATAGTAGTGCCAAGTATAGCCTGTCACTCCCCTTTCCACCATTGTGGATAAGAATTGTACTGTTGCATTAGCTTCTTTACTCGCATATACTATAATTCTTACTCTTTTTATATCATTTGTCTATGGCTCTCTTTTCAAAAAAACCTGTCTACGCTCATTGCGATGGTCCTTGTGGTGTGTATGATCCTGCATCAGCGCGTATTGCCGGTGAAGCCGTTTTGTCTATGACAAAAAAATTGCTTGATCTTCATACTCCAGAAACTGGCAATGACCAAGCGACTCTCGCTTACTACAACACAATGACACGCTATATTCAAATAAAAGAAGAAGAAGCTGAAAAGTGTAAAAAAGAAGTCTTGATTCTCTGGACAGATTATTTCAAACCAGTACACCTCGAAAAATTTCCAGAACTTCATGATCTTGTGTGGCAAACAACAAAACTCTGTTCTTCAAACAAACATGAAGTCAGTCTCGAACACGCAGAAGAACTCATGACACATCTTGAAAAAGTTCATACTATCTTTTGGAAGACGAAAGATAGAAAGGTGGAATGGGTGCTCGCGAGTTAACATCGCTTGGTCGAACATAAACAAAGCAATGGAATTCAAAAAACAACCTTTCGATAATATCACTCCCCCCTTACCCTCCCCTACGCGGGGAGGGACATTATTGTCATATATCGGCTATCTACAAAGAAATACTGTCCATGGGCAATCTATGGAGCCACTGCTTCACAATGGGGATATCGTATTTTCAAAGAAAACTACTACTTTCAATGTTGGTGATATTGTAATAGCAAAACATCCTTTTCAAAATAAAGAAATAATAAAACAAATTGCAAAAATAACTGGTGAAAAAATAGAACTGCGTGGACTGAATAATGATGAAAGCGAGGATAGTCGTGTATATGGGAGTGTGGCAAAGAAAGATGTGTTGAGAATTGTTGTTGCGAAAAAATAAAAATTTTGTTTACCAGGCAACCCCACCTAAATTCTCCCCTTATCTGGGGAGGACTTTTTTGTAAAAGTTATACTCTGCTGTAAGCTCCCTTCCCTTTTTAAGGGAAGGGTTGGGGATGGGTTGCGACATTTCCCAAACAAAAAAGAACTCACAACGGAGTCCTTTTTTATTACGTGTTATGTGCTACGTGATCTAGTAATCCCTCAACTTCTCAATAATCCCAAACCCGGCAATTTTCTCAAGTGCTTTTGCTTCGATCTGACGGATACGCTCACGAGTAACATCAAATTCTTTTCCAACTTCTTCGAGTGTATGCGTGACACCATCTTTCAAACCAAAACGCATTTCAAGAATTTTTTGTTCACGTGGAGACAAATCACTGATTGCTTCTTCGATATAGTCCTTCAGCAATTCTACACCAGCAGCGTGCGATGGACTGACATTCTTCACATCTTGAATAAAGTCTGCAAGACTTGAATCATCGTCATCGTCATCCCCTACTGACGTTTCCAATGAAACTGTGTCTTGAGAAATCTTGATAATGTGCTTTACCTTATCAAGATCTTCACCCATTTCGGCAGCAAGCTCCTCTGGCGTTGGATCACGTCCAAGGTCTTGCAAGAGTCGTCGTTGGCGCTGCTTGAATCTATTGATTGTTTCAACCATGTGCACGGGAATACGGATAGTGCGAGACTGATCAGCCAGAGCACGTGTAATTGCCTGACGAATCCACCATGTTGCGTATGTTGAAAATTTGTATCCACGGCGGTAGTCAAATTTCTTGACCGCGCGGAACAAGCCGATGTTTCCTTCCTGAATCAAATCAAGTAGTGACAACTGTTTGCCAACAAACTTTTTTGCAATAGATACAACCAAACGAAGATTTGCTTCGATCATCTGTCTCTCTGCTGCCTTGTCACCTCGTTCTTTTCGTTTTGCAAGCGACACTTCTTGTTCGGCATTCAAGAGTGGAATTTTCCCAATTTCGCGCAAGTACATCTGAATCGAATCCTGAGAAATACTTGCAAGATCAAACACACCTTTTTCTTGATCAGGCTGTTGACCTCGGAATTCAGCAAGTTGCTTCTTTTCTTCATCTCGCCGTCTTCCCAAAAGATTGGTTCCAGGTGGCGTGTCGACGATCGGGACACTGTTGTAATCGAGCACGTCAAGAAATCCCTCAAACACATCCAGATAATGTTCAAAGTGTTGGAAAGTCTGAAACACTTCTTGCTGTGTCAAAAAACCACGTCGGCGCCCTTTTTCTATCAGGTCCCACATGTGTTTTTCTGTTGGCTCTACAACATCACTCTTTGAAAGCGATACGAGTGCCTTTGTTTTGATATTCTTTACGTCCTTTGTTCGTTTTTTTGAAATAGCTGGCTGTGCACTGCGCACACGCTGCTTTGAACCTGTCTTTTTTATAGCGGTGACGTTCCGCGCTGTTTTTGTGGCCGTTTTTTTACGCTGTGTTTTTGCGACAACGTTTTTTGCGGTTGCAGTTTTTTTGCGAGAAGCAGATTGTTTCACTGCTCTTTTTTTGGTCGACGTTGCTGTTTTTTTGCTCTTTGAGCTGGCAACTGTCTTCCGTTTGATTGTGGCTGTTTTTCTCGGTGGCATTGAGAAAAAATAAAAATAAATGATGAATCTATATAGTATTGAGCTCCTGCACCTCGTGTAAAATAGCTTGCATGTGTTCTGGATTTTTTTCTGCTTCTGCCTGCCTGAGTGCAAGTTCGAGTGACTTAAGCCGCACTTGGCGAAGTGCCTCATGGAGCACAGAAAGTGTTTCCTCGGCTTCGCTTTTCATGGCTTTTGTATCCAAATCGTCGAGCTCGAGATGTGCCTTCATCATGAGGATATCCAATAGATTTTCCTCATCTTGTTTTTCAAAAAATTCCCGAAGCTGGTCGGTTTGGATGGAACGAACGCTAGTATACTGTACTTTGAGCTTTTCGTAAAGAGGATAGAGGGCAAACTCTTGAAACTGTGGAAAACGTTGATCCTGAACATGCTCGAGGCTTCCGCCTTCCCGAGAGACAAGGACAGCCATTAGGTAGCGTTCAAAAAGCTGTTCTTGGCGAGATACGGGCTTTTTTACGAGAGGTTTTGGTGGAGAAAATACGGATGTCGGTGCCTGAACCATAGGAGCAGGTGATGCCTTTTTTTCTATCCGTTTCAAGTCTTCTCGAAGTATATTGGTATCTACGCCCACACGGCTCGCAAGCTGCTGAAGCCAATGATCTCGCTCGACCGCATAAGAAATGATAACAATCTTTGGCAAAAGTTTGTCAACAATTTTTTGTTTTTCTATTGGATCTGACAAATTTTTTCCTGCAAAAGCACGCGAGAATCTCCAATTCATTACAGGACTTGCATTCTTTACTGCATCAAACCAAACATCAGGATTTGTCTTCAAACATTCATCAGGATCTTTTCCCTTTCCCTCTGGAATTTCAATCACTCTTATATGCATGCCCTGCACAACGGCGAGATCAATTCCTCGGTCTACAGCATTTATTCCTGCATCATCGGCATCAAATGCCATGTTCATATTACTCGAATATCGCTTGAGCAGAATAATTTGTTCACTCGTCAACGCTGTACCACTCGTTGCAACCACATTTTTCATACCTGCCTGATGACAAGCAATCACATCCATTTGACCTTCTACCATGACCACCACATCTTTTTTGCGAATATCTTGCTTTGCTTTGTTCAACCCAAAAACTACTCTAGATTTATCATAAACAGGTGTTTGTGGTGTATTTACATATTTTCCTCCACTTTTTTCTGTCTCGACAAGTACTCGTCCGGTAAAACCCACGACATTGCCGTGAACATCCCAAATAGGAAACATGATACGTCCGCGAAATCGATCATAAAATCCTTTCCCGCTTCCAACACTCGCACCGTCCTTTTTTATAGTCAATCCAGAAACGATAAGGTCATCTATACTATATCCTTTTTTGAGCAAATACGATGTGAGCAAATCCCATTGTTCTGGAATAAACCCAATCTGCCAATCCACAATCGTTTCTTGACTCAACCCACGTTTTTCGAGATATGCACGCGCTTCTTTTGACGCATCCATGTTGAGCAGTACATGATGAAAAAATGCAGTTGCTTTTGCATTGATATCTTTTATTCTATTTTTTTGACTAGACGCTTCTTTGTCTTCAAACGTATTGGTGAGCTCCACCCCTGCTTTTTGGGCAAGCATCTTCAACGCCTCAACAAAGTCCAGTCCTTCTATCTCCTGTACAAAACTAAAAAGATCTCCACCTTTATTGCACCCAAAACAATGCCAACTTTGCCGTTCACGATTTGCCATAAACGACGGAGATTTTTCTTGATGGAACGGACAGAGTCCCTTATGGTTGATCCCAGCAGGTTTCAGCTGTACATACTCCCCTATCAGATCCACAATATCAATTTTCTGTTTTATGAGTTCAGTGTCTTTCATAATAACATAGGTATCTGTACAGTACGTCAGAAATGAGGAAAAATCAAGGTTTCAGATATTCCCTGCCTCTAGGCATGGGTCATCCATGTATAGTATACTTTGCGAAGTATTTATTTTTTATTTTTTATGGAAACTCCACAGCAATCATCTGAACATAGCATTCCACCTGAACCAAGTGAAGCATCCCAACCCCCGATGCCATCAACGTCTCATATTGAAAAAAAATGGTGGATTATTTTTGGAAGCATTGCAACAATACTCATCGTATTTTTTGTCTATGCACTTACCTTGTTTTTTTCTTCACGCCAGACAACATCAGATGACACAAGCGCACTCACAGAGCAAAACAACCAACAAACAACAGACGTCTCACCAACAACAGAAGAACTTCCAACACCAAAGGTAGCACAAACTCCAACATTTCAATCCTACCTCGATGGACTTTCCTATACAGAAAATGATGAAGAAGGAACAAACCTCGCAACATATACGATCAATGGAGACAGAACTATCACCCCTGCAAACCTCACCAGCAATGCAAAATATCTCCAAGAAGCACATAATGTAGATGAACATACCTTCTTGTGGACATTTTATACAGATATATTTAAAAACGTCTCATATATTAACTTTCTCAGCAGATTTATTATCAATACAGATGGAGAAGAAGGGTCTCTCGCCTCTATCTATCTCGATGATTCTTATGTCTGGGAACTCTATATAGATCCAGCAGATGCACTTCGCGATGGAAAACTTTTTGATCCACAAGATTTCACCTATACTCTTGTTCATGAATTTGCGCATCTCCTTACGCTCAACGAGAGTCAAGTCGATTATTCTGTTTTTTATGAGGATGAATGTTCTACTCATCTTCTCTCTGAAGGATGTCTCTATAAGGAAGCATATTTTGCAAAATATTTCTCTGAATTTTGGGAAGGAGATATGTATGATGAATGGTACATGTTTGTAGATGGAGAGTCAGAAGATAATGTTGAACTTTTTTACAATGACTACACAGATGAATTTGTAACAGAATATGCAGCCACAGATCCTACAGAAGATATTGCAGAATCATTTGCACATTTTGTCCTCTTGGACATGCCAACACAAGCAGAAACTATTGCTGAAGACAAACTATTGTTCTTTTATGACTTTCATGAACTTGTTTTTATGAGAGATACGATACGACAAAACATAGAACAAAAATATCCTAGCTTTTTTTCTCATCCGTTACTTATCAAATAATAATTCATTAAAATTCCTAAAAAATCTATGTCAAAAAAAATATTGGTAATAGGTGGCTCGGTCTTTCTTCTCGCACTTCTCGGAGGAGGCATCTTCTTCTATATGGCAAGTACACCATCATCTGAAGAAAACAAAAACATACAGCCAACGGGAACAACACAAAAAACAACGCAAAACACGCAAGAAGTCACCCCTTCTGATGTACCAGAAAAAACACTCCAAGAAGATCCTACTTACGTTGCATTTGAAACATATACCAACGAAGAAGAAGGCATGAGTATCGACTATCCAAAAAATTGGACCGTTTCAGAAGGTGCAAGTCCCACCGTGGCAATCTTTGTGTCTCCTCTACAAAACGACAAGGATGTCTTTCAAGAAACCGTAGGTATCATGATACAAGATATTAGTGCGGCAAATCTTTCGCTCGAAGCATTTAGTGACCAAGCAACAACGGCACTTTCTCAATACATGGAAAATCTCCAAATCGTGAAAGTAGCAGATGGTGAGCTTGATGGTGAACCTGCAAAAACAATTCTCTTTTCTGGTACGTATCCATCAGAAGATCATCTTTCTGAGACATATCAGATATATACTGTCTGGGATGGATATGTGTATATCATTACTTACACTGGTATGCCAGATGATTTTGAAAATCTCATGCCACTTGTCGAAGACATGATTGCGTCATTTACATTCTAAATGATATTATTACACATATCGTATACTTATTTTAACCATACTTATATGGAAACAAAGAAAACCCTGGTAGGTGTAGCAGTAGCCCTCGCCCTTGTCGGTGCTGGATGCTCTACCCCTGCAAGCGCACCATCTACAGACAGTGCAAACGATACAGCAGCAAGTGATGCCGCGCCAATGAAGTACAAAGACTTCGCAGCAGGAATCACACTCTACTACCCAGCAGATTGGAAATCGGAAAAAAATCCAAATGGAAATGGTATGGTATTCCTTGCCAAAGCAGGTGCAGATGGATTTCAGGACAATGTCGGCTTTACCAAGCAAGATCTCAGTGCCTTCCCTCCTGTGACGCTGGACCAGTACACAGGTATTATCACGGATGACACAACAAAGCGACTGAAAAATGCTACTATCCTTAGCACAGAAAAGACAACGCTCGCTGGACAGGAAGCAGGTGTCTTGACCTATACTGCTGAATATCCAGACAAATCAGATAAGCCACTCAAAATCAGAAATACCTACGTACTCAAAGATAAAAATGCATACATTCTGACCTATACTGCAACCGAAGATACATTTGACATGTATCTTGAAGATGCAAAAGCGATTGAGGCTTCATTTGAGTTTAATGAACCGATTGAATAATTATTGATTGAATTGAATAAAAAAAGAACCTATCAGGGTTCTTTTTTGTTGCAAGAATATCGGCAAACGACTACAATAGATCCACTTAACTATACGTTATGCCCTTCCCTGCTTACGCACTCATCACTGGCTCATCGTCGGGTATTGGTCTTGAACTTGCAAAGCAATGTGCAACAAACAAACGAAATCTTATTCTCGTCGCCAGACGAAACGATGCACTGCAACATATACAAAAAGAACTTGCAGAAAAATTTGGCGTGGATGTAGTTATCATGCCACATGATTTGTCAAAACCTCATGCTGCGAAAGAACTCCACGATATGATTCTCTCAAGAGGGCTTGTTGTCGATGTGCTTATCAATAATGCTGGCTTTGGTGACTATGGCATGTTTGTCGAGACAGATCTGGAAAAAGAGATGAATATGATCGATCTAAATGTGAAAGCTCTAACGGAACTGACAAAGCATGTCTCAAAGGGCATGAAAGCCCGTGGCAGCGGCTACATCATGAATGTGGCATCTACAGCTGCCTTTCAGCCTGGACCACTCATGGCAGTCTATTTTGCGACAAAAGCGTACGTCCTATCTTTTTCAGAAGCTATCGGCAATGAGCTTGCTCCATTTGGTGTGTCAGTCACCACGCTCTGTCCCGGTCCCACGAATACAGCATTTCAAGACCGTGCATTTGGCAATGATTCATTTTTCAAAGGGGCAATGACACCAGAAGCGGTAGCAAGGATTGGGTATGAGGGCATGATGAAAAAAAAGTCTGTAGTGATACCAGGATTGAAAAATAAATTGCTCGCGTTTTCTGTTCGTCTCACACCGAGGAAGATGGTAACTGCGGTTGCGCGGAGGATGTTTGAGAGATAAAAATTAGAAATAAAACTGTTTTATATATGGGAAGCTTTATTGAATTCAATGACACACTACAAATCACTACCTCACAAGGTTTTCCAGAACATATCTTGAATCTTGCTACACACACAAAAAATCCTATTCAACTATCAAATCTGCCAAATACAATTTTTAATTTTAAAGAAAAAATAAACGCTAGAGTATACCACCCATCGCCTACGAGATGTTTTCTCGTGCACAATATTGAAGGTAAATGGTTATATTGGGGCAAACTGCTTATGATAGAACAAACAATAAAGAGAACGAGCACTGACAAGCATGAAACCTCTGGAATATATGAAATTATTGAAATTTATGAACCAACATATCAAATACAAATAACGAACCATGAGTCGCCGAACGGTTTAAGTTATTTTCAGTAGCACAAAAAAACTGAGTCTCTCGACTCAGTTTTTTTAAATTCCTCCCACTTGTAGGGGGAGGTTAGGTGGGGGTCTCAACCTTCTACACGAAGACCCCACCTTTATCCTCCCCTACCAGGGGAGGAACACACCAATCAACTAATCTACTTCTTCGCTGCTTTTACAAACTCTCGAAACAACGGATGTGGTCGCATAGGGCGAGATTTGAATTCAGGATGAAACTGCGTTCCTACAAAGAACGGATGATTTTCAAGCTCTACAATTTCTACTAAGTCTGACTCGGGATTCACACCCACGACTTTCAGTCCTGCATTATCCATTTCTTCACGATATTCATTGTTAAATTCATATCGATGACGATGTCGCTCAGAAATACGTTTTGCGCCGTACGCTTTTTGTGTTTTTGTTCCAATTTTCAAATCACAATCATACGCACCGAGACGCATCGTGCCACCATATTTTTCTTCTGCTATGTTTTTCGCCTGAAATGGATTGACAATAATAATCGGATATTTTGTTTTTTCATTCACTTCCACGGTATGCGCACCTTTTTTGTCTAACACATGTCTCGCAAACTCAATCGTCGCAAGCTGCATACCATAGCACAAGCCGAGATATGGGATCTTCTTTTCTCGGGCAAACTGAATGGTAGAAATAATCCCTTCAATACCTCGTGTGCCAAATCCGCCTGGTACAATAATGCCGTCATATTTCTTTAAGTCTTGCAGTTTTTTTGCATCCTTTTCGAATTCCTCTGAATCCACCCACTCGAGCACAGGCTTTACGTTATTAAACCATGCAGCATGCTTCACAGACTCAATGACTGAAATGTATGAATCCGCCAATGTGAAACTTCCGGTTCCAAAGTATTTTCCTACCACTGCGATTTTCACTTCTTTTGTAGAATTGTGAATCTTCTTTACAAATGCTTGCCATGGCGCAAGATTTGTCTTCCGTGGCTTTATATCGAGAGTCTTGAGCAGTTTATTTCCCACTTGCTGCTCTTCAAACCGAGTAGGGATTTCGTAAATAGAGGGCACATCTGGCGCGGAAATACAATGTTCTTTTGGCACACCACAAAACGTTGCCAATTTTTCTCGTCGTGGCTTGTCCAGCTCCATTCTGCCACGCGCAATGATCATATCTGCCTGCAAGCCTGCCTGATTGAGAAGACGTGACGCATGTTGCGTTGGTTTTGTCTTCATCTCTCCGAGATGTGCTGGAACTGGCAAGTAGCTCACAAGCACCACGGCGACATCACCAGGGTTTGCCATTTGCAATTCACGTGCGGCTTCGAGGAAAAGAATATTCTCATACTCCCCTACTGTTCCACCAATTTCTATAATGACAATTTCTGCATCATGCAATTTTTGTGCTCGTTTTATTCTGGCAATAATTTCTTCTGGAATATGAGGAACCACCTGCACACAGCGGCCTTTATACTTCATGCTGCGTTCATTGTTTATCACTGTCTGATAGACTCGTCCTGTCGTCATGTAATTTATCGAAGTAAGATCGATATCCAAGAAACGTTCGTAATTCCCCATGTCTTGATCGGTCTCATCCTTATCATCAGTCACAAAGACTTCTCCGTGCTCTATTGGATTCATCGTGCCTGCGTCAACATTGATATATGGATCAGCCTTCAGCGCCGTGGTCTTGAAGCCCTTTGCTTTCATGATTGCACCAATCGATGCCGACGTGACACCCTTTCCTACACCGGAAAGCACACCACCCACGACAAAAATGTATTTTGGACGTGTTTTTTTTGCCATACATTATAAAAAGATACTAATATTACGAATGATACTAAATATGATATTCCCTCCCATGTATAAGGGGAGGGTTAGGGTGGGGTTGCGTGGCTTCGAGACAACCCGTCCACATGTCCTCCTTCCCTTAACCCTAAAGGGTCAGTGTTCCCTGAAAAGGGCAGGAGAAACGTATTCACTAATACATATAAAACATCGACAGTATATCAAATTTTTTCATATTAAAAAACCCTCCAGGGGTGGAGGGATTATGCTGCGGAGAGCTGAATGGTGATGTCGGCTTCGAGGCCGTGCGGAAACTCTATCCGGACCTGATGTTCACCGGTTTCTTTTATCGGATGGTCAAACATGATCTGTACAGGGTCCAAATTTACTTTGAGCTGTTTTTTTACGGCTGCAGCAACGGTATCCTTGCTCAAGGCAGCATACAAATGTCCTACCTCATTTACTTTTTCTGAAATCATGACTTCCTGACCATCAATCTTTGCCACCACGTCTTGTGAACGCTTGAGATCAAGTTCATTTGCTTTTTGGGTGTGTTCAAGAACAGCCTCAAATTCAGCAACCTTCTTTGGTGTTGCCATTTCAGCAAGTCCTTGTTTGACCAAAAAATTGCGAGCGTAGCCATCTGCTACGTCTTTTACCTCTCCTTTTTTCCCGGTTCCTTTTATGTCTCGAAGTAAAATGACTTTCATACGTCGTTGTTATATAGCTCTAATCCTAACACAAAGGTTGCCAAAAGCGCAAGAGGATGGTAGGATGAGAAGGCTTGGAATGCCTGGAAGGCCTAGAAGGCTTAGAAAAATGGGCTTTCCGAGCCTTCTAGGCTTTCTCAGCCTTCTAAGCCTCCTCCTATGAAATCAGGTTTCGTCGTTATTGTCGGCCGCTCCAATGTGGGAAAATCCACACTTATGAACACCCTCGTCGGCACGAAGATCGCTGCGACGAGTTTTCGCGCTCAGATGACACGGCACATTATTCACGGAGTGCTCAATCATCCTGACGGACAGGCTGTTTTTGTGGACACGCCAGGATATTTTAAAGATAAAAAAAGCTCTCTTACCGCAAAACTTACCAATAAAGTAAAAGAATCACTTGAAGGAATCGATCTGATTCTCTATGTAGTGGATACAACACGTGAGATTGGAGATGAAGAACGAGGACTGTATGGGATGGTACGCCATCTTGATATTCCCAAATTGCTCGTTCTCAATAAATCAGACTTGCCAGAAGAAGACCGTAAGCATGAACAAGACTACCTCCTTTGGGAAAAAGAATTTGACGGGGTCTTCCGACTTTCCGCGCTTCGCGCCAGTCATATTACACCACTGAAAGAAAAAGTGATCGAACTCCTGCCAGAAGGCGAAGCAATGTATATAGACAATCAGCTCACCAATGTGACAGAAGATTTTTTTGTCGAAGAACTGATCCGTGAAAAAGCATTCGCTGTCCTCGACAAAGAGCTTCCCTACTCTCTCACCGTAAAGGTAGACAATATGGAAGATAAGAAAGATATGTTTGTGATTGAAGCGCGCATTTTGACAGACGAAGAACGCTACAAAAAAATTATCATTGGAACACACGGGTACAAAATAAAAGAAATCGGGCAGCTCGCAAGAAAAGAACTCGAACAGGCCCTCGGGAAAAAAGTATATTTAGATTTGGAAGTAGATGTTGATAAGCATTGGGTGGAGGGAATCTAACATTTTTTGAAAACAAAAAAAAAACCCTTTCGGGAATCCATTCACACGCCCACCGCAGCCAAAGCTCGGTGGGCGTGTGTTTTTGCCGATGAGGTACGCTCAAACCAGTGGCGAGACGAGCATATAGCCTTGACCACGGATCGTAAGGATCCAAGGAGAATATCCCCTTTCGTCTCCGAGCTTTTTTCGCAGTTGACCCACGTACACATCTACAACGCGACTGTATCGACTCCCGACGATGTACTCAGGACAGCCCATAGCTCGTGCTATGTCATCACGACCGAGCACAGTGCCGGCGTTCTTCGCTAGCACATGGAGCAACCTGAACTCCGAGCCGGTGAGAATCAACTTCCTTGTTCCGAGGTGTGCAACATGCGTTTGCGTATTGATCCTAAGATTGCCCACAAATAGTGTGGAATCTGGATTGTATTCCCCGACAATGCCAAAGGTTGCGAGGACACCTCGCACGACCTCGACAAACTGGGGATCTGCGCTTAACACTTGCTGCTCGCCGCATGCCTCGGCAATTGCGCACGCAACTCTCTCAGCAATGTCCACGTTCATCCTATGTCTCCCTGACGCTCTTGATCTGACGGATCGATACCCAACGACGTTCGCCGGAAGGAGTTTCTCCCACGATTTCTTGGGACAACCCACTACCCGAGAGAGAAATTCTGTGACGAACAAATTCCACCTCTCTTCCACTTGCATCGGTGACGACACACCCACTACCGAGGGTTATAATCTCGTGAATCGCGTCAAGAATCTGGTACCACTTCATCACGGCTTCCCTCCAACAAAGTTTCTTTAAGACTACACTATTTTCATATTTCGTCAATACAGTGAACAATGATCAACGAACAAAAAAACACGTCTGAAATATTTCAGACGTGTTTTTTTGTCTTCTTGATTTCTACTTTTATCGCTTTCTCGATTTCTTGATCATCGCCATTTCTATTGCACTTTGTCCCCACGCATATCCATGATTGTTCTCTCCAGTCGAACGATCTATTGCCTGCTGCTCCGTAAGACAGGTCAACACGCCAAATACGACGGGAACATCAGTTTCTACATTCAGCTTCATAAGTCCATGACTCACAGCATCGGCGATGTATTCAAAATGCATGGTTTCGCCTTTGATAAGGCATCCTATGGCGACCACAGCATCCACTGCGTTGTGTTCAATCAGATGCTTGGCACCAAACACTACTTCGTATGACCCAGGCACTTCCTGAACAATGATAGTATTTTCTTCAACTCCGGCATCAGCGAGTGCACGAAGACACGCATCTCGGAGGGCATATGTGACTGCACTATTCCACCGCGCCACCACAACGCCAATCTTCATGCCGCTTCCGTCTATCTTTTCAAAATGGATCTCTTTCATACATGAATTTATAATACATGATCATCCCTATCCTCCCTTATGGCAACATCTTCAAAGACTTGACGTACCAAAGTGATATCTCTGCCTATTTTTGCTTTCAATTCATCAATATCATCATATCGCTCGAGTGATGACACCCTCTGAATCGGCTCGATGCGAAGCTCTTGCCCATAGATATCAGGGCCAGCATAATCCAACAGGTGTGCTTCAACTTTCCAAGGAGACTGAATAATAACGAGAGCAGCATCATATATTTTTCCATGCAATGTGGCTCGCGCGGCGTACACACCTGATTCAAATCGTACACTGCTCGGTTCAACATCGATATTTGCTGTTGGATATCCAAGTGTTTTTCCAAGACCATCTCCATGAACAATGATCCCTCCTATCATATTATTTTGTTAAAAGATCAATAGCTTGTGCTAAACCATTGTCTGTTACGACTTCTGTTTCTTCATCAACAGTAAATAATTCTTCAATAATAACATCTGGGGTAATACCTTCACCATCAATCGCTCGATCTTGTGGGGTAAACCATTTTGCTATGGTGAGCTTCAGCGCAGAGCCATCTTGCAGGACTTGAAAATCCTGCACTGATCCTTTTCCATATGTTTGTTGTCCCATGATTGTTCCGATTCCATAATCCTGAATCGCGCCTGCTACGATTTCTGATCCTGAGGCAGTGCCACCATCCACCAACACAACGGTCGGAATGCCAACAAGCCGATGTTTGCCGCGGCTCGTATGCTCATTTGTTTCGTTATCTGCAAAACGCTCACGAACGATAACACCACTTTCCACCCATTCGCTTGCGACATCAATTGATGTCTGCAAAAAACCACCAGGATTTGATCGAAGGTCAAAAACAATTCCTTTTGCCCCGGCATCGAGCAATGCACTGACTGCTTTGTCGAATTCAGGCCATGTTGTTTCATTGAAATAATTGAGACGCAAATAGGCAATATGCTGCTCTTTCATTACCCAATTCACAGTAGGGACAGTAATCGTATCGCGCACAACAGAAACATCTTTTATCGTACTCAACCCATTTTGTGACACAGTGAGTACTACGGTGGTCCCCTTTTCACCACGAATATTCAGGACGGCTTGCTCAAGTGTCATGTCAAACGTCTCTTTCCCATCTATGGCAAAAATATTGTCCCCAGCCTTGAGCCCTGCTTTTTCGGCAGGAGATTGAGGGAGTGGCGCAATGATAGTAAGCTGTCCATCTTCTACACCGATCTCAGCACCGATCCCTTCAAATTCTCCTGCCAAGTCTCGAGCAAATTCCTGTGCTTCTGCAGGAGGAAAATATGTTGAATACGGATCATCAAGTCCAGACACTAATCCTGAAACAGCACCATAAAAAAGGTCAACATCATTCACTGGCTGATCAACGTGTTTTTCTTTTATAGTATTCCACACATCCCAAAATTGATCGAATGAGACTTCTTCAGAACGAGTTTTTCCGTATAAATCTAAAATTTTTGATATTTCTACTTGCCCATTGTCACCAGACACATACTGTTTTACTCCATAATAGGAGCCGGCAAACATACCAATGCCAAAAACAGCAAGGATCACTAATACCTTGCCCAATCGTTTTGCCCATGAAGTGTGCTGTTCATCTTGTGTGTGCATATCCATAGGTTATGATTCTTCACGAGTTATTGTTGCCCCCAGTGCTGTGAGTACCTTTTCGATTTCAGGATATCCTCTATCAATATGACGAATATTTTCAACAATAGTTTCTCCTTCTGCACACAGTCCTGCCGCTACATATGCCATACCTGCACGCAAATCTGGTGAGGCAAGTGTCCGACGCACGAGTGGTGTTTTCCCATTTACTATCACACGATGTGGGTCTGCAATAATAATATTTGCGCCCATTCCATTGAGATAATCGGCAAAAAACATGCGGCCTGGATACATTTTTTCAAAGAAAAGTACAGATCCTTCCACTTGTGTGGCAAGGACAATCGCTAGACTCATAATGTCAGATGGAAAACATGGCCATGGCTGAGAATAAAATCCTTTCACCCGAGCCCAGTCTTGATCCTGCACGCGCAACGTTTGCTTTTCCGGGACAATGAGCATGTCTCCTTTTGCTTCAGTCTTTACGCCGAGCTTGGCAAAAAAGTACAACATCGTACGCATGTCTTCATGATTCACAGGACCGATTTCCAATCGTCCTCCTGTAATTGCAGCAAGGATGACAAATGTCCCAGCATAAATATAATCAATAGGGACTGCATATGATGTGCCATGCAAAGCCTCAACACCAGTGATATGAATTTCGTTTGAGCCGCCGCCAGTAATGTTTGCGCCCATGGTATTGAGCATCAGGCACAATTCTTTTACTTGTGGCTCAGAGGCAGCGTTGGTGATGACTGTTTTTCCTTTTGCCAGGACTGCTGCCATAATGACATTTTCAGTAGCCGTCACGCTTGGCTCATAGAGATGGACATTGGTCCCAGTAAGCTTTCCAGAAAGAGAAAACGCTTCTTCTCCCGTCGTCTTGAAGGTCGCCCCCAACGCAGTAAGGCCATCAAAATGCGCTGTCATTTCTCGCGGACCAATTTTATCGCCTCCAGGAACCACACTTTCCACATGCCCCATGCGCACGAGGAGTGGGCCAAGCAATACATTTGATGAACGCAACTTTTTTGCAAGCTCTGCAGGGACGGTTGTGGTCTTTATTTCTTTTGCAATAATTGACACTTCTTTTGCTTCTTTGTCGTGACGCACCTGAGCACCGAGTGCCTCAAGCATTTCCAGCATAACATCAACATCGCTGATGCCGGGAACATTGCTCAAATGAACTTCTTCTTCAGTTAAGAGTGCCGCGGCAATCATTTTTAAGACGGCATTCTTATTTCCAATGGTTTCTACTTTCCCTTCGAGAGGTGTTCCTCCTTGAATGACAAAACGAGACATAAAGTAACGGGTTGTATAGAAGCTAAAACTACGGTAAAATTATACTAAATTGTTGATAAAAAGTCTAGCAATGTAAATTTCATCTATGTGGTACCCAAATATTGTCCTTACCAGACGAGTACGACTGAGTATCATGATCTTCCTGATTACGAGTTTTTTTGTCATTTCTCCTCTGGTTATCCTCTATACCGCAGGGTATCGATATGACCGGACTGAAAAGCATATCAAGGAGACCGGCGTTATCACCATAGATATTGAACCACGTGATGCTGTTGTCTCATTGAACACATTGGTCATTGATCAGGGATTGCCCATCCATTTACCAAACAGAGCTCCTGGCATATACAAGCTTGAACTCTCGCGGCAAGGCTATATCCCATGGTCCATGCCCATAGAAGTCACCAGCAAACAAACAACATACATTACAGACATTGCCCTGTACCGTGACGTCTTACCGACAAATGAATATACGATTCCAAACACGACAGCGTCGACGATTCTTTCTCCCGACGGACACTATGTCACAACCATCACGAGCGAGGAAGGTGGCATGTATGAGATTCTTTTGTTTGATCTTGACACTAGGGAAGAAACCATCCTCTGGCGTGGCACAGCTGATGATGCACCGGAAATCGTATGGTCACCGTTTGCACCACTCGTGACGCTGCATATTGCGCGACCTACTGGATTTCTCATAAAATTCATTGATGCTCGTACGCCGTCAGACGCATCGACATACACACTCCAAACGACAACTACTCCAAGCATGCAATGGAGTGAGACAAGAAAAGATATCCTGTATGTAGAAGATGACGAAGAAATTCATGTCCTTTCAGGTGGAACAAGTACCGTGCTGGGCTCTGTCACATCCACGCATCCATGGTTTGTTGATGCCTCGCAAACTATCTGGACGCTGGACGAACAACACACACTTTGGCGAAATGCGGAAAAGATTCAAACATTTCCAGACACACTGGAACCATACACGATCCTTGGCGTCACGGAGCGGTACCTCCTAGTCAAGACAGTACTGGATGTGCATCTGCTGTGGCTAGATTCTGGAGAAAAAACAACAATCCCCGCTTCACATATTTTTCGTACGGCCGGAGAACGCACTGTACCTGGATGGATTGCCTGGTCTGCATGGGAAGTGTATAGCATCACCGATTCCGGCACATACTCACTCCTGACACGAACAAACAAACCACTAGCCGATGTGCGTCGTTCAGACATCCATGCGTCTCTCCTTTTTCTCTTTGCAGACAGCATTGTGGGCTACCATCCACATTACCGCACATCGCATATATTGTATGAAACACCCACGCCGCTGTATAGCGTTGCAATAGATGCAGATTCTTTATATGTTGTCTTTGATACAGCGATCAACGGTAAACGTGGTATCTACAAACGTGAGTTATAATCCACGAAAGAGAGGCATACCATTGCTTGGATTGGTTGGAACATAGATAGTTCCTTCCCTGTCTTTCAAACTTTCAATATATAAATATTCAAGATAGCGCGTTGTCAGACTTTGATTGATGATTTGTTGTGCATCGCGCTGTCCTTCGGCTGCCACCCGTTTTCGCTCTGCTTCTTTTTTTTCTTTTTCCAAGACAAAATCATATCGCTCAGACTCTTGTTCTGCTTGCAATTTTGCTTCTATACTTGATGCCAAATTTTCCGGTAACAATACATTCCTGAGCAAGACATCTTCCACTTCTATCCCGCGCGGATTCAGTTTTGACTGGAGCACATCGAGGATTTGTTGTGATGCTTCTCCCCTTTTTTCTGAATAAATATCTTTGACATCATACTGCGCTACAACTTCACGAATAGTACTTCGCGTCAGTGGACGGATGACCACATTGTCAAAATCAAGCCCTACATCACGGTACATATCTGACGCTTTTTCCTCCTGTAAATGGTAGAGCACGGTGATATCAAGATCCACTTGGAGTCCTTCTTTTGTCAATGCGCGGATGGCATCCGGACCTATTTTTTCACCCTCTCCCTGTGTGACGCTCATGGTGTAATCTTCTGTACGCACGCTCATCTCTATGACGCGTACAAAGGGATTTTTTATATGAAATCCAGAAGAGAGTTCTGCGTCACGCACGCGTCCAAACAATGTCTGTACACCAGTATGTCCGGCACTGACAATGGTCCAACAGCTGATTGCAAAAATAAGAAGTGCGAGGAATATAAAAAATACCACCCCACCTGATTTTATATACCGGCGAAGACGAGTCGGATCAAGTGTTTGCATAGATTTAATACCATTATTTTTGTGAAGCAATATCTGTATAGGTCGTATCAAACTCATACCCTGCGTATGTCGTAAGCAGAAGGATCTCTAGTGCGAGAAGAATGCATTTCCAATCACCATAGACAAGTGCATAGAATGACGACAAGGTAATGTCGCTTGCAAATAGCAAAACAATAATTGAATCGAGGATAAAACCAAGAGCAAGGGTAACAATACCAAGAAACAATCCTGTCTTTGCTGTCGGCACGGTGGAATGAAAATACCACTTTGCAAAAACGAGCACGGCAGGAATCATGAGCACCCAAAGAACAATGTATGAAAGAAAAGACGGAACGGTATCGAGCCGATAGCCTGTAGCAAAAAGAAGCAGCGCGCCAATGACATACAGCACGACTGCAAAAGTAAGTGCGCGTGGGAAGTTCATATGGGTTGGGTTAGTGAGTAAAAAGAAGGGTTGTTTGCTACATGTAGGGTAGCACTTTCTTTTTATTTACTCAAACATCTTAGCACGTTCTCTCTCCGGTTAGGCTTCGTCGTGAGCTCAGCCAAACGGAAAGAGTCAGAGAGAGATCTCAGCCATCAAAAATCCAAAGTAACATTGAAAATTCCCTAATCCAACGTCGTAATCGGTCTACTCTGTGTAATAAAAAACTTTTCTTCAGCAAACGCCCACTCGATATCACACGGAAATCCATAGTGCTTTTCTACAATCATACACAATTCTGCCAGCTCAATAATCTGTTTTCCAGATAGTTTCTGCTTTTGTCCTTCTTCAGATAATTCAATCCATTCGTTGATGCCAGTTTCCATTTCCATGCTCCCGGTTCCTGATTTTACTAACTTCTTCTTTTGTCCACCAATATGAATATCCTCGATCATCATATCGACTTTTGACACAATATAGCTGTCCGGTGTGACTTGCCCACTCACAATAGCTTCACCGAGGCCGTAACCCGCTTCTATGATCATCTGATTGTCATCTTGCGTCACAGGATGAACGGTAAAGGTAATACCAGAAATTTCTGACTGCACCATTTGCTGAATGACAACAGCTACCCCGACGTACGCATCGTGAAGATTTTTTTCATATCGATAAAAAATAGCACGCGGTGTAAAGAGTGATGACCAACATTCTTTTACTTTTTCGAGAACATTTTCTCGCTTTGTATTGAGAAATGTATCCAACTCCCCTGCCCAGCTTGCAATACTACTATCTTCTGCCGTTGCACTAGAACGAACGGCAACAAACTCAGCCCCAAGTTCATCAAATGCAGCAAGAATTTCTGATGCAATATCTTCTGGCATCGCAGTATCGTGAATAGCATCACGCAGGACATTGCTCGCCCGATCGACGCTATTGATATCATTCGCATCTACTTCTGCGATACGTGCTTCTATTTCTGCGTTGAGTCCAGTTTCTTCTATAAATCTATCGAATGCTGTTGCAAGGACAACAAAACCAGGTGGAACTGGAATACCAGCATTAGTCATTTCACCGAGTGACGCGCCTTTTCCGCCGGCGATGTCGACGTTGTCTTTTGTGATTTGTTTGAATGGGTGGAGGTATTTCATAAGGTTATATATATCAGTGTAATAGAGACACTTGACAAATGCAAGAAAAATTGCTAGGGTGAGCTGTCTTGGCTCGATGAGATATTGTGCTATATCAGTATAAATCTCTCCCAAGCACGGCGCACATTACAATATGGCTCCGTGGGTTCCGTATGAATATTTGAAATTGTCGAATGTTCGTATGGACCCACGGATTGGCTAGCACTCGCTCGCTTGTCCACTCACACCCACTCGCCGCCAGGGTCCCTTGGGCGGTTTCGATGGAAGGAGGGCCTCATGGCCACGATCCTGTTCGTCCGTCACGGTGACCACAAGCAGAACGTCCTGACCCCCGAGGCGCGCGCCGATGCAATCCAGCTCGGCGAAGACCTGAAGAAGGACGGGCACGTGATCAAGTACTGCTCGAGCTCGCCGCTCGGGCGCTGTCTGCAGACCGCGCTCTGCATCCTGCAGGGCTATGGGAAAATCCTCCCCATCGACACCATCCGGGAGCTCGGCGACATCAGCACGGACGAAAAGCTCCCCCAGGGCTTCATGGACGACTGGAAGCAGATGGCCATGGACAAGTTCGGGGGCACGTCCGACGTGGACCTCGCGCGAGCCATGCTGCTCGACGACGGGATGATGATGCACATGCTCCGTCGTGCTCATGAGGGGGCCAAGGTTCTCAGCTACATCAGCACCTGGCACCCGCACGACACGACCCTTGTCGTCTCGCACGCCGTCGCCCGCATGGAGCCCACCCTCCGGCAGCTCCTTGGGAAGAAGGACGTGCTCGCCATCCCCGATGACGAGCTCATCGCACGCGGGGAGTGCATGGAAGTGGAGATGGTGGGAAGCAAGGTCATCAGCCTCAGGAAGTTCAAGCTCACCTAGCCTCGCCTGCGCCGACATCAGGATGGCGGCACGGAAACGCACCTCGCGTTCTCCGTGCCGTCGCCTGTCATTGATTTATTTCTTGAAATAATTTCGAGAGATGAATTAATGAAGAAAAAAGAACCACGTTATACGTGGTTCTTTTTTTCAATAATGTGTATTTTTCCATTATCCGCATCCACTTCAACCATATCTCCATCTTTCAATACATGTGTTGCAATCTTTGTCCCGATGATACAGGGCTTCCCTAATTCTCTTGAAATAATCGCGGCATGACACACAATGCCACCCTGATTCGTCACTATTGCAGCAGCTTTTTTCATTGCCGGCACAATTTCTGGGATAGTCATTTCCGAGACAAGGATATCACCCACGTTCATTTTTTGAATGTCTTCGATAACATTTACAATTTTTACCGTACCAGTTGCTTTTCCAAGTACTGCGGTCTGCCCACTAAATTCTTTTACATTCTCATCAATATGTTTTTCTTTTTCAGAAAGATGTACGCGTGACAAAAGATCTTCTGCTTCTTGTCCTATGATAAACCGAGAATTGTCTTTTCCAATTGCAAGCATACTGGAACGGTAGCGTTCATTCAAGACATGTTCATCATATACACCGGATGTGACAGCAAGGACAATTTCGTCTGGGAGAAAATACCGAGCTTGATTCCAAGAAAGATGAAGGCGTCGAGCCACTTCTTTCAAAAACTGATCACAGGCATACCAGCCCAAATATTGGACTTCTTTACTATATGCTTTTTGGAAACTAATATCCTTTGCGACACGAAAAATTTCTTCGTGTTTGTCATCACATTGTAATTTTTTTAACAAAACTTCTTGATCATGTTGTATGCGAGAAAAACGATCTGCATCCTGTGCAAGCATTTCATTCATATTTTCATTTTGCAGTGCGTGGATATGAGAGAGTACTTCTTCAGCAGAGGTACCAGGTCCTTCTATCCCATACGTAAGATATTTGTACTTTTGAACATGTGATTCAATTTCAGGATCATGTGCAACAAATTTTCGTCCCTTATCTTTCGTTTGTTTTGCAAGCAAAAGAATATTTCGCTCAGCATCGCTGGCGGCAGTTCCTTTTGTGGGTGTCAGAAGAAGTGAAAAAAGGACACCTGGATTTTCATCGATCATCATCTTCTTACATTGCTTTTCTAAATACTCCAAAAGATACTCAGTCAGTGCTGCGCGCTCACCCATTTCCATTGTCCAGGCAATTGCACGAATAGCCTGCAGCTCGACTTCAAGAGGCCTGTATGTTTGATACCAATCACTAAGCCATTCATCGCTAACAGCTGAAATGTCTGTTTGCAAGAGTTGTTCAGCGTGGTCTGTAAGAGGTGGAGCAAGAGTATTGTCTGAATATTCATGAAGTGTATCCAAATATTCTGGATGATCTAAAAAAATTTCAAGATTTTTTTGTTGCATGTCTTCCCACGCTTTTTTTGGATAGCACATGCGAATTCTGCCTTGTTTGTAAAGGTGAATTGATGTAGGAGTACTGACAAAACGCCATGGTTCGTAGTGGCGACTCATAAAAGCAATCGATGGCTCAAGAGCCATAGGTCCGTACTGAAAAAGATCTTCTAGTACAAACCAATCTGTTTGTAGTATTTCGTCATTCGTCATATTTTTTTCACTACTCCGTTTACCGCATCCACTTCGACAAGATCTCCATCTTTCAATACTTTTGTTGCAATCTCTGTTCCTATCACGCATGGCTTTTTCATTTCTCTGGCAACAATTGCTGCGTGGCAAAGTGTACCTCCCTCGTCAGTTACAAACGCAGCGGCCTTTTTCATGGCTGGCAGATATGATGGCTGTGTCATGGATGCAACAAGAATAGATCCTTCAGTCACTTTTGAGATATCTAGTTTTGTGAGCACTATCACAACCTTTCCCTGCACGTTTCCTGAAAATGCAACTCTTCCTGAGAATTCATGTATATTTTCTGGCTTGTCTTCTGCCTCAAAACCTAATTCCTTTGCCTTTTGTGTAGCTTCTACTCCTATATAGGAGCTTTCTTTTTTATCTTTTTCTAAGAGATATAAGAAAGATGTAGATCTCTCACGCAATGTTTGCTCGTCAGGAAGCACTTTTCCACGCAAAAAAAATGCTTCAAATTCTTGACTTGTAATATTTTTTGCAGCGTCTGCCGAAATACCATATTCTCGTTCAATCACTTGTGCTGCTTTTGGAATGAATTCTTCTTCACCACGTTTGTATATTGTCTCGGTCAGTACGCGAAGTTTGATTGCATATTCAGAAAATGCGTCACGTTCCTTTTCTGGTAACACATTCACAAAATCTATCGCATCCATACTCGGATACACAAGTGGAATGAGTTCTATATAGTATTTGAAAAAAGCCAAAATGTCTTTTGGCTGAAGTTCTGCAACCGATGTTTCAATCAACTCTACATACGCACTTCGCAATGACTGCACTGTTTGTACATTACTTTCAAAAACGTTAGGATCCATTTTCTTTTGGAGATATGATCGTGAAACGCGTTCGCGCTCGTCTTCGTCTACCCCAAACCAAAAAACACCATCTTTTATATAAAATGCTATAGTCGAAAATCTATCGCCAAGGAGCTGCTCGATATCATGCGTCAAAAAATATTCCATCACAGAGGACATACCGAGGAGTGTGTAGTCTCGTGGATGAAAATCTAGCTTGTTCATATTTTTTTTGACAGTTTTGACATAAAAAATGGTTTACATCATGACATTCGTTTTTTTGCCAATTCATTAATACTTTCAACACTCTCACCCGTAATCCATCTCATCGTAATCCCTGCGCTCAAATTTTTAAAATCATGAGATTCGTCTCCTGCTTTTACTTTTCTATTTGAATAATCTACAACTCTGACTCTCTCACATCCTTGCCCCATCATAAAATCTGCAAAGTGCTGAATAGAATCCGGTGAGACATATTCATCAGGAGTTCCTCCCAATAATTTGGTGGGAGTAATAAACATAGTCGAAAAATGAGGGAATTGAGACCAATCAATATCCTTCAAAGCAAGCATAGCTTCTTCAAATTGTCTCAAATTTTCTTCGAGGTCAGGAATCACATTCATCAATTTCTTTTCCTGAAACTGTTGTAGAATGTCACGCATAAGATTCACATCATACTCCCCGACGACTCCAGATAACGAGACAAGATTACCGATTTTTTCTGTAAGATCTTTTCTTTCTCCAGACAAATGCCCGAGAGATCTCATAATATTCAACACACCACCCGAATGTCCTACGAAATGAATTTTTTGAAATTGTTCTTCCAATGCTTTTATCGCAGTAAATACTTCTCTACTCGCTCTTTCAAAACAAAAAGGTTCTCCTATGCACTCTTCATCATTATTGCCTGCCCACAATTTTTTTTCTGGACAATGTATATATTTGTCTTGTGATGATGCATCAACATAGATGCCATTATGCCTGGAACTAAATACGCTATACCCATTTTTGATCATTTCAGGCACATATCGCTCTTCCAAAAGTCCTATGCCATCTCCTGGCAATCCTGGATTTATAATAACAACTTCTTGTTTTGCGTTTTGTTTCGGAACATATAACTTTCCTTCTATCACTGGTTCTTCCTCCCTATCTACAAAACGTACCCATGTAACGTCAGCTGGAATGACATCACCATTTTTATCTTTTTCAGTGCCTAACAAAAATGAATGACGAGTATCAGCGCGTCCGCCGAATTCTGCAATGCGTTGTTCTAATTCGAGCTGCCTGCGCACCTCAAAATTTTGGAATTCTCCCTCTGGCATATTTATTTTTTGAAGATCAAAATTGGGACATCAGTGCTAAACCATTCCCCACCAAATCTTGTCCCAAACAGACTTGCATTCTCTCCAATAACTTTCAAGATATCTTGGAAATAGGGAATGAACACTTTCAATGATATGCTATCTAAATTCAAACTAGCAAAATAATCGAACGCCTCTTTTTCCATTTTGCCCTCTTCGTACAATGTTTGAAAATTTTTCCATACGACAGGAAATTCACCTTCTTCCTTTTCAAAATCATAGGCGTATTTAAACATCGGTGCCATGATTGTTTCTAATATTGGGCGATCCTTCTTTTCTGTTCGGTAATATTCGAGAGATTTGGCGAGGTCTCCACGTTCACTATCATATCTCACGAATGTTTTAATCATGCAAAAACCATCAGGAGAAAGCATCTGAGAGAGATTTTTTACAAATGCACCTTGGTCAGACTTTGGCAATACATTGTAACAATAGTCTCCTAAAATAAGATCATACTTTTCTCCCAATTGAAACGTTCTCCAATCTTCGGTGATGAGTGTTTCTTTATACGGTTTTCGTTCCATCAATGTCCCCATTGCCTCATAATTTTCTTTTTGATAATCAACCACGGTACAAGGCAATTCATATTTTGCATAAAGATCACGAAACTCACTGGTTGACCCCAGTACCATGACATTCGGATCCTTTTTCTTTTTCAAGATATCTTGCAATACTTCTTCGTATACCGCCATTTCTCCTGGTGACGGACGATCAGGAGGTGTCCAAAGTCCCCATCCTTCAGCTAAATTTGGTGTCCAGGTCTTTTCTTGTGTTGACATATCTTCGATATTAAAAGTTTATTTATGTAAGATTCTTCCACACCTCCCCAACAGCACCAACCAAATCCTCCGCATTATAAAACGTCCCCACCTTTTGAAATAATGTGTCTCCTGCCAATCCATTCAAATACGCACCGGCAAGCGCAGCAGTAAGATTGCCATTGGTTGCTGCGAGCGCACCGATGATGCCGGCAAGGACGTCGCCCGTGCCACCTTTTGTCATACCGACATTGCCCGTTGTATTTTCATACAACTTTTTTCCGTCTGAGATGAAATCCGACTTTCCTTTCAACACAACAACGCCACCAAAACTTTCCGCCGCCTTTTGCGTTGCTTCGGCACTTGGTGTCATCTTGAACACTTCTTCAAACTCTCTCGAATGTGGTGTGACAATACAATTTTCATGCAGACAGTCTGGATTTACATGCCAAAGCGCTGTTGCATCGACGACAAATTTTTTATCAGGATGCTTTTTCAATAAATCGTGAACAAAAGCTCTGTTTTCTTCTATAACTTCTTCCCCAGCTCCATTTGTGGTTTCAAGTCCAGGACCAATAATAATACTATCAACGAGCTGTATCGTTTTTTCAAGTTCACCTGGCTTTACAGAAATAAAGGTAGCGATATCACTTTTCAGTGCTTCGATCAATGACCAGTTGTTTTCTGTCGTCGACACATACACCATGTCGACAATACGAGACACAGCCTGAATACAAAGAAGCAGCGCACCGTGATATTTTTGTGATCCTGCAATCACAAGGACACGTCCATTTTGTCCTTTGTGGCTCTCAGCTTCTGGCTTGTGTACTTGTGTCAAAATAGACGCATCTATTGTTTGCATATAGAAATATAATGCGTTTATTGAGCAAAAAAGTCAAGCTTTTTGAGAGTGTTAGAGCGTTAGAGCATTAGGTAGTTAGGTTGTATAGAAGTGCGAGGTAAAAAGAAAGAACAGTGTGTGTATCACTGTTCTTTCTTTTGTATTCCCTAATCCTCTAAAACTCTAACGCTCTACGTCTCTACTTATCATACCGCCATGAATCATCGTCATCATCATTTTTAAACGTTACTACTTCATCCTCTTTCAATACGTGTGCTGATGGCTTTTGGACAGGCGGGTCTTGTTGAATAGTGGGAGTGGGCACTGGCGGAGTTGGCATTGGTGGCGCACTCTGAGTTACTTCCATTTCACGTGCAGGGGCAGGCTGAACAGCTGGGGGTGCAATTGGCGAAGAAGCATCTTGCCCATTTTTTTTCTTTCGATTGCGATTCCGCTTTCGCTTTTTCTTTGGCTGTTCTCCTGTGGGAGTCTGTTGTGATGCATCTGCCCCGCCTTTGGCAGGGATTCCATCCAGTGAAACTGGCGGGATTTTTTGTGCGAGTACCATTTGCCCAACTGGCGCTGGCAACCGGATTATTTCCTTTTTCTCTTCTTGTATAGCCTGTGTGTCTCCTGTAACAGGTGCCTTTTCAACAATGGATTCTTCTTGCAAAGGTTGTTCATCACTGTGTTCTTTTTTTTCGGGTAACAAATCTGTCAGATGAATCACAGGTTCATCTTTCTTTTCAGGTATTTTTTCTTGTGGTGCGGAAACGGGTTTCTTCAACACGTCTTTTGGTTTACTGAATTCTTTTTTATCATTATTACGTGGTCCATCAGACTTGCGCGTATCAGATTTTTTATCATTGTCGCGATTGCGTAAGCCTGAATTACCAGCGCTTACTGGTTTTGCATATGACGAAGCAGCAGGCTTGTCATTTTTTGACTTTCCTGCATAGCCGCTTCCACTACTATCATCATCGTCGTCTTCATCAATTTCCATACCACTCCAGCGAGTAATTTTTTCCTCAATCACGTTTTTATTCATGCCATAGCGTTCACGTGACACACGAATGACTTTTTCTGCGCTGCCAGTGCGTGATCCTATAGGCGGCATGGTCATGGCACTAAATGGCTGAGAAGCAATCCCATCGATCATGAGTTTGAGAAACACTTGAAACTTCGGCAAATTGACAATGTCTTCGATCGTAAACGTTGGCGCGTATTCCTTTTCCAATGTCTCAGCATCACCGGCACCGACTCGAAAGGTCACCATTGACCCGACGTTTCCAAACACAGCGTCGGCCACGATTTCGTCAAGCTGCATAACGTATTGATGCGCCATGATAAGACTGAGACGATATTTTCTCGCTTCAGACAAAATATTTGCAAACGATGGCGTTGCGAAGTTTTGAAATTCGTCGACATAGAGAAAGAAATCTTTTCGCTCTTCCTCAGGTATATCGACACGACTCATAGCAGCCAGCTGAATCTCGGTAATGAGCATACCGCCAAGCAATCGACTATTATCTTCTCCAATACGTCCTTTTGATAAATTCATGATCAAAATTTTCTTTGTATCCATGATCTCTCGAACATCAATCGTGGATTTCACCTGCGCGACCATGTTTCGAATAACGCTTGCAGAGAGAAACTGACCGATTTTGTTTTGAATCGGCGCGACCGCTTCTTTTTGATACCGCGGTTCGTAATTTGCAAATTCATTTGTCCAAAAGGACTTGATCACAGGATCAGTCAATTTTTTCAACACTTTGCTACGAAATTTTTTATCTGCAAGAAGACGATTGATACCGAGTAGCGTGGAGCCTTCGTAGTCTAAAAGGGCAAGCAATGTATTATTCAAAATATATTCCATTCGGGCACTCCACACATCTGGCCAAATCTTTTTGAATACAGCCATGAGCCCTGCTGCCACCAGATGCTTTTGTTCTTCATTTTGAACTTCAAGAATGTTGAATCCAATAGGATATTCAACATCAGCAGGATTGAAATAGACAACATCATTGATACGATGAGCAGGAATATAATCAATAATTTTTTCCGCAAAATCTCCGTGAGGATCCACAACACCAATACCATGGCCATTATAAATATCTTGGAGTACCATGTTTTCCAGCATGGTCGTCTTTCCCATACCGGTCTTCCCGATAATATACATGTGCCGTCGTCGATCATCTGTTTTTATCCCAAAACGCCGCATTTGATTGCGGAATGTTGTCTGACCAAAAAGACAAATGTCTTCTTTCTTTGTTTGGTCTTGATTGTTTGTCGTGAGATGATGAGTTGGCATAATACATTCGAATTACGAATCCTTACGAATTTTCGAATTTCAGGGCACACTGACACCTGTGACGCGTACATTCGGAATCATTCGCAATTCGAATGTAAGTATATCATGCTTCTTTTTTCTTTTCTAATATGCTTATGAGATTGTCTGCTTCCTTCACGCCTTCCTCTTCTCCATTTTTTGAATAATATTGTTCTTTGACGACGAAACCAGCAGCTTCTGCCATTTTCTCCATCTGTTCTGGCGTAATATTCCAATAATGTCGTGGAGCGTCTGTTTTTTTGTCACCAGAAATAAAATTGGCAATAATATGGTCTGGCGTATCTCCAATAAGGTACCTTCCCTTTTCAATACGTTTTTTGGTCCAGCGACCAAGAAAATTCCAATTGGTCATCACAAAAAGTCCACCAGGAACCAGTACTCGTGACACTTCCTGCAATACCTCCTGTTGTCCTTCTGGTGGGAGATGATGAACCGCGGCAATAGAGTACGCAATATCAAAGGATCCATCTTCAAAAGGCAACTTTCGCATGTCCCCTACTATAAATGTTGCTTCTGAATATTTTTCTTTTGCGATATTGATAAGATTTTCACTGATATCAATCCCGGTAAACCGAGTGGACAAATCATCAAAAAGCTGGTATAGTCTGCCATTCCCGCACCCGATGTCGAGAATGCGATTTTCCTTCGTAGCAAATCGCTTCAAGGGCTTGATATCTTTCCAAATATATTCTCGGGTACTTGAAAATAACGATGCAATTTCATCGTAGGCAGATGTGTTTTGTTCTATATATGATTGCATAATATACTATAGGACACAGATTTCCAGGATTACCCAGATCTACCGAGATCTAATCCTGGCAATCATGGAAATCTGTGTTCCATTTTCTATGGAAGAAAAAAAGTTAGAAGAAATTTTAAAAAAGATTATCGAAACTGCCCCAAAAACAAAGGCAGACTTTGATCATATCCGCAGAAAAACCTGCAATGAGCTAAAAATAAAGCAACCATCAAATAAACTCTTGTCTGAAACCTACCAGAAAATGGTGAAAAATGGAAGTCTGCAGGCTGATGCACAGTTTGAAATACTCATGCGAAAGGCAGATATTCGGAGTATGTCTGGTATTGCCGTCATCACGTCTCTAGTAAAACCATACATGTGTCCAGGTACGTGTGTCTACTGCCCAACAGAATATCGCATGCCAAAAAGCTATATTGCAAGTGAGCCGGCAGCAGCGCGAAGCCAACAGCTGAACTTTGACCCATATCAATTGATGCAACAACGAATTGAAATGCTAGAAGGCAATGGTCACCCGTGCGACAAGATTGAATATATTATAAAAGGTGGGACATGGAATGCATATCCGTTGAAATATCAGTATTGGTATATTCTTGAGTCGTTCAAAGCCTGCAACAATTTTTCTCGTGATGTAGAAGTACCAAGTACTGGCGAAGATGATTGGAGAGAAAAAAAATTAGAAGACATCCAAGCAGCACTAGAAGAAGAACAAACATACAACGAAACAGCAGACCATCGCATTATAGGCCTTACGCTCGAAACCCGCCCCGACGCAATTTCTCCAAAAACAATCGTCCACATGCGTCGACAAGGATGTACGCGTATTGAACTTGGATTGCAAGCGCCGGACGATGCTATTCTCAATCTGATCCAGCGCGGACACTCTGTCCAGCAATTTCGTGATGCAATTACACTTTTGAGACAAGCAGGGTTCAAAGTGGATCTGCACTTCATGCCAGATTTGCCAGGAAGCTCACCAGATCATGATATAGACATGTACAAAACACTGTTTACCGATCTTGCACTGCGTCCTGACATGGTAAAAATTTATCCCTGTGCAGTCGTAAAATCTGCCGAGCTGTATCAATGGCTACAAGACGGACGATACACACCGTATGGCGAAGAAGGACTCTTCCGTGCACTCTTGCAAATGAAACTCGAAACACCTCGCTACTGTCGTATATCACGACTCATTCGTGATATTCCAAGTGCAGAAATAGAAGCAGGAAATAAAATTACCAACCTTCGCGAGGAACTTGAAAAAGAACTCCACAAACGTGGACAAGTATGTGTGTGTCTCAGATGTCGAGAAATTGGGAGACAGCAAAAACTCATGTCAAAAAAACAACTTGAAACAGATCCTGAAATTGTTGTTGAGACATACGAAACAATTGGAGGAACAGAATACTTTATCACCATGGAAGATCCAAAAAGACAAGCTGTGTACGGTTTTTTGCGACTTCGTTTACCAGAAAAACAGAATGATGCTCTCCCCCTAGTAGGGGGAGTTGGAGGGCCCGCCTGCAACGCGTTGCGAAGCATTGCGGGCAGGGGTTATTCGCAGAACGAAAAACTTTTTGAATACATGCCCGAAATAAAAGACGCTGCCTTCATTCGTGAACTTCACACCTACGGACAGCTCGTCGGCATTGGGAAAACTGAAGAAGGTGCATCACAACATACCGGTCTTGGCTCACTTCTCATGAAAGAGGCTGAACGTATCGCAAAAGAACAAGGCTACCACAAAGTTGCGGTTATTTCGGGTGTGGGAGTGCGGGGGTATTATGAAAAGAAGCACAACTACAAAAAAATAGGTACATATATGATCAAGAACCTTTCGTAATACAAAAATAATGTACATACAAATTCATCTTGACAAAGATGGATTTTTTTTGTATACATCAGATAGTAAACCGCCATCACGGAGGGACCATGGGTTTTCACGACTTGCAAAAAAGCCACACAAACGATGCAGAACGTCACCTCAGCAGGAAAGGATACTGGGTCTGCGCATGCGGACCTCTCGTCCTCAACCTGCCCATATCAGGTCCCTTCCCTGGGGCCCAAGACGTGGAGAAAGACACAACCCTCCACGAGGTGGTGCTGTACCGAGAATTGGCAAGCGACAGTGTCTACGTCTGCAAGTTGAAATGGACGGTTCTTCACAACGATGAACAGCCGCCGTCAGGGATCTCTGAATTCTACATAACAACAGAAGATGCACTGAACATCTTCTTCGGTCTGTTCGTCACGATCAGTCTGACAGAACGTGAGATCCGCGTCTGGGCGCCTCCCAGCATCAAGCCCGACGAAGACTGAACATCCCGCCCCGGAGTCGAGCATATCGACTGCCCCGTATGCAACCCCTCGTCGTTAAGGGTTGCTTTGCTTTTTATAGACAAATCTTAAAAATTGACTATTCACTCAACTTTCGCAATTTTTTTATAACCGCATCCTGATACAATCGAAAAGCCTTTCGTTTTTCTTTGATATACACGTAAGGCGTACCAAGGATTTCATCACATGTTTGACAACGCAAAAAAGAAATATCATCGAGATCTTTTATTTCCAAACCAACCATATGTTCAGGTGCTAATATACGGTCTAGATATAATCTTCGAAGATTACCAGGACCATCTTTTTGATACACCAAAACAAGACTTTCGCATTTACGACAACAGACATTGAGCAAACGTGAATGCCCACCGCGCGCTGATTTATATTTGTCTTTTTTGAATGAAAAACTTATTTTTTTTCTCATATAGTTGATTAAACATTTACCTAATTACCTCCAAGAACCGCAATCCCAACAAATAAGAGCACTGTGGCAAGCAACTTCAGTACCAGATTTTCTCGATCAAATGATTCTCTGAGGGCTTTTTTATTGAACAAGGCAACAATCATAGTAATCAGAAACACAAACAACACTTGAGAACCTTCCAATGAAAAAACCAGTGACGCGGGAGCGAGAGAAAGTGCTGCTTGATTGAATATCGTGCCCACTTGCTCGCTCAGTGCGATGGCAACGGCTCCACCAAGAATCTTTTTTTCTTTCCACATATATTCTGCTTTCAAAAAAGAACGAAATCTTGAAAACAAAAGAAAACTTTGTGCACTGACGCCCACAGTCAACGCGGTATAGACAAACGCAGTAGGAAACGAAATATACTTCATCGCTTCATGCAAAAAAACGGCATAAAAAGCATAAAGAAAACAGGCAAGAAACATATACAAAATTGCCTGAGAAAACACCGCTATCCCCTCTTTGACATGAACAGAAGCAATGAGTGCCGAAACAAGCAAAATACCGAACCCTATGCCATCATGAAAAGATAATGTTTCTCCAAAAAAGAAAAAAGCAATAATAAAACTAAAAAGTGGAATCAAATTCCACCAAATCGCAATACGCGTGACTTCTTCTTTTTGCACCGAGAGCAAATATGGCAATCCACCAAAAAACCAAAAAACAGCAGCGACCACGATGAACACCAACGGCGTCATTGCTATGAGCGGCATCCCGAGTATCAAAAAACCAAGGACACCACTGACACCAAAGAGTGTGCCGAGAATGTACAAATAGACGATTGGTTTTTTGATTTTATTTGCGAGGAGATACTTATCCCCTACATTTTCGATAGCCCATGAAAAATGAGCCAACAATCCATAGAGAATCCACATATATACAATAATTGCGAAAAACTAGAGTAAATGATAGCATACAGCAGTAAAAATAAGAACGTATGGAGCTCCCACCAGGGACAATTATTGCAGCCGGGCCAGTCATCATCGAGGATGGCAAGGTGCTGTTGAATAGAGAAAGAAAAGTAGATGGCGAAGAAAGCCCCTATTTTATGTTTCCTGGCGGGACTGTGGAAGATTTCAGCATTCCCCTTGAAGAAGTAGCAAAACGTGAAGCAAAAGAAGAAGTGGGCATTGATATAGAGATTATTCGTCCACTTCGCACACTTATTGTTTCAAGACCGGGAAAAGATACGTTTGCTATTCTGGTTCATTATCTCGCCACGCGTATTGGCGAGATTGTGCCAGGTCCGGAGACAATCGAGTGGGGATGGTATGATATCAATAATTTACCTGAAAATTGTGCACCGAATATCTACGAAATTGTTTCAGATATAAAAAAAGCCCCCGCAACGGACTGAACCGAAGAGGGGTCTCTTTCGTGGTGAGGCAACGAGTATAACATAAAAAGATTGAACACTCTATGATTTACGTTTCACTTGAATTTAAGTAACGAATGTAACTCAAGCCTTTAGGCTTGACCGTATCTGTATTCACGACTCTCAGGTCTGAAGACCTGAGTTACATTTATCTCCAATATGACAATACTAGAAAAACAAGACCCCGACATCTACACCTACATCCAAAAAGAAATCGCCCGCCAAACACAAGGGCTAGAAATGATTCCATCTGAAAATCACACCTCCCCTGCTGTCCTCGAAGCACTCGGTTCACGCCTCACTGACAAATATTCCGAAGGCTATCCAGGCATGCGATACTACGGAGGATGTGAAAATGTAGACGCTGTAGAAAATCTCGCCCGTGATCGCGCAAAAGCACTTTTTGGAGCAGATCATGCAAATGTTCAGCCACACTCAGGTTGCCCTGCAAATTTTGCTGTTTATTTTGCACTCGTCGATCCAGGTGACACCGTGATGGGATTGAATTTGTTTCACGGTGGACACATGACCCATGGATTGAAATTGAATTTTTCTGGAACCATTTACAATAGCGTTCAGTATGGCTGTGGCAAAAATGGACTCATCGATATTGATGAAATGCGTCGCCTCGCACACGAACACAAACCAAAACTGATTGTCTCAGGAGGGAGTGCGTACGCACAACAATATGAATGGGAAAAATATCAAGAAATTGCAAATGAAGTCGGCGCGTTTCACCTTGCTGACATGAGTCATGTCGCAGGCCTTGTCGCAGGTGGCGTCCATCCAAATCCAGTTGGGATTGCAGACGTCGTCACAACGACGACACACAAAACGCTCCGTGGACCACGCGGTGCGATGATTCTTGCCAATGGCAATCCTTCTACACCACTCACAAAGGTAGAACGCACAAAAGAAAATATTCCAACGCTCATTGATAGAGCAATTATTCCGGGAATTCAGGGAGGACCTCACAATCATCAAACTGCAGCGATTGCCGTAGCATTGAAAGAAGCAAGCCAGCCAGAATTCAAACTCTATGCAGAACAAGTCGTGATGAATGCAAAAACACTCGCACACGAACTATTATCTCTCGGCTATACGCTTGTTACTGGTGGAACAAATACCCATCTTCTTCTCCTCGATCTCACGAACAAAGATGTAACAGGAAAACAAGCAGAACTTGCTCTTGGCAAAGCTGGCATCACGGTAAACAAAAATACCATTCCACACGATCCACGCAAACCATTTGACCCAAGTGGTGTTCGTATGGGTACGCCGGCAATCACCACACGTGGCATGAAAGAAGATGAAATGAAAAAAATCGCCACACTCATTGATCGTGCTATTACTCATGGCGACGACGATGCAGTACTCCAAAACATTCATGAAGAGGTAAAAGAATTGTGTGTGTCGTTTCCATTGCCACAATAAAAACGTTGCATAGAACACAGATTATGGAATACACCTCCCCAAACGAATCACAAACAAAATCCATTGGTCGCCAACTCGCAACCATGATTTCTCCTGGCAGTATTATTACTCTCTCAGGAGATCTTGGTGCTGGCAAAACGACGTTTACAAAAGGATTTGCAGAAGGACTTGGGGTAAAGGAGACTATCACGAGTCCGACGTTTTCTCTCATGAATGTGTATCCTGTCCATGAACATCCAGAAATAGACACTTTTGTTCATATAGACACCTATCGACTGGAACATGAAAAGGAATTGATTGGGATAGGTGTTGAGGACTATTTGGCTGCTGATAAAACAGTGGTGATCATAGAATGGCCAGAAAAAATCGCTGGGATGTTGAAGAAATATGAAGGTGTGATTGAAGTCGAGATGAAGAATGGTGAGAGTAATGAGGAAAGAGTGATAGAGGTAAACGGTATATCATAATATACACATAACCCACAGCATTATTTCAAAATAACGGAATGTTGTGTTATCATAATACCAACATACAAAGCAATTATTTATCTCTTCTAATATAGAACAATATGGATGAACAACAAACACAGGTACAGACCGTATCCGTGTCCAAAACAAAAATGGCTGTTGCTGTAGGACTTCTTGGTCTGTCAGCGTTGGCTGCAGGGTTTGCAGGTTTGCGTGCGGGAACCACCAAAGCAGACCTCGTCATTGCAAAAACTACGTCAGCAAAAGAAAGTGATATGAATAAATTTTCTATCACAATCGAAAATAAAGGTTCTGCAACAGTGAGCAGCCCATTTGTCGTACATATTCAATTGGGTGATGGAAAAGATGCTGTGTACTCATTGAGAGTGATGAACCCTCCTTCAGATACGATCAAAGGATCGTATGAAAATATAGAATCAAAAGATGGAGAGTTTGATGTCTTGGTCAAAAATTTTAAATTAAAACGAGGGCAATCAACCACAATCACCTATTGGTTTGTGATACCAAGTGAGTATGAATCTGAATCATTAACATTTGACCATACACTCGATAGTACAAATCTTGTCAGTGAGTCAAATGAAGATAATAACAGATACAAAGGAACATATGATATCAAACAAATGGAACTTGTAAGGGAAACTACTCATGCCACGCAAGAGACAGTGACAGAACCCATGACCACGTCAACACCAACCGATACAGCAACATCTACCGTGATACAACAATTACAACAATTAGAACCACCTCCAGTTATAGAAAAATTACCCGACTTGATTATTAAAGACTTTACCGTGACGAGTAGCACGTATCCTGGACAAAAACACTTTAATGTTGTCATAAAAAATATCGGGGATGCAACTGCAAATAAGATAAGTATGAGCAGTCTTCATGGCACGTTTCAGGTCCAGTTATACTTTGTACGTGAGGATGGAACAACGGTATCTGCAGATAAATTCTTGCAGAGTGATACTTTTTATACTGCTTGGAGTTTATTGCCAAATCAAGAACTTACCATTTCAAAGGATCTTCCTATATCCTTTGGCAATTATACGAAAATAAAAATGAAAGTTGATTGGTTGGAAGGATCGGTTACTTCAATAATACCTTTTCTTTATCCAGAAAAAGGGTACATTTTGGAGTCAAATGAAGATAACAATGAGTTTACTAAGGCTATATAATCTGTAGATCGTTTCAAAAAAGAGTAGCAATTCGCTACTCTTTTTGCTTTATGATAAAATATGCATATCATTAATAAAAAGATATGAATTATTTTCAACTAACGGAATGGTTTGGTGCAGTGCTTATTGTTATCGCCATCCTGATTTATTATTCTTCAAAAAAAGGCGGATTGTCAATTCCATTTTTGCCAAACATGAAATCAAGTCATTCATCTTCTAGCAGTTACGGTGGTTTTACAACAGATATTACAGAGCAAGCACACGAAGGAAAAGTAGATCCCGTCATCGGACGTGATGAAGAAATCACCCGTGTGACGCAGATTTTGACCCGTCGACGTAAAAATAATGTCATTTTGGTTGGCGAACCGGGTGTGGGAAAAACGGCTATTGTAGAAGGATTGGCGTTGAAAATTGTTACCGGAGACGTCCCTGCAGTGCTCGCAAACAAACGGGTATTAGTCTTGCAAGTAGCAGACTTGATAAGTGGAACAAAATATCGTGGTGAGTTTGAACATCGTGTCAAACAATTGGTTGATTATATAAAAAATTCCGATCGCAGTATTATTCTTTTTATTGATGAAATACATACGATCATGCAAACAAAAGGAACAGAAGGATCCGTCAATATCTCTGATATTTTAAAGCCAGCACTTGCTCGAGGTGAATTGCAAGTGATTGGAGCTACGACAAGCAAGGAATATGATCAATATATTTTGCCTGATGAGAGCTGGGAAAGACGATTTCAAAAAGTCATGGTACATGAACCAAGCATAAAAGAATCCATTGAAATATTGAAAGGCCTCAAAAAAAACTATGAACTGTATCATAAAGTTATTTTTACCGATGAGTCTATCGAAGAAGCAGTGACCTTATCAGAAAAATATATCAAAGATAGACATCTTCCAGACAAAGCCATTGATCTCATAGACGAAGCCGCAGCAATGATTCATGTTCACGAAAAAGAAGCGCCAGACCATGCCGTGGCTCTTTTGTATGGAGCAGCAAATACTCTTGCAAAAGAAAATGGTATGGAAGGTGAAACCATAACAAAGCTAAAAAAAGAATTACTCTCTCTTCGTCGTGAGGAAATGTCATTGACTGATGCAAAAAAAATAGAGGCTTTGCGCAAAGATATTGTAAAGAAAGTAAAAGAAATTCAAAAAGAAGAATCCACTGTATTAGAAAAAAAAGGATGGCCAAAAGTCACCGCTGAACATATTCGGGAAGTTGTATCGGAGTGGACGGGAATGAAAAAAAATGGATAGCATGAAAAAAAAGACGTGTCAATAAAGACACATCCTTTTTTACTTACATGCTCCTACTCAATGGGCTCAACAAGGATGCCAGAATCGCTAAAAAATTTTTCTATTTCATTTACATCCTTCATTTCTACATCGTAATACTGAACCTCTATGTGTGCCCCAAGAGGAGTACCAATACCATCTATTTCATTTTCTTTTGTGCGTATCACCACAACACCTTGTGGAGCTTCGGGTAATGTTCGTTTTGCCAATACTTCCTCTCCCCAAAAATCAATACTGCCATTAAATTTCATTTTGATGCCTTCATTTTTCCAACCGATAAAGGAATAAAATATTTTCTTGTAAGGTTGTTTTTGTAAAAACATATCTTTTTAAAAAACGCACTCCAACATTCTGAAGTACGTTTTTCTATTTACAAATTACCAATTTTTTAATAAATCACTGTCCCTCGAAACGTCTTCCCGCCAATAGCTTTCTGCACTTCTTTTAAATCTGTCCCACGCAAAATACTGACACGAAGTCCAAGCTTCTCTGCCATCTTGCTTGCGATAGGATCAAAAGGAACATTTGCACCTGGGTCCCACACACTTCCAACAATCTTTCGAAAGTCACTCCAGGTGATTTGTTCAATAATCTTTGCATCTTTGTACTTTGCGGGATCTTTGTCGTAGACGTATTCAATATTGGAAAGATTGATCACATCACTCGCACCATATGTCTTTGCAAAATTGACTGCACCAAAGTCTGTCGAATTGCCCGGCTTCCATCCAGAAGCGATGATAACAGGCTTACTCGAGTTTACTTTCTTTCGTGGGTCACTGATAATATCTTTGTGAGCAAAATCTCCGAGAAGAAGTTTTACAAACATTGCATTGACTTTTGTGGTCTCTATGCCGATCCTGTCAAGATCAGTATTCGTAGGCTTTCCGATAGCGCGGAGCGCATCTTGATACATTCTACTCGTCGCTCCCCCACCAACAATCAAAATAAATTGATGTCCTTTTTTTATTTCTGAAACAAACAAAGACTTCAATGATTTCAAAAATGCCGGATCAAAACCGGTTTTTGGAATTACGATAGAACCACCAAGTGAAATAATAATGCGTTTTTTTGCCATACACTACTCTGCCTTTTTGTCTGTTTTTTCTTCTACTTGTTTCAATCTCGACACAAGACTTTTCTTTGCCATAGACTGTCCTCCAAATCCTGCATTTTTATTTGAACCCAAGCCACCTCTTCCTTGCTGAGGTCCATTGAATCCTGATTTCCCTTTTGCAACACGAACAGTGCCACCTTTCATATGATAAAAAAATTAATAATTACGTTTTAGTGTCCACCCAAGGAGCCAACTCACAAGACTGAGAATCAATGCTCCCAGAAATGCTGGCCAAAATCCTGCTACTTCAAATCCCTTTACCACACTACCAACAAACCAGAAAAGCAATCCATTGATCACAAACGTAAAGAGTCCCAGTGTGAGCAAATTGATAGGCAATGTAAGGACAAACAAGACGGGACGAATGATCGCATTGACAAGGCCGAGCACGAGCGCCGTAATGAGCGCTGCATACAAACCACTGACTTCAACACCAGGCAGATAAAATGCTATGGCGATGATCGTGAGTGCATTGAGGAACCATCTGAGAAGTAGTTTCATACTGTTTTTTTATGCCCCGTAAAGCGGGATAGTGATTTGTACTATGGGAGTAGTATACTCCGATTTTGTCGAATAATCAACTTATCTGATTCAAGTTTTTTGAGAATTGTCCCGAAGCGTTCATCCGTTATTTCTGGGAATCTTTTGCGAAGAGAGAGCACACTGATCTTTTTTTTCTCTCGGAGAGCATCCACTATCCTCCCCCTGAAATATCGATCTGTTTGTTTGAATGGAATAGCTTTCTTTTGTTTCTTTGTTTTTGGGAATTGGTACTGCTCTGGATATGCAGACACCCAGTCCATGAGAGCTTGGTTCCAGTGGTAAATAATAGAAACTCTTCCTCCCCTTTTAGGGGAGGGTTGGGTGGGGGTTATCTCAGCAAGGGATACAGTGGAGAGAAAGCGAACCACTTCTTCAGCCTTCTTCAACAACTCATCATCCTTCAGAAGATCATCTCCAAAAAATGTTTTTTGATAAAACTTTCTATGATTCGTGTCGAGGACAGGCGTCGGCTGATCAAATGCAAAGGATAGTATTGCTCGTGCTGTGTAGTCCCCCACGCCTGGCAAGCTTTTTAATTCTTCCAAATTTTTTGGAAAACGTCCATGAAATTCTTGCTGCACCGCTTGCGCTGTGCGTTGAAGAAACAATGCTCGTCGATTGTATCCAAGTCCTTTCCAGACAGTGATGACTTCCGATGTTTTTGCACCTGCAAGTATTTGTATCGTTGGAAATGCACGCAAAAATTCTTTATATTTTTCAATTACTCGCGGTACCTGTGTCTGCTGCAGCATGATTTCTGATACCAAAATTCGATACGGATTTCTCGTCTTCCGCCATGGGAGATCTCGTCCTTCTTTTGCATACCATGCCAAAATGGTAAGGCATTGTTGTTGCTGTTTTTTTGTCATAGATTTTTTTCTCCAGAATAGTATAGCATATTTTATCCACAAGGTTCCTTGCAATACAAGGTACCTTGTACTATAGTGAATATGTATTATTATGACTCAAGATACTTCTCCTCTCAATAAATTTATTGAAAACTCTCAAGCACAGATGCGACGAGGGACACTTGAGCTTGTGATTTTAGCAATCATAGGAAAAGGTCCAGTCTATGCCGGAGATATTCTAGCACAACTGACAGAGGCAAAACTCATCGTCGTAGAAGGCACACTCTACCCTATCCTCTCACGCTTCCGTCGCGAGTCACTGGTCACGTACGAATGGCAGGAATCTGAAGTCGGTCCACCAAGAAAGTACTATGCGCTCACAGACGATGGTACAAAAGTATTGCAAACGCTACGGGTGAGCTGGAACACATTACATATATCGCTCAGAAGTATTTTAAAACCATCCGAACGTACAAAAAAATAATTGTCATTTTGTTTTTCTCTATATTAATTTTATGAAAACAACACGTTCCATCAATCTCGGTGGGTACGCATTCACCATCGATGAAGACGCATACCAAGCACTCCAATCGTATCTCGAAAGACTTCGCGCTCATTTTCGACTAGACGAAGGGCGCGAAGAAATTTTGATTGACATTGAGTCTCGCATTGCTGAAAGTTTCATTCGTATCCGTGAAGGAGGGCGCGAAGTGATCGAAATGCAGCATATCGAGGACATTATCAAGGCGATGGGTGATGTCCAAGATTTGTCAGATGAACCCCAACAGGCAAAAAACGAATATACGTCTTCTCGTCAAGAATTTGCGCAAAAAAAATTGTATAAAGACCCTGAGCACGCAATGATTGGCGGCGTTGCCGCTGGTATTGCAGCCTATTTTAATATTGATCCAGCACTCGTGCGTTTGGCATTTGTCTTGCTCGTGTTCGCCGGTGGCTCAGGATTTATTATCTATCTTGTTCTTCTCTTTATCCTTCCTGATGCAGATACGCCGCTCAAACAGTCTGAGCTGCGAGGAGAATCTCCTACGATTCAGGACATTGAAAAAAAAGTAAAAGAAATGATTGAAAAAAGCAAACAAAAAATTTCAGAAATAGATACAGAACATACAAAGCAAGCCGTACAAGATGCGATGCAAAAAACAGCACACACGGTAGAGGAAAGCATGAAGAAAGCAACACAAACGGTAACCGCCGCCTCAAAACGAGTTTCCGTAACCACAAAAGTCGGCGCAAACTCAGCAGGAAAAACGCTTGTGCGAATTGTTTCTCTCCTTCTTGGAATTGGGCTTCTGGTCACTGGTGTTGCCGGTGTTATAGGAATAAGTATCCTCTGCTATACCGCACTTCTTGGCGGTATTGAATCATTTTCATTTATTCCCGGCCTCGCGCTGTATACTGCGAGCTTTTATACTCCCCTCTTTCTTGGATCGCTGTGGCTGACGATTGCGTTACCATTTGCATTTTTTTTGTCTCTTGGCATTGCCCTTGTATCTCGAAGACCACTCAAATTGCGATTTCTTTTTGTCACAATGCTCATCCTCTGGATGATAGCAATTACTGTGCTTGGTGGGTTGCTACTTCATATCGTTTTGCCTAGATTGTAGTTGAAACAAAAAAAGCTCGCCAATCTGGCGAGCTTTTTTATGTTCCTACTGCATACCCAGCCGGCGTCTCCCCTGTAATCAAAATTGGCACAGTCTCGTCAATATAGTCGTAAATTATTTTGGCGTCATCCTCACGTAAATTCACACACCCATGACTATGCGTACGTTTGCCAAAATCATCATGCCAGTACGCAGTATGAATATAATACATAGGAAGAAACTCTACATTCCATGTGACACCTGGCAAATCATATCCAGGACCCACATATCGCTTATCAGCTACCTTTTTCATCATGTGATATTCACCTGCAGGTGTTGGCGTACCAGGATTTCCGGTTGATGCAGGAAAATTATGTATTTTTACCCCATCCACATAAAAATTCAGACGTTGCTGTGTACGGTCCACTTCCACTTTCCGTGCAAAAAGCTGAGTACTCGTTGTCGATGCAGGAGAATACCCACGCATGACTTCATCATAGTCTGTTAATCCATCCATATCAGTATCAGCAAATCCAATATCGCTACCAAACCACCTTTCGAGCCAATCATTCAAACCATCGACATCCACATCGCTTTCATTCATACGCTTTCCACCGACAAGATGAGGCGAATAATCGTGAGCAACTTCCTCGCCATCCAAATATCCGTCTCCATCGCTGTCTGGATTTGCAGGATTCGTGTGATAGATCGCTTCTTGCTCGTCCGAAAGACCATCGTTATCACTGTCAGCTGCGTACACAAAGACTGGCGCGAAGAGACACGCCAGCATGACAATTGAGAAGTAAATTGTTTTAGTACCGTTCACGCTTATACGCATAGACACTCATAAAGACGATGAATAATATCAAACTTCCAAAAGCACCCCATTGGACGATTTTTTTGTAATCAAATCTGTCTGCTGCAGTTGGGCGGCTGTCCTCACCATCCTGACGTCCATCACCATCACTGTCGGCAAGCAAAGGATTCGAACCTTTTTCCTGTTCTGTTTTGTCGCTGAGTCCATCGCCGTCAGTATCATTTTTCAGTGGATCTGTACCGAATACAGGCTCATCGACATCAAGGATGCCGTCGTTATCATCATCTTCGTCCGCATTATTCCCTGTTCCATCGAGATCGGTATCGAGTGATTCTGATGCGTCGAGTGGAAATGCATCAAGCAAATCATTCACTCCATCGCCATCCGTATCTTCTTTGAGTGGGTCACTCCCCTTTTTGAGTTCATCACCATCGGAGAGACCGTCGCCATCAGTATCAAGATTCGTAGGGTCTGTTCCTCGATTTCCTTCTTCCCTATCGCTTATACCGTCATCATCTGTGTCTGCTTTTGTCGGATCAGTGGTTCCATTTATTTCATCGTTATCATTCAGCCCGTCGCCATCTGTATCTTTGTTTGTAGGATCTGTGCCGGCTTCTTGTTCTGCGCCATCCTCTACCCCGTCACCATCAGTATCTTTTTTAAGCGGGTCACTGCCAAGACGTGCTTCGTCTGCATCTGAAAGTCCATCGTTGTCATCGTCTGTATCTGCATTGTCTCCAGTACCATCTTCATCGACATCAGCCCACTCCGCTTTGTTCGTCGGGAAAAGATCCTCACCGTCCTTTTTTCCATCCCCATCACTATCCGCTTTTGTTGGATCGGTCCCCTTGTCCACTTCTTGCTTATCATTGATGGCGTCTCCATCCGTGTCAGCCTTGATTGAATCTGTGCCATGTGAGACTTCCTCAGTATCAGAAAGGCCATCATTGTCATCATCAGCGTCCTCAGTATTTCCAATGTTATCTCCATCAGTATCAATATCAATAGTCAACGCCCGTGTTGCCTGGTAGGCAGCAAGCTCTTGCTGCGACAGTTCTATCGTCGCACCTGACTCGTCTCGAACCGCGACATTGATCATGCGGGCTTCGAGTGTATACTTGCCTTCTGGCAAAGTGTAATTGATGGATACTTGTTTGGCTTGTTCAAATGCCAAATTGCGAATTTCCGCAGTGCCAATATGCACACCATTATTAAAAAATGTGACATCAGCAGAAAATGATGGAAAATCATTGTTCACCACCACGGTATACACTTTTACGGTATCCCCCGCAAACGCTTTTTCGTCTGAAAGATAGACGCTATTATTTACCAAAAACGTAAAATTGGCAGCGTAAACAGTACATGGAAACAAAAAAATAAATGCGATAATAAAAAGAATTTTTTTCATATACTCAGGATCATCTTATGAACAAACCTACAATTCATTACGCTTAGTATAGCAAAAAACAATTTACTCTACCACTTTAGTAGCTACTGCGAGCAACCCATCCACCTGTCCTCCTTCCCTTAAAAAGGGCAGGAGGGACGTGCTAAGTAAGTTCCCTTCCTTTACTAAGGCTTCGTCATGAGCTCAGCCGAACGGGGTGGGTTAGGGTGGGGTTGTGCATTACAGACAGACATATTTATGCAATTTTTGATCAATTCCCATACTGCGCCGTGACATCATAACGATCTTCAAACACAGTGACGAGCACATCCCCGGACAGATCAGTCCGCCACACATCTGTATTGGCCCGTTCAAAGCGCTTCAGCACGCGCGGAGACGGATGACCAAACTTGTTGTCAGCACCACACGACGCAATCGCAACCTCAGGCGACGTTGCATTAATAAAGAGCTGTGTTGACGAACTTTGGCTCCCATGATGCCCCATTTTCAAAATTTCCACATCAACCTGTTCACCATACGTCTTGACAAGATACTCCTCTAGATCTGCTTCCACATCTCCCATGAGCAGTACATCTTGTGTTCCATACGAAAGTTTGATCACAACTGATGTATCGTTTGCACCTACATCTTTATCCAATCCTGGGATATGTTCATCAAGTGGAATAGAATGATCCGGATACAAAACATTCACCGTCGTACTTGCAATCTCCCACACAAATGGCTCGGCAACTTCAAGATATTCTTTTCCATCAGCCATCTGCGCTTGTACTTCTGCATGAAAGGACTGCCACAGCTCATCATACGGCTTTTCCATACCATTGTAGAGAATGTGTCCAATATCAAAACGCTTCATCACATCGACGCAGCCGCCGTAATGGTCAAGATCAGGATGAGTTACTACCAAGTAATCAATATCATGATCATAAAAAGGCATCACACGTCCCAAGGCTTCGAGGACGCGATCGTCAATGGCACAATCAATAAGCATCTGCTGACCATCTGGAAATTCTATCAAGGTTGCATCCCCTTGTCCTATATCAAGAAACGTAATCTTGAGTGTAGGATCTTTTTCCTCCACTTCAATTACCTCACTAAAATCTGCATGTTCAGAGTCAGAGGAAGAACGCAATAGATACACACGTAGTCCAAGTGTGATACAAAGAACTATCGCCAAAAATATTACAACGTGTTTCATATAAACAGGCTCATTTTGACACCCAAAAAAGAGTGATGTACGCTAGAAGATGCGTGTGCAGCTGCCAAAAGAAAGAAGAAAAGGAAGGAGAGACCTTTTTAGATCTCCGATGGCAGTTGCCACGCAACCCGACGGGCGTATGAGAGTAAACCAATATGGTGAGCTCGCTATACTCCCGTCGGGTCGTGCATTTCTATCAACAGACACACAAACACCACGGAATATCCGTGGTGTTTATTGTTCCCCCCTCATAAAAATATACTTAGAATGTTGCAACAAAGGTCCCAACAGCAGTACTCTTTGCACCGGTAAGGTCAAATGTACCACACACTTTACTGTCATCCATAGCAACCACTTCTGCGCTGCCGCTGTTCATACTAAGCAGTGCATCTGTTGCCGTAGGTCCTACTGGCACGTGCATTTCTGCAGTTACCCAGTTTGGCTGTCCGTATCCTGATGCTGGATCATATGTTCCTACACCCACTTCTTCAGCACCATTGCTGAAAACGAGCTGTAGAACACCAGTTCCTTTTTCAGCGCCTTTCACAGGGCTATCGAGCCCACCAAATTTGCTCACAGCGTAATCTTCGTTTGCAATATAGACATTGAGCTTACCACTTACCACTTTTGCTTTTGCAAACGTGAAAGTAGAAGCTACAAATGGACCACCTTCTACCACAGAGGTGTCGGTAGATTCTAATGATGTCAATTCTGTAGCTGCAGGACAATCTGCAAAAGAGCCGACCATTGCAGTGTCTCCACTTGTGTCTGTGTCTGTGTCTGTCTCTGTAGCGTCACCACCGTCTTCCACAGTGACACCTACATCATCAAGTCCTGTATCGGTTCCTGTGGACTCGTCTGCTGTTGGAGCGCATCCTGCACCAACCAAGAGAAGGGCTACCAGCATTGCTGATGCTCCGAAGATCTTCTTCATAGATATTCTATATTATAAATAATAACACAGTAATAATCTCAAATTTATCCTACGCCGTCAAATAGGAATTGTCCCTAGGTGTGGAAGACTTTTTTCTGAGGATAAACCAAGCCAAAAAGACATACATGATACTCATACCCCACACAGGCACACGCATATCAACAGCAGCAAACGAAAGATCAGCAAACCAGCGCACGATGCTCACAATGTACATCATTCCACCCCACGCAATCCACGAGAGGATATGAGCAAGTGGAAGAAATACCAAACTTACCACCACTGCAAAAAAACCAAGCATCATAATAAATGGAATGATCCACAAAATCAGCATGTTGACAGGCAACGACACAAGTGACAATCTTCCGAATTGAAATAAAATCAATGGAAGCGTAATAAACGTTGCGGAAAGTGTGGCAACCACAGACTCTTGCAAGCCAAGAACTTTTGGAACACGAGAAAACCATGATTCAATTTTTGGCGCAAGATAAACAAGTCCGACCGTCGACAAAAATGAAAGTTGAAATCCCGCGTCATAGATAAGGACAAACGGATTTTGTAGTGTCATTATGACAGCAGTGAATACCAGTACATTCCCAATCCGTGAAGACCTGCCCATTTGTTTTGCGATGAGTACAAGAATACCCATGATCCCAGCGCGAACAACAGAAGCGGATAGCCCGGCAAAAATAAGAAAAACAATAATACCACAGACAACAATCCAAAACGCTTTTTTGCGAGGAATATACAGATGCAGACAAAACGTAATAAGGAGCGTCGCTATGAGTGTGATATTGTATCCTGAAATCGCCACAATATGCGTGACGCCTGTGCGGGAAAAGAGTTCATTGAGCTGTCCTAGTCCGCCGCGATAGCCGTAAAGCAGTCCTGCAATAAAGCTAGCATACGGCTCATGCCAGAGCGTGCTAATGCGCGCTGCAACAGCCTCCTTGAGCGATAAAATGCCCCGAAACAGCCCATTCCCTCCCCCACTGCCAATCTTATCCATCTTTGCCCCGGCACAGACGGAAAAGACTCCTGAGCGTGCCAGATATTTGTCATACGCAAAATCCTCCACAGGCTCCGGCGCCTGCAAATCACAACCAAGTGTCACCCTATCCCCATAGCTATATCGTGGGTACAATCCCGATTTTACATACACTCGTCCTGAGAGAGATTGCGTGTCTTTTTTATTGTTTTTTGTTAATTGTTTATTGTTAATTGAGATGACGTATCGTACACCATCCATCCTCACATCCGGTTCAGCAGAAATATATCCGACGAGTTCCATCTCTTTCCCATTATACTTACTGACATCATTTGAAAAAAGTGGAAAAGCAAGTTGATAGCGAAGGATGCCGAGTATGATTGCAAGGAAACAAAACGAAAGCACTCGACCTCCATCTTTTTTCCAAAACAACATGAGGAAAAATATGGATATAAAAAGAGATACATAGAGATAATAAAGATCTACCTGTATATCGAGTATGGATACGAGTGCTACGCCAAAAAGAAAAGCAAAACAGTAGATGAGGAAACGTTTGCTTTTGGAATGGATGATGGTTGAAATCATAGATAGAACACAGATTACCCGGATTACTTGGATTTACCCAGATATATATTTGTCCATATCTTTCTTTTTATTTGAGGGCTTTTCCCAAAATTCAAAAGTAGCCCATATTCAATATTTGTAGCTCGAAGATAATTCAACAATTGTGCCTCATGCTCCTCTCGCAACGATTCAGCTGCTTTTAACTCAATAATCAGTACATCTTCTACAATAATATCCGCATAATAATCACCTATAGTATTTCCATCGTACAATACTTTCAAAGGAACTTGGCGTTTTCCATGTAAATTCATTTTCTGTAATTCCAAAATCATTGCATTTTCATACACTTTCTCCAAAAAACCAAATCCGAGCGTATTGTAAACAGTATAATACGCTCGGATTATTTTTGATGTCAGATTGTCTACCCCCTCCTTTTTCATAATCCTGGATAATCTTGGAAATCCTGGTAATCTGTGTTCTATTATACCATACCTACACCACCACATTCACAATCTTCCCTTTCACATAAATCACCTTCTTCGGCTCATTTCCATCTAGCCACTTTTTAACTTTTTCAGAAGCTAATGCCATTTTTTTGATATGTTCTTCGGAAGACACCGTTGCTACAGTAAGAGTGTCGCGTACTTTTCCATTAATTTGGATAGCTAAAGTCATTACCAATTCATCCATGAGTTCAGTATTATAACTTGGCCAATTATTAAATGAATCTTTCGTATCCCCATGCTTTTCCCAAAGTTCTTCAGATATATGTGGAGCAAAAGGAGATAACATTTTTATTAATAATCTATAACTTTCAACACCGATATTATGCTCTGCTTTATAAAATTCATTAACTAATTTCATCATTTCAGCGATTGCTGTGTTAAATTTTAAATTTTCAAGATCTTCTGTCACTTTTTTAATTGTTTTATGCAAAAAACTATGAGAATGGAAAGAACCCATGTTACTTTGGGTACCAAAACTCACCTTTTCCTGCAAATTCCAAACCTTGTCAAGAAATCGCCTAATTCCCTTCACGCCATTCTCATCCCAAGGCTTATCGTCTTCAAGTGGCCCCATAAACATCTCATACATACGCATCGTATCAGCACCATAGACATCGACAACATCACTAGGGTTGATCACATTCCCCCATCTTTTACTCATCTTGCGTCCGTCTGGTCCGAGGATAAGGCCTTGGTGGCGGTGCACTTTGAACGGTTCATCAAAATCAATATAACCAGCATCAAACAACACTTTTGTGAAAAATCGGGAATACAACAAATGTCCATTCACATGTTCTGGTCCGCCGAGATAAAAATCTACTGGCATCCATGTTTTCAGTGCTTCTGGTGATGCGAATGCTTCCTCATTGTGTGGATCAAGATACCGGAAAAAATACCACGATGAACACATGAACGTATCGAGCGTATTTACTTCTCTTTTCCATCCTTCTCCGTACATTTCTTCGATACCAGCCTGGAATGTTTTTGAATACGTCAGTGGCGACTGTCCGGTTGGTTTGAAATCTACGTCTTCTGGAAGTAATACGGGAAGATCTGAGAATGGAACAGGTTTGACACCAGTCATCAAGGCTTCTTCAAGAAGTGCTGGAATCTCAGCAACCATCAGATGTCGCTCAGACAAATCAACTTCTACATGTCTTGCATGCAAGAGTGATGACAGCGTATCAATGTGTTCTTTTTTAATAGTGACATGCTTTGCATCTGAAATTATTGAAATTGCGTCAGCGTTTGCTGCAATTTTTTCAAAATCAAATACAAAGGAATCACTTGCCGTAACATCGAGTCGCTCTCCGTCGTTAAACTCTGGACGCAAGACAGAATCTGCGAGAATAAGTTTTGAAATCGGGATTTCAAGCGCTTCGAGAATACGAAAGGCGACAGGACCACCAAGACTATGCGCAATGATAACCGTGTGTTCATCGAAGGTCACTTGTTTTTTCAAAAATTCTGCTTGTTCTTTTACGTTTGGTTTGTCTGTGTTTGGCAAATCGAGTGCAACGACTGTGTGACCTTTTTCTTCAAGTTGTTTTTTTAACCATGGAAAAAAGTTTGCCTCTGCATTTCCACCATATCCATGAATAAACACATATTGTTTATTGCTTATTGATAATTGTTCATTGACAACCATCGGCAGTGGCGCACCCCAAAATCGCTGACGTGACACAGACCAATCTCGAAGTTTATACTGAATTTTTCTTTTTCCGATGTTGTGTTCTTCGAGCCAGTCGATCATTTTTTCTTTTGCATCTTCTGTTGTGAGACCGTTGAGAAAGTCGGAATTAATGGCATGACCATGTTTCCCTACAAATGTAAATAATGATTGTCCATTCTTTTTAAGAATATCTGTATACTGATATTGTAAACTAGTTATGAGATCTTCAATATAAGTTTTCCCTTCATTTAATCGAATCACAAATTTCAAAATTACATCATTTTCTTTTAGCATTTCATAGTCTGGTTCAACTACGTGTCTGATTTTAATCACTGATTCAGTTTTATACTTCGGATTACTATTAACAAAATCGACAAACTCAAAATCACGCTCGTCATGCGCTGGCACAGCCATAATAGCTCCCGTTCCATACGTTGCAATGACATAGTCTGCTATCCAAATAGGGATCTCTTCGCCATTGGCTGGATTCACAGCTTTCACACCTTTGAGTTCTACTCCTGTCTTTTCCTTTTGTGTCTGGCGTTCTAGCTCTGTTTTCTTTGATGTTTCTGTAATGTAGGATTCTACATCGTTCCAATTTTTTATACTTCCTTTCAATTCCTGCACATACTGACCTTCTGGTGCAAGTACCATGTACGTCGCACCAAACAATGTATCAGGACGAGTAGTGAAAACAGTTATTGTTAATTTTGAATTTGAAATTTTGAATTCTATTTCCGCCCCTTCCGACTTCCCTATCCAATCACGCTGTCTTTTCTTCGTCTCCTCTGGCCAGTCGATACGATCCAGCCCTTCGAGAAGTTTTTCTGCGTAGTCGGTAATTTTCAAATACCACTGTTCCATGTCTTTTTGAACAACAACAGTATCACAGCGTTCACAGTGTCCATCTACGACTTGCGCGTTTGCTAATACGGTCTTGCAACTGTCGCACCAGTTCACGGCTTGTGTTTTTCGATACGCAAGTCCTCGCTCATACATGAGGAGAAAAAACCACTGGGTAAATTTGTAATACTCAGGATCACTCGAACGAACAAATCGATCCCAGTCGACAGAGACACCAAGTTTTTTTACTTGTTCCACAAAATTCGCACCGGTTTCATCTATCGTTTGCTTTGGATGCACATTTGTTTTGATAGCATAATTTTCTGCAGGAAGCCCAAACGAATCTAGTCCAAACACTTGCAACACATTCTTTCCTTTCATGCGTTGATACCGTGCATAAATATCACACGCGGTATACACTTCTGCGTGTCCAACATGAAGCCCACTGCCAGATGGATATGGCAACTGTGGGAGGACATAAAACTTATTTTCTTGTGCCGAATCTTTTGGCGTCGAGAATGTTTTATTCTCTTCCCAATAAGATTGCCATTTAGCCTCTATTGATTTTGGATCGTATTTCTGCATATTTTTATAATTACTAGCCTGCCCGGCGCAATTGAGACGAAGTCGAAATGGAGACGGGCCACTTTTGCTCAATAGATTTTGGGTCGTATTTTTGCATAGACATAAATTTTACTCACGAAATAACGCTAACACCTGTTCAGGCAACTCAGGTGTAGCTGAAATAATAATATCTTGCCTTCCTCTCTGCCACGGATTTCCATCACTATCTGTAACCACTGCACCAGCTTTTTCACAAATATGTTTCTGAGGGACTTTATCCCAGTCAAGACCAGCGTTACTGGCCATAAAATCAAACATCCCAGTAGCAACACTCATATAATCAGCAGGGCTAAAATAAGAAAATTCTCTTTTTCCAAATTTTTCAATATATGTTAATTTTGCTTTCAAAAATTGTTCATACTTTATACCATATGGACCAAATGGTGCTACGGCTTGTATAGAAGCAACTGAATGCTTTATTTCTTTTGTATCTACAACATGTATTTTTTTATTATTCAGATAGGCACCACTGTCATCTGCAAAATATAGTTGATTTGATACAGGGAAAAAGACACCACTATAGACTATTTCTCCGTTCCTTAATACACATAACACAACTGCCCAAAGTGGATTGCCATGCACAAAGTTATAGGTACCATCAATCGGGTCAATGATCCATTCATATTCAAAATGTTCTTTTTCAATTTTTCCTTCTTCACTTGTTATCTGGTGATCTGGATATCTCAACGCAATCTGTTTTGTAATGAATTCATGCACAGCAACATCTGCAGCAGACAATAAATCAAAGGGATCAGTCTTTTCTTTTACAACAAAATCATCCTCAACATACTGTAAAGGAATTTTTCCTGCCTCTCGCAATATTTGCATGAAAAAATCTTTCATACTAGGCATTATACGTTTCAAACAACGCCATCACTTTTGGATGCAGATCTGGATTTGCAATAATAATATCTTGTCGCCCTCTTGTCCATGGTTCACCATAACTATTTGTCACGATAGCACCCGCCTCCTCGGCAATAAGTGCAGGGGCGAGATAGTCCCAATCAAGTCCTGCATTCGCTGCAAAAAAATCGGCTCCACCACTCGCGAGATGACACGTGATAAGCATGGTGGCATGGTTACAAACCCACGCATCAGTCTTCGTCGTAAGATTTACAGCAAATACTCGATATCGTTCGATATAATCTCCATACACGCCAGCATTATTTGCTCGTGCCATGATCCCAAAGGCATGATCGAGGGACTGGGTATTATTCACGGAAATTTTGTTGCCATTGAGAAATGCACCTTTGCCTTTTTCTGCAAAAAATAAATCTCCACTTAATGCATTGTATACAGCCCCAAGCCATGTTTCTCCGTTTCTCACAACGGCGATGATCGTACACCAGAATGGAATACCATTGGCAAAGTTTCTCGTGCCATCTATCGGATCGATTACCCATTCATATTCACCACCAACATTAATTTTTTCACCCACCTCTTCTGAAAAAATAGTATGATCTGGATATGCTTTTTTTATTTTTTCTACAATAAACTCACTCACAGCAACATCCGCTTCTGTCACAAGATCACCGACAGATGATTTCGTCTTAATACTCTTTACGCCATTGTCAAAATACCCTTTTGCAATAGCCCCAGCTTCTTGTATTGTTTGTTTCAAAAATTCTTGCATAGTTTTTCTAAACATGTGTATTCATACTACAAAAAATGGCTAGAAAAAGCAAGAAAATATAAAAAAAACGACACGAAGGTCGTTTTTAAATTTATGTGGAGTGACGAACGCAAGTTCGTTTTCTTAGAAAGAAGGAAGTGGTAATCCAGACAAACTTGCGTTCGTCACTCCGTTCCTTCTTCGAAATTTTTGCCATCCTCCCACGACTCTTGCAATCGACGTTCTAATTTTAATTTTTCAAACTCTTCTTCTGTGACGTCAACTGTTTCCGTCACAATTTTTCCTGTTTTATCGTACATCAAAGGTTCTTTTGGAATGATAAATCTTCTCCTTTTTTCCCCACTACCCTCAATTTTTTCAACAACTACACCAGGCGTATCACCGTAATGAGCTTGCCCTTCTTTTGGAGGAAATTTCTCTGGAATGTTAGATGCCGGTGTTGCCGGTTCAACACGTGGCTTTGGCTCTGGAGGAGGAATGCTTCCGTCTCCTGCTCCATCTATTCTACTGCTCATAGTGTTTCTGTTAACTTCACACTCACACGATCAACAGCTTTTATAAACGCAGCGGTACGCATGTCTGTCTTATATTGTTCCTTCGTACTCCATACTTCGTGGAATGCATCAACCATGATCTTTTCGAGTTTTGTGAGCACGTCTGCTTCTGTCCAATGCTCCCCTTTTACATTTTGTTCCCATTCAAAATAACTCACGGTCACGCCACCAGCATTGGCAAGCACGTCTGGCACCACCACGACTCCCATTTTTTTCAACATTTCGTCTGCATCAGGAGTAGTCGGACCATTTGCAAGCTCGACAATCGCTTTTGCTTTGATATTGCCAGCATTCTCCGGCGTAATCACATTTTCAAGTGCGGCTGGTACAAGAATATCCACATCCATCGTGAGTATATCATCGTTTGAAATTTCTGTTGTCCCTTCAAAACCAACAACGCTACCGGTACGCGCTTTGTACTCAGTGAGTGCGTCAATATTTAATTTGTTAGTTGTTACTTGTTTATTGTTAATTGCAATGCCGCCTTTTGAATCACTCACGGCAACAATACGATACCCCATTTCCGACAAAAGCCGTGCCATATGAGACCCTGCATTCCCAAATCCTTGAATCGCAATCGTTGTTTCTTCTGGGATCATGTTCATGTTCTTTGCAAGCTCACGCGTACAGTACGCACCACCTTGCGCCGTGGAAAATCCTCGTCCTTCTGAACCACCTTGATCAATAGATTTTCCTGTAATAACTCCTGGATCTTGTTTGCCAATAATTTTTTCAAATTCATCTCGCATCCATCCCATGATTTGTGGTGTCGTGTAGACATCCGGTGCAGGAACATCCTTATCAGAACCGAGCACCATCCACAATTTTTGTATATATCCACGAGAAAGTCGTTCAAGTTCTCCTTCTGACAATTCTTTTGGATTGACAATCACGCCACCTTTTGCACCACCCATTGGGATATTCACCGTAGCACATTTGATCATCATCCAAAATGACAATGCTTTTACTTCGTCTACTGTGACATTCCAATGATATCGAATACCACCTTTGTACACACCGAGCGAATTATTGTACTGACTTCGGTAGCCGGTAAAAATCTTCACCGTGCCGTCGTCCATCACCACAGGAATCGCAACTTCAATAAGTCGATCCGGTTGCTTCAACATAGTATGAATGCGTTCATCGAGGCTGATATAGCCAGCAGCTTTATCGAGCTGTTCCATGGCATTGAAAAATGGATTTGATACTTCTGACATATATAAGAAAAATTAACGTCAAATAAAAAGAGGAGCAACATCTAGAATACTCCTCTTTCAGAGAACTATGCAACTGGGGATTATTCTTTCTTTTTTCCTTCTTTAATCATTTGCCAAAATGCGATACTCGCCAATATCCAAAGAAGGTAAGAGATGATGGCATACTCAGGATACAATCGGTAGGTTACTGCCCCAATCACCATACACAGAAAGGCAAGCAGTGTCATGGGTGAGATCTTTTTATTGAAGGTAATATGTGAGTTTGGGGATGGTTGTATAGGTTTGAGATCCATAAAATAAAATAGGGAGAATTATACATTTCTTTTTTTATACATATGACGAACGATCATATATACCAATCCTATACCAAACCAAACCGGGATATAGATTATTATCCAAATAAACACATCAACGACACGAATACCAAACTGTTGTAATCCACGCAACGCTTCTTTTACCGTACCAAGCGGTTTCCATGTATCACCTTTATCAAGAATGGGAAGCTGTTCTGGATTGGTAGAAAGATATACAGTCAATGAAGAAAAATCAGCACTTTCTTTGAGGTATTTCATGCGTCCCTCGAGGCTATCAATATTTGATCGCACATTGGTGAGTTCACGTTGTACCGCCAAAATATCTTCAATTTTTACAGCCTGCTTCATGATTGACAAAAATTGTTCTTCTGCTGCTTTGAGATTGCCGAGTTTTGCTTCAAGATCTATATATTCTTCTGTGACATCTCGACCATCGGTGCGTTCACTCTGCACTTCTCCAAGCAACCTGACACTCCCAAGATTTGCATCAAAAAGGGCTGAAGGAATACGAATTGTTATTGATCCTGAAGGTTCATTATACGAGGTGTCTATTTCACTCGACACCACAAATCCACCTTTTTCTATAGCAAATTGTTTTATCTGCCCTACTGCGATTTCTACATCATCTACCAGAAGAGACATTGATCCATTTTTGATAATGAGTCGATCTTCTTGAGAAAGAGCACCTGTACCGACAGGTCCTTCTGATGGAGTTGCGACACTTGGCGTCACAGCGACTTCATTGAATGCTGCTTTTCGGGAAGCATCCATGTCTATTTCTTCAGACATGTCATAATAGACATCTTCCACCATCATTCCTCGTTGTGATGACGTGCTCCCAGCATACTCAAAGTCGAGGTTATATCGATAATGATACAACACGCTAAGACCCACTAACAAAGAAATACCCAAAAAAAAGAATGTCTTTTTTTTACGTGTGCATTGCATACCAAACATATACAAGAGTATTAAAAATAATCTGCATATAGTATACGCTTGTAGATTAAAATATACAAAAAAATCGGCACTATACCGATTTTTTTGTATTACAATGTATTGTATTATCCAAGATGTTTTTCAATGACTGCTTTGAGTCGATCTTTTGGAACACCCCCCACAACGGTGTCTACCACTTCCCCGCCTTTGAAGACAAGAAACGTAGGAATACTCATAACGCGATATTTTCCAGCAATCACTTGATTTTCGTCAACATTGAGTTTTCCTACTTTTACTTGGTCTTCACCAAATTCTCCTGAAAGTTCTTCGACAACAGGTCCCATTTGTTGACATGGACCACACCAAGGTGCCCAAAAATCAACGAATACAGGAACATTTGACTTGAGCACGTCTGCATCAAAAGTGTCATCAGTAAATGTATGTTGTGCCATAAAAAAAGAGTAAAAATGAGTTAGGAGTTACAGCATAGCATGCGCGTCAAGGCTTGGAAAGAGTGGATAAATCACTTAGACACTGGCAGCTTGAAACTGGTCACTTGGATTTATTTGCACGGATCAATCCATTTACTAGTTTGGCAACTATTTGAGATTGAGCGAAAAGTTCTCTTGTTTTTTCTATATCTATATACCCCAAATCCTTAGCTAACATGAGAAAGTTTTGAACTTCTGCTATTGAACCACGCGCTTGGTAATAAAATTTTGTTTTGTCCTTAAAATGATATCGTTCAAATCCTTCTGCAATATTTGCTGTGATAGAGGATGAAGCTCGCCGTAATTGAGAAGTAATGCCAAAACGCTCATCATCAGGAAATAATTTTGTAACCTGATATATTTCTAAAACAAAATCATGCCCATACTTCCATGCATCCAGATCCCAAAAATTTTTTACCTGCATATCCTCCTTGCTTAAGATATAACAAGTTCCAAGTTCCTAGCTACCAGTGCCAATTGCTACTTTTCACTATCAAGCTCCAGCTTGCGTTCTTTCGTCTCTATCTCATACGCCTCGAGAATATCACCTTTTTCTATTTTCACTTTTCCTTCGTAGCGCACCCCACACTCTGTACCTTGTGGGACTTCTTTGACGGCAGTATGGCCACTTTGCAATTCGATGAGAACCCCTTTTCCAATGTCTTCTCCATCTCGTTTGACACGTACTTTTGCATCTTTTTTGAGCTTGCCATCTTCAACACGTCCACCCACCGTCATAGCTTTTTTATCTGTTCGAAATACTGCCAACACTTTCAGTCTCCCAAGTTCATGGACAATACTTTCACTTTCGAGCAGTAATTCCAATTCGTCGTGGATCCAATCGATAAGATCATAAATCAGAGAATATTGCTTGAAAGGAATATTCTTTTCTCGCATACTTTCTTCTGCAGTGGTCGTTGGCTTAACGTTAAATCCAATCACAGTCGCACCGGATGCTTCTGCTGTAGCAACATCATTTTCTGCAATATTGCCAAGCCCTTTTCCGACAATACGAACCGCGACTTCATCATGCTTGAATCTATCAAATGATCCAATGATCGCTTCCAGACTGCCAAGCACGTCTGCTTTTATGACAAGATTAAGTGTTCGTTTTTTTCCATCATCATCTTCAGTATCAGTCCAGAGCACCGTACTTCGCTCCGCACCTGTTTGCTGGGTTTTCTTTTCTTTGACATCAATATGCGTGGCGCCTTCAGCGCGCGTCAAATCCAAAATATCTCCAATCGTCGGCGCAACTTTAAATCCAATAATTTGTACTGGCACGGATGGTCCTGACGTCTCAATTTCTTCGCCAATATCATTTCTCATCGCGCGGACTCGTCCATAAATTTCTCCACCAATTACCAGGTTTTCACCTTTTCGCAATGTCCCTGATTGCACGAGAATCGTCGCAACAGGTCCCATACCTTTGTCGACATGCGACTCGATAATGGTCCCAACTGCTGGCATGTGTGGATCAGCTTTGATGATGTCTTCATTCATGTCAGCGACAAGTAAGAGCGTGTCGAGCAATTTGTCGATATGCAAATTATTTTTTGCAGAAATTTGTACCATTGGGACATCGCCTCCCCATTCTTCAGGCTGAACACCCTTGCCAGACAGTTCGGTCATGGTCCGTGTTGGATCTGCACCTTCTTTATCCATTTTATTAATCGCTACAATGTATGGAATTTTTGCAGCTTTCAAAATTTGAATAACTTCTTCTGTTTGTGGCTTCACGCCGTCGTCTGCTGCGACAACGAGAATCGCAAGATCAGCGACCTTTGCGCCACGACTTCGCATCACGGTAAAGGCTTCATGCCCTGGGGTGTCGATAAACGTGATAGCTCGTTCTTCTTCTGTTTTTGGATCTTTCCAAATTGTCTGATACGCACCAATATGCTGTGTGATACCACCAGCTTCTCCACTTGCAATATGTGCTTTTCGGATTGTATCAAGGAGTGTTGTCTTTCCATGATCAACATGTCCCATGACTACGACCACAGGCGCACGACGTTCCATCTGAGATGCAGATTGCAATGCTTCTTCGAGCACTTGTGCTTGTGCTTCATGTTTTTCCTCATGAGCTTTCTCATGGGTATCTTCTTTTTGTGTAAAAAATCCAAGCTCTTCTGCCATGATGGTAGCCGTTTCGTAGTCGATATCCTGATTTTGATTTGCAAGAATTCCATTCTTCATCAATTCTTTGATGACTTCTGTCACAGACAAATTCAGCCGCGTAGCAAAATCCTTTACCATCAGTCTTTCTGGGAGCGTAACCGTCTGTCCTAATTCCTTTCGCATTTCTCGCTCTTTCTTTTTCTTTTCTTCAAGTTCCAGTTGTTTCTTTTTATCAAGATCACGTTTGATAAATTTCCATTTTTTCATGACAAGATCCGCAGTACGATCATCAATCTTAATAGCCTTCTGTCCAATATCAAAACCATATCCAGGAAGAATATCAAGGAGTTCTTTTGTATTTGTTCGAAGCCGTCGGGCAAGTTCGGTAACATTCATAGTGAGGTATACGGATATCCAGATAATCCAGATCTACGGATGATCTATCTGTAGATCTGGATTATCCGAATATCTGAATGCGTGTAACAATGTGAGCAGTATAACCAACTAGTATAGAAAAGTCAATATCTTAGCGAAAAAAAATTTCTCAACCTTGACAAATGCTATTTTGAAGACTATCCTTCCGAGCCGTACATAGGGAGGACTCTGTACAAAAGTGCAGTATTTCTTTCTACAAAGTAATACTGCCGTTCATTACAATACAGGCAAAAACTTTTTTGAAAAAACTTTCGGGTAGCAAGAAATATGTGTAAATATAGATATCTTTCTTGCTACTCGAAAGCCGGGTGGCTCTTCTGGACCACACGTGTGGTCTTCCCTGAGAATCTGGAGGAATCGTGATACATCTCCTCTTGGCGGCATTCGTTCTTGCTGTCATCATCTGGACATCTTTGAGGGTGGAATCTTTGGGCATCAAGGTGCTCATCTTCTTCGCCCTTGGCGCGGGGACAGCGGCAACGCTACTGGCCACCGCGGGAGAACTCGGACACGAGGTTCTGCACCATACATTCCTGGTGGACTACCCGCAGTTCATCGTGATCCCGCTCGCGACGGTCGCCATTGCAAGCCTCGGCCTCTTCGCCGTCAAGGTCCGTGATGGAGCAAAGCTCGGCTGGTTCCTGTGGCTCATTGCTCCCATCATCGGGAACTTCGGGACCACCTGGGCAATGGTACCAGTAGGACTCTCGCTCATCCCCACGCTCAAGCAGATGTACCCGAAAACGTGGAAGGAAATTGCCATTGCGACATGTGTATTTAGCATGAATATGCTCGCGCTCGGGACCTTGGCCGCGGATCCACCGCAAGCCCTGTGGGCAGTGAAGGTCTCAGCGTCCGGAGCACCGCTGGGCTTCTTCTTCCCCTTCAGCCAATTCTGGGTCTACATCCTTGTTACTTGGGGACTTTACTTCATCGTCCTCAAGCGACTTGGAGTCTCCTTCGGGAGCATCAGTGAACTCGGCGGCATCAGCCCGAAAAGTTGGACGAAGTTCGCAACAGGAGTCGTTCTCGCGGTCTGTGTCGGCTTTGCAATCACAGCGCTTAGCGGGTACAACATCTCCTACTTCCTCGGTGGACTTCTGGTTCTCGCAATCCTCACAGCGTTCGTGCTGAGACGTCGCTCCTTCTCACATGAAGAGCGTCACAACACAATGCATTGGCTGACCGAGACGGCTACGATCTTCGTGGCCTTCTTCAGCGTTGTGGCGTTCGCCCATGCCGGACTCCAGGAAGTCCCCGTGTCGAATCAAGCAATGATAGGACCAATCATAGGTATGACCCTCGGCGCCGACAACGCAGCAGCGTTTGCGGCTGCCTACCCTCAATTCGAGGCACTTCCCGCCCAATACATGACGTGGTACAACCTCTTCAACTCTGTAGTATATGGCGGTGTGAGTCCCCTGGGAAATGGTCCTCAGATCACTCTCTTCTTGATCATCTTGGTGGCTCTGCGCGAGTTCAAGTCCGGAGAGGTCTTCAAGGTCTGGTTCAAGGAGGCGCTCGTCTTCGCACCGTACTTGCTTATCTGGACGCTCGTCAGCACTATCGTCATCGAACAGGGCATGGAATTCAGTATCCCTATCCAGATCCTGACCGGCATTGGATCCCTCGTCGCCGCAAACGAATTTATGGATCTACAAACGAAGTTTAGGAAGCACGTCGACGTAGGAACGACATGGGATGGACGACGACCACAACTGCGAGTGGTGCATAAGGATGAAGATGCAGACGTAGCCTAACATACCAACTGACTCGGAGGGGCAGTCATGGCGTACACTTCAAAAAAGCTCTGCCTGTTCCTCCTTTTGTTCTTGAACATTCGAGGATGAAAGGAGGAATGCACAATATTAAAAAAATAGAAAAAGATCTGGTATCTTTTTCTATTTTCTGTATACTATTGTCACCACCCATCGTGATAGGAGGACGCATGGACAAAACTACGCCCTCCCCTCTATGGGAAGGCAAAACACAACAAGACACGCAAGTGTTCTTTCAGCCCAATGGGCATGGCATCATCGAACTGATAAACTGGCGTTTCGGTGCGAACGAGCATGGCAATCTATGCGTGTTCCACGACACCAAGCCAGACCCCTCTATAGGACTCTGGAAATTCCACAATGTGGATGATGATCGTCTTCGATTCTATCCACGTGAACGGAGGTAAGAGCCCTGTATAGCCCAACGGCCGTCTATGCGTACTACAACGCTGGACGGCCCCTCTCTCAACAAAAAACGATCCCGTTTCTATCGGGATCGTTTTTTGTACTTACAAGAGTAGTTACTTCCCAAATTTTTCTTTATACATCTCACTTGAGCGAGTCACTGCTGCGGCAGCCTGATCCAATCCTTCAAATCCATTGATCAAGACTTCTTTATTCTGCAACGTTTTATAGTTTTCGTAAAAGTGCTTCATGGTCTTAAGCGTATGCTTGTTCACATCATCGATTGTCCTGACTTCTGCCCATCGTGGATCGTCTACCGGAACGGCAATAATTTTGTCATCACTTTCACCACTATCAATCATCTTCATGAGTCCGACTGGTCGGACACGCACGAGAATTCCTGGATGTAGAGGTTCAGTCGTCATCACAATCACGTCGAGCGCATCACCATCATCCCACAGTGTTTGTGGCGCAAAGCCATAATCAAATGGGAATGGCTGCGCAGTGTGTGACACACGATCAAGGGCGATGAGCCCTGTTTCTTTATCGATCTCGTACTTATTGAGTGACCCTCGTGGAATCTCAATAATCACATTCATTTCTTCTGGAATTTTTTCTCCAAGTGGAACGTCATGCCAAAGGTTCATAATGTCGTTGATTAGTTAATTAGGGAATTAGATTATTAGTGTCTATTCTAAACGTAAGAATATAAAATAAAAGTAATTTTGGCAAGCCCTGGGCTATGAAGAGCGAATGTACCCGTTCTGCCTATTCTGCTTATTGCTTACTCTGCTTACGAGCTAATACAACATATCCCTGCGACTCAACAAATCGCCCAAGTGTTACCAACTCTAGAAGTGAATACAATTCTGCCGCTGCTGTAGAAAATGGATGCGTTTTTTTCTTTAAGAAATACAGCCACTTGTTCAGCGTGCGAAGGATGAAAAACTTTTTTGATGATTGCAATGCCACATACATTTCATCAGGATGAACAAAAAATGTTGCCCAAACAGCACTCAACAATGTATACATCACAAATCCTGCGTTATCAATTTTTTCTTTCAATTCATCTTTGCTATAGAGTGATATATGAAATTCGGCATGCGGATCGGTATTCATTCCCCTTTTCATAAGATAATTTCGAATCCAGGCATGCTTCCCAAGTTTTGATTCTGAAAACATGGCAAGCAGACCACCAGAAACAAGCACGCGATTCAACTCATGCAGCCACGCATCCACATCCGGCACATGCCCGAGCACGTCAGACGTGTACACTGCATCAAATGTATTGTCAACAAATGGGAGCACTGTTTCATAGTCAACAATATCGGCATGCACACCATACTTTTTTAAATTCTCTCGTGCGAGATCATTTTGCAATCTCATGACGTCAGCGCCAACGACTTCCACATGCCGACCAAACAATTTTTTCAAATCTATAACCGCAGCCCCTGTCCCGGAACCGACATCAAGGATGCGATACGGATCACGAAGATCGCCGATATTTTTTTTCTGTATATCTTTTGCAATCGCTCGATACAAAACAAACTTTTTTGGATAAAAAATAAGCTTCAACCTATCTTTCCATGAAACAAATTCACCTGTGAACACAGGCGGTGCATCCCAAATTTCCGTACCATCATCTGTTTTCACTCCCCAACCGGTTGTTTTGTCATGAGTCTGATTATTCATAGTAAACATTCGAATTACGAATTCTTACGAATGTGCGAAATCATATAAGTAGGATTTGCAAAAGAATTTATGATACTATAATATCACGTATTCGAAAATTCGTAAGTATTCGTAATTCGAATGTATATGACAGGCTTCCTCCTCATAGACAAACCAGTTGATTGGACCAGCCATGACGTTGTCGCGCGTGTTCGAGGCATTGTCCGAAACGCTACAAAAATTGAAGAACGAAAAACAAAAGTGGGCTTGCCCGCCGCAGCTCAAGCAAAGCGAAGAGCGAAGGTGGGACATGCAGGGACTCTCGATCCCTTTGCCACAGGTCTTCTTATTGTAGGAATTGGTAAGGAAGCGACGACACAACTAGATACGTTCAAAGGAATGAAAAAAGAATATATTGCGAAGATACGATTGGGTGCAACGTCAGATACGTTTGATCGAACGGGCGTCATCAGTGAACAGAGATCAATGATCAGTGACCAAACAACTGAAATCAATGTGAATGCTGCATTAGAAAGTTTTATTGGCAAACAACAACAGTTGCCTCCGATGTACAGTGCAAAAAAAGTTGGTGGGAAGAAACTGTATGAGCTGGCTAGAGAAGGAATTGAGATAGAAAGGCAGCCGTGTGAGATTGAGATTTATGAGATAGCGTTGCTAGATACGAAAGCTCTCACCTCCCCTTCCTTCACCATCCGCATAGCCTGCTCCACCGGCACATATATCAGGACGCTTGCACATGACATTGGACAGAAACTCGGCACAGAAGCATATTGTGAGGAACTCAGAAGAACAAAAATTGGTGAGTATTGTGTGGAGGATGCGGTGGGCATTGAAAATCTAACTGTGGATAATATACACACATTCATACGCAATATCCCAAAAATCTTGTAAAAAACAATCACGCAAGAAGACAATTTCAACATCTTCAACAATTCGAACAATTTCAACATCCATTGACAAAATCAAATCTTCTTGGTATAGTGTCTGTACAAATTTATTCAGTACTGCCATGTATACGAAAGAGTGAAATGTGGCTGAATATAGCGAAAAAATGAAATTTCTTGCTTCACACATCAGTGACAAAAAAATCCTCCATGCCAGCTGTTAGCGTGCATGGTTTTTTCACTATCTTCCACAATTTCTTTATATTTTTCGAAATCATGGCCTGACACATGTTTTTTATGATATCTACCATGAGCCTGGTCCTCGCCTTCGTTGGCGGACTTGCAGGTCTCGGTATTGGGTATGTTCTGCGAATAAAGATTGCAAAAGGCAATGCCACAAATGTGGAAGCAATCGCAGAAAAAAAACTCACCGAGGCAAAGACACAAGAACAGCAGATCATTCTTGAAGCAAAAGAAAAAGCTATCAAGGTCATCGATGAAGCAAAAAAAGAAGAAGAAGAACGACGCCAAGAATTGCGTAAAATGCAACAACGCCTTGAAAGTCGTGAAGAAACGTTTGATAAAAAACTCCTTGAAATTGAGGACAAAAAGACCGAACTGCAAGAGAAAGTAGAAAAAGTGAAAACAATAGAAGCTGAAGTACTCGCAAAAAAAGAAGAAGTCGTAGAAAAACTCGCTACGGTTGCGACATACACAAAAGATCAGGCAAAAGAAGAACTTCTTACAAAAATTGAAGAAACTGCTCAAGACGACCTCCTCAACAGAGTTCGCAAAATGGAGAATGTGGGAGCAGAAGAACTCGAAGCAAAAGCACAGGACATCATGGTATGCTGCATGCAGCGTACCGCATCAAGCCATGCATCAGAAACAACAGCATCAGCTGTCAATCTGCCAAGCGATGAAATGAAGGGACGCATTATCGGAAAAGAAGGACGAAATATCAAAACCATTGAACGCATGACTGGATGTGAAATCATTATTGATGAAACACCGGAAATGCTTGTTATTTCTAGCTTCTCCCCTATCCGTCGCCGGGTGTGTCAACTTGCAATTGAAAAGCTGATCAAGGACGGTCGTATCCAACCGGCAAAAATTGAAGAATACATCGAGGAAGCAAAGCGAGATCTTGCAATTGATCTCAAAAAATCCGGAGAAGCAGCGCTCCAAGAAATGGGTGTGATAGCTTCTGATCCAAAGCTGGCTTCGATTGTGGGTCGCTTGAAATACCGAACAAGTTATGGACAAAATGTCCTCAATCATTCACTCGAAGTTGGTCATATCGCGGGTCTTATTGCAGCAGAAGTAGGCATGGATCCTTCGCATGCACGCAAAGCAGGATTTTTTCATGATATTGGAAAAGCAATTGACCATGATACGGAAGGCGCTCACACAGACATCGGACGACAAATCATGGAAAAATTCAATATGCATGCTGACTTTGCCGAAGTATGCAATACACACCATGATACCAATCCCCCACTTCTCTTGACCAAACTGGTCATGGCAGCTGATGCCATTTCTGCATCACGTACCGGTGCTCGACGCGATACATACGAACAATATGTTTCTCGACTCAAAGAACTCGAGGAAACAGCTATGAGTTTCCCTGGCATCGAAAAAGTCTATGCTATCCAGGCAGGACGTGAAGTCCGTGTCTTTGTTACACCGGAAGAAATTGATGATTACGCAGCATACAATCTTGCAAAAGATATTGCTCGAAAAATCGAAAGTGAATTACAATACCCAGGTGAAATCAAAGTAAATGTCATCCGTGAAACACGTGTGATTGAGTACGCGCGGTAATAAAGTTGGTAAGGTTTTTCATGTTGTTGAGGTTTCTGAAGTCTCTGTAAAAAAAGCTTTCATATACTATGAAAGCTTTTTTATTTGCCATGTTCCTTCAAAGCAATAAACCTTAAAAACCTTAGCAACCTTACAAACATAAAAAACCTCAAATCCGCTCTGTTGACATAAATAATCTTTGTTGTATACTATGAGTATAGTTTGAAGTAACTTTACTTGTATGAACAAAATAAACAAAGCAGCGCTGGCAGAGCGCATCGCAGAAAAAGTAGGCGTTTCAAAAAGAGAAGCAGAAGATATGCTCGCAGCGTTTGTCGATACTGTCATGACAACACTACAGCAAGATGGTTCTGTGACTATCGCAGGCTTCGGTGCATTTAGCGCAAAGACACGTGCAGGACGCACAGGTGTCAATCCCCAAAATCCTAGTGAAAAAATACAAATTCCCCCTGTCACTGTCCCAAAATTCAAGGCAGGAAAAGCACTGAAAGATTGTTTGAAAAAGAAAAAACATACTGACAACGTGCCAAGCTCCATGTAGTCAATAGTCGTATTGAAGATCCTGCTTCTTCTCGAGCAGGGTTTTTTATCCAAATTCATGGGTATATAAGGAAGTAGGGTTGACGAAAGTCATTTTTTTCACTATACTCTTGCTCATTGATAAAAGAGCAAGGCGCCATCGTCTAACGGCTAGGACGCCAGGTTCTCATCCTGGTAATCGGGGTTCGATTCCCCGTGGCGCTACACAATCTAACATAAAAAGTCAGAGTAGCTCAGTCGGTTAGAGCGTAGGACTCATAACCCTAAGGTCGGCGGTTCGATTCCGCCCTCTGACACATATAGAACAATAAACAAAAAGCAATAAACAGAGTATTTGTTTATTGTTAGTTGTTTATCTACCCGGAGGAATGTGATAGTAATCCACGAGAAAGGCGCCGACATCAGCAAATACAGGAATAGTGGTACTATCGGCATACGCTCGTTTTGGTTTTTCAAACTTGACGAGCATGACAAACTTCGGATCGTCAACAGGACCAAATCCAACAAAAGAATGATTGGTATCAACGCTGTATCCACCGGGTCCTGCGATTTGTGCTGTTCCTGTCTTTCCTGCGATATAATACCCCGGAATAGCAGCCGCATGCGCTTGTCCGCTATCAATCACACGTACGAGCATAGCAGAGAGGAGTGATGCAGCATGGCTACTGACAATGTTTCTCAATACTTCTGGGACGGTGCGATCTATTGTTCCGTCAGCATACCGTACTTCCTGGACGATGTAAGGTCTCATCACCTTTCCCCCGTTTGCAATTGCTGCAAATGCGCTTGCCATCTGGAGTGGTGTGGCAGTGATCCCCTGTCCAAATGATGCAGTTGCCGTATAGCAATCCACATCATCTTTTTTATTGACATACAGTGCGTTGATCGTTCCCGTGGTTTCACTATCAAGTTGGATGCCACTTTTCACGCCAAAACCAAATGATTCAAGATATGAAATAAACGGATACTTCCCCAGCTGCTGTACAACATGCACCATACCCGTGTTGATAGAATTTTCTAGTACTCCTGTCATTGTTTGATCTTTGTAGGATTTATTTTCTGCATTTTTAATAGGTTTGGCACAATGTGCATCTACAGATCCGCCATCATAAAAATAGGTATCAGGCTGTACCTTTTCTTCATTGAGTGCGGCAACCATCGTGATCGGTTTGAAAATAGAACCAGGTTCGTAGGGAGTAAAAATGGTAGTGTTATTATACACACGGACATCATCTACTTTATTGTACGCATTGGGATCAAAATCCGGCAACGAACACATCACCCGAACGGCGCCTGTTTTTGGATCCAAAATAAGGAGTGAGCCACTGGTAGCCCCATACTCCTCCATCGCCACTCGCATGCGCTCGCACGCCTTATACTGCAGTGTTCTATCCAGGGTGAGCAAGATATCGGCTCCATCTTTTGCCGGCTGAAAGGATTTGCCTGCAAACGCAATCACGCCGCCTTTCAGACTTTTACTGGCTTCAAGAAATCCACCTGTACCAGCAAGTTCTTCCTGCCAATATCCTTCGATGCCATATCGACCTATGTCACTTCCATCATCCATCTTTCCCACAAATCCAATTGTTTGCGCTGCCAGAGATCCTTCTGGATAATAGCGAACTGCCTGACGAACAAATCCCAGACCAGGCAGATCCTGAGCTCTGAGACTTTCTGCAAGTGTTTCTTCAACGCCCTGTTCAATCGGCTCGTACGGATCGTCTTTTCCATTGATTCTATAAAATACGTCTAATTTTTTTTCATCATCATATGAAAATGCGGCTGCCAATGCATCTGCGACATGCGTAGCGTCATCTTCAGTCTCAAGTTCACGTGTATCGACAAATACCGTAAACACATCCTTGTTGATAGCAAGAGGAAATTCCTCACCTGTACGAGAGTCCTGAATATACACACTGCCTCGATCTGGAAAGAGCTGTTCATAAAGTGTATGTGAGCCTGCTGCCAATGCGGTATAAAATCCATGTTGCAAGATCATGAGAAAAAAAAGACGCACAACAAGAATACAGGTAATACCGACGACAGAAAGCGCGGCAATCTTAAGCCGCGCTGTTTCTGCGGCTGCTTCATCATAATGAGACGCCACAGCACTATTTCTACTTCGAATTCTCATTCGTGACATATGAGCGTGTATCTCAGTCAGGACCTAAACCAGGCGTTGTTTTTCCATTCTCTTTTTCGCTGTTTCCTTGTCTATCAATTCTTCTTTTTCGAGTGCTTCGATAGATCGCTGCATGGATATCATGCCCTCTTTTGCATTTGTCTGAAGAACACTTGGAATTTGCGCAATATTATTTTCTCGAATCAAGTTAGCAACCGCGGGTGTATTGATAAGAATTTCTCGCGCCGCAACACGTTTTCCATCTACGGTTGGGATGAGTTGTTGAGAAATAACCACGCGCAGTACGGCGGCAAGCTGAATCAATACTTGTTTTTGTTTTGGTCCATCAAATACATCAACAATACGTTCGATTGCTTCCGCAGCTGAAGAAGTATGCAATGTAGAAAAAACAAGATGGCCTGTTTCAGCAGCTGTCAGGACAGTGGCAATGGTTTCAGGATCACGCATTTCGCCGACAACCACGACATCGGGATCTTGACGTAACACATGTTTGAGTGCACTAGCAAAGGAGGGAGTATCTATCCCTATTTCTCGTTGCTCAATCAAACTTTCTTTATCATCAAATACAAACTCAATAGGATCTTCAATCGTCATGATATGCGCTTTTCTATGCGTATTGATTTCTTCAATCATTGCGGCGATTGTTGTGGATTTTCCATGTCCTGTCGGACCAACCACGAGTACAAGCCCATCCAAAAACCCAGACACGTTATTGAGTACCGGTTCAAATCGGAGTGTTTCTGGCGTAGGGATGTCTTTTGGGATGAGACGTGCTGCAATACCTTCTTTTCCATCTTGTCTGTGTATATTCACACGAAAACGAACGTCCCCATGTGTATAACTAACATCCACGTCTTTCTTTTCTTCAAAATCTTTTTTTTGTGATGCCGAAAGGATTTCATTCACGAGAGATGTCAGGGTGGCTTCTGTGAGTGGCTTATCCGCCAATTCGGTAAGGATACCTTCGACCCGGATCATAGGCAATTCCCCTGCCACAAGATGAATATCTGAAGCACCAGCTTCTACGGCTTTATCAAAATATGTTCCAAGAGATGCCATACACTATTTTTTCACTTCTTTTTTAAATGTCGCCCACTGACTACTGAGCAAACGAACAAGAATATTTTTGACACGTACTGCCATGCCATTGTCTACTGCATATTTGTCAACTGTTTTTTTCACAAGCGCCACATAGGTATTTTTGTTCATTTTTTCTATGGCACCACTTTCTTCTACTTCTTTTTTTATCTTTTCATATATATCAGCAGCTTGATCAACAAGCTGAGTGCGATATTGTTTTCCCTTTGTGGTTGTATTGAGCCAGACAATGGCTGCACCGAGAACCCCACCGAGAACGACGCCCTTGTTAAACTTGCCCATATATTGGATTATTAGTAGAATACTGATAGTATAGCAACATTTACCTGTTCTTCACAAGTTCGGCATACCACGCTTCGAGCTGATCTATAATGCGAGGCCACGCATAGACGTCGAGAGCCACTTGACGAGCTATGTGAGAAAAATCTTCCTTGTTTTGAGGATCAAAAATATACCCGGCGATAACTTCTGCCAAGGCGAAATCATCTCCTGGAGGAAACACCATGCCAGCATCTTCCGCAACACTCCGTACACCAGCAAGGTCACTCGCAACCACAGGCACTCCACTCGCCAAGGCTTCGAGAAGTACCATGCCAAAGGCTTCACCACGTGTCGTAGAAGGTAAGACAAACAGGTCTGCCGCATTGTACACAATTGGCAACAACGCATCTTCGACATACCCAAGAAACTTGACACTTTCCTGAAGGCCATATCCTTTTGCCTGAGCTTCATATCGAGCTCTCAGGTCTCCATCTCCCACAAAGAAGGCTTGTACGCTATAATCGTTCTTTTTAAGCCTCAGAAGTGCCTTAAGGAGAACATCCACGCCTTTAAAATAATGTGCTTGGTCCATTCCACCAACAAAGAGAAGCGTAGGGAGAGAAGGATCAAATCCTGCGTCTTGAAATAAATCCATCGGCTTTTCTCTTGGCTGAAATCTATCGACATCTACCCCAAAAGGAAGCTCACGCCACTTTTCTCGAGATGTCTGAAAAAGGGGTAAGGCATCACTTGCTTTAAGATAGTCAAAGGAACTGCCAATGAGCAGATCTGCACTCCCAAGAATTCGTGGCATCCAAAAAGCATTGTAATATTTGAAAAATAATCCTTTCCACCCCGGTGCACGTGAATCCATGTGATATGTAATTACAAGAGGCTTCTCTGGATTCCGGAGTTTCCATTTTCGGACAAGATTTGCTGTTCCAAAAAATGGATAATGCAAATGAACAAGATCAAATCTATCAAGCTCTTTTGTTATTTCAGGAATATGTGCAGCATTTCCATACTGCACACGAGGGGTAATGCGACGTGCATAATCAACCTGCTCTTTTACAGGTTCCTCAAAATTTTCTGGTGAGGTACCTGGTTGTGTTTGATAGAGAGGCGTCAGTACTTCGACCTCATGTCCACGTTTTCCAAGTTCTTGTACTGTTTGTAACACAACATTGCCCATGCCACCATAGTACGGAGGATACGAACAGACAATGTGTGCTATTTTCATAGGAAGTTATATGCAATAAGCAGGCTCGCTGTTTATTGTTTATTGCTTATTGTTTGTTTCAAGGCATCCTTTCGGACAATGGTCGTTATATCACGTTCTATTTCATGAAGTTTTACATGCAGACGGAAGAGGACAAAAAAAATAAGCGCAAAGGAAACATAGGTAACCAAATCCGTTCCACGACCAATACCTAGATGATTTGCAAACACCGTCACACTCTGTGGGAGGAAGACAACCACGTCAGCAAGTATCCAAAATACCATCCAGAATGCTGTCCCAATGCTTGACATGGCACTATCCTTTTTTCGTTGTATCACAGCGCCGATAGCAAACAATGAAAACAAGAGAAAAAGAAATTGAAAGATAATCATACAAAAAAAATTCTAATTACTAATACGTTATTTACTAAACTTTCCAAGCAATAAATCTCTCACAACACGAATTCCCCCGCCAATCCCCTGTCCATATTCATGATACATGACAGATACAGGAACTTCCATATAGCGAAGCCCATGTTTTTTTACCAGTGCTGGGATTTCACTTGCATGCGCCATTCCCGAATGCGTCAATGACAGGGTATGTAATGCATTTTTATTGAACAATCGGAAGCCATTGTGTGCATCAGAGAGCTTCAAACCTCCAAACATTCGATCAACCAACTTTCCGATCGGTCGCAAAAGATATTTCTTCGTCCACGGCACGTTTGAACGGGAATCTTTATATCGCGACCCAAAAATAATATCTACCTGTGCATGTTTCAAGAGAGAAAGTGCAGGGAGAATATCATCAACAGAAAATTGTCCGTCCGCATCAAAATGAAGGATATACTCCGCACCAACACGTCTTGCATAGACGTGTCCTGTTTCGAGAGCAGCCCCCTGTCCCCTATTGAGTCTATGTGTAAGTACGGTAGCTCCTGCCTGCCAAGCAATCTCCGCCGTATCATCAGTCGAGCCATCATCTACCACGAGCACGGTATCGACATGCAAAAGAAGACTCCGGACAACGGAGCCTACTCGCTTGGATTCATTGTATGCTGGAACAATGGCCAAAAACATAATGCCAGTACCTTACATCCGCTGGTCAGACAAATCAAGCATTTCCTTGTTTGCGATAGTATAATCTATTGTTTTTCGAAGGCCTTCCTCAAGACGAACAAGCGGAATCCAACCCAACTCTTCTTTTGCGCGAGTCAAATCTGGCATGCCTTTTTTTGTCAGAAATTCTAGTGGGGCTTCAAACTTTATCCGAGATGTGGATCCGGTCATATCAATAATCTTTTGCGCGACATCGACCATTCGTATCGGCTCATCAATTCCCAAATTGACAATGGAAATATCAGGCTCAGCATGCATCAGTCGCACGAGACCATCGACCATGTCAGAAATATAGCATAAGGACTGCACAAATGTTTCATCACCATAAATAATCAAATCGTGCCCCGCAAGCGCATCGAGAATAAAATCTGGGACAAGAAGTCCGTCTCGCAATTTCATGCGTGGTCCATAGGTGGTAAACACACGGGCTATTTTTGTATCAATACCATGCACTTGTCGATATGTTTCTACACAGGTCTCTGCAAATCGTTTTCCTTCATCATAGCATGCACGTGGAGATAAATGATCAACAATTCCCTCCTCATCTTCCTGCAACATGTCGCGATCATCAGGATCACCATACACCACAGAACTAGAAGTAAACAAATACTTTGCTCGGTATTTCACTGCCAAGTCAAGCGTGGAAAGGATCGCTCGAGAATTGGCATGGAGAGAATGTAATTTTAAATTTTGAAAATTTTTAGGACTTGTGGGACATGCCAAATGATACACTTCCTGGATACCCTGATATTTGATAGAAAATTTATCAAGTTCTGGAAATTCACTCAGGTCAAGATGATGCGTCGCATCGTACTTGATGAATTCAAAGTCAGGATACTGTAATAAATGATCAATGTTTTGAATACTCGAATTGGAAAGATCATCCACACAAATTACTTTTGCTTCTTTGAGCAATCGTTCACACAGATGTGCGCCAAGAAACCCAGCTCCACCGGTCACAAGGACATTTTTTTTTTCGAAAATAGGAGTTTGATCAATCATACTGTGTATCAACTATAGTATTAATAATTAATCGCAGTAATATCAGAAAGTGAATATGTTTGAAATATATTCCATTCTGCAATTTTTTTTGATTTATTTGTCCATACACGTACAACTTCCGTATTGTTGTATGGAATGGTTACCACATCATCTTTTCCATCGGAATCATGGTCCGTAACGAGCAAAGAAAACCCACTCTGATATGCAGAGTACACTGAAAAAGTTCTTTTATAGGTCCCGTCCGCATCATAATAGCTCACATAGGGACGCTCACCGACAGCTCCACCTAAGACAACTTCATCCTGCAGATCCCCATCAATATCTCCAACCGCAATATTTCCAAGCAGTGATAATGAATGTACTTGAAAAGAACTATGCGCCTCTTCCAAAGATTCCGTAAATATTTGTACAGTTAGAACATCCTCTTGCTTAGATACTGTATACAAATCCCCTTTTGCAGATACTGCCATTGAAACGCCACCATGTGGCACGTGTAACGCGTACGTTGCTGTCAACACGCCTTTTTGGCTATATACCCAAAATACTGTTGTTGCCGCATATGTTGGAGACAATATGATGTCATCTTGTTTCATTGCAATTTCCAAAGGTCCTGATGCAGGCACGACAAAACCTCCAATTTCATTCCAATCTCCTGATATGTCGTATATGGTTACTCGTCTTGTACTACGGGTATCTTTTTTCGTAGTTACCAAAACCGTCGTATTCTCTTTTCGTTTCACAACAAAATCATCGATACCTTTGAGTGCCTCATGGTTTTCTATGGACAAGACATCTCCCGTCATGTTTTGGCTCATTCCCAGCGACGGTGATACAAACCACAGGGACTCCTCAGATGGACGCTGCGTTATTTGTGCATAGGCATACGCCACAGCTTTATCTACTTGAAGTAATCCAGCACCAAATAAATTTTCATATTCCCGTTCGTCCTGTCCAGAGGTATGATGCACTGTAGAAAGCAACGCATCATAAATCTGACGAGCTCCCCAAAATGGTTGGATACTCTTTATCAACGCAGCAGCACCACTCACTAAAGGAGTAGAAAATGAGGTCCCTGCCCATCCAGGGAGGTACTGATCTGACAATCCATGTGTGGGAGAAAATCGTACCGTGCTTGTGATATCCTCACCAGGAGCCGTGATATCCACACATGTCAACCCACTATTTGAAAACATACTCAATCGATGTTCCCTAGTGATAGAACTTACACCCAGTATGTGCACTTCATCACTCAGTGCGTCAGCGCATATCGGATCCAATGGATATATATTCAGATCCTGTCTCGTATTGCCTGCAGCAGCGACTACCACAACATCATGATCGTATGCATATTCAATGGCATCATGAATATCCTGATCCGTCGTTCCCACCATGCTCATGTTGATCACATCGGCACCATTGTCAACGGCATAATAGATTGCTTCATCGAGCATAGTCAATGTCCCTCTCCCCGTTTCATCCACCACACGCAAATTCATCAGTCGAACATGTGGAGCCACCCCACTGATCCCTTTTCCATTTCCTCCTACAGCACCAATAAGGCCTGCAACGGCAGTGCCATGATGTACGATGCCTTCTTCTTTTTCTACAGGATTCAACGCTGACACACGAGGTCTCGGATCATTCGTCCCTATCAGTTCGCTATCATCGAGAGCACCATCTTTATTGATATCTTCTGGAATAAAACTCCAGCCCCACACATCATCAATATATCCATTATGATCATCATCAATATTGTTTGAAGGAATTTCATCTTCATTTTTCCAGACATTGTCGCGCAAATCAGGATGAAAGGTATCAAATCCATTGTCAATAACAGCCACGACAACATCCTTCGACCCCTGTGTATAATCCCAGGCTGCATAGACACCAATATCCTGAAACGCCCATTGTTCGTACAATGGATCAGAAAGATTTGCCGCATTTGCCGGTCCAGCGATGACAACACACGCGAATATGGTAACGATAGTAGGAAAATACTTACAATGCATATAAATTATGTTGTCTCGTTATGAGTGTCGGCGCGAATAATAAATTTGAATTCTCTTGAACATGCCATCCAGAGCGGATAATCAATGACAGATACGGCGAGGATCTGATCACAAATTTCTCATCAAACATATTCGTTTGAAAAACCTTTGCAGCAGTATTATTTGCCAAAAAATAAATTTTTCCATCCACATAGCTGAGATAATACTTTCCATTTTCTCTATTTTTGATAATTTGTCCCCCTGGATAATTATACACATCTTTAGCAACATCAGTTTGATGTCCAGTGCTGATATAGTCATCAAGAATTTGTTTGAGATCACCAACACCATTATCGTCTGTATCACTATCAAGAGGACTCGTAAACCACACTCCAACCTCTTCAAAGTCACTCAACCCATCACCATCTGTATCGGGTAAAGAATCCTTGGTTCCATACAATACTTCTGTTTCTTTATCAAGTCCGTCGCCATCCATATCAATAACGCCATGTTCAGAATCATGAATGCCTCTATCATAGGTGGTATACACCCCACTTTCCAAATCACTGAGTGTAATAAGACGCTTTTTCCAATCTTTTCCATACAACAAATAGGCTTCAACTTCTGATCGTAATGGAAACAATCTACATCCAGACTCAGCAGCATACAATTGAGGAAAATTCTGAAATTGAATCAGCCACGTGCCTCCCCGCATACAGACAGGCTTCCCTACTTGGTATTGTTGTAATGAAACGGCACTCACCGTATGGATATCAACATCTCGAAAATCAGCAAACCAGGAATGAAATACTGATGCATGCAAATACGGATGAATTTTGCCATCAAGGCCAAGATAATAGATCGCCGATGTTGACGAACGAAGTAATGTTCCCCCAGGCAATTTTCCTGGAAGTTCATTATAAAGAATAGAATCATTCACTGTTTTGTAATTGCCATTAGCATCCATGAATTGCACATATACGGTCTTTCTCCCAGATCCTCCTCCGAGCGTCCACTGAATGGTATCAGTCAGTTGAAATGTCTCAAACACACCAAAATTACTATCATTACTCACAAATATTTGTTCGACTCCTGGAGAATACTCAATATGCAATGTGACGATTCGTGACGTAGTGGTGGTAGCATCCATGTTGATATCCACACTCGCCCCGATATTACTCTGAACGTTTAACACAATAGCATCTGTGTATGATTGAGTTACAGAACCATCTTTGAGACGGAACCTTACATACACCACTTTATTTCCTCTTCCTAACGTAAGTACCCAACCTTTTACCTTTCTGTATGCGACCCACAGAGCATCGTCAAATTCAGAATCATTGGAAATTTGCATTTCCTTTGTGCCAGCTGGGGCGTCAATAGTCAACACAACTTCTCTTTGTGGTGTCGAAGGGGCCGCACTATTTATCTCCACAGACGGTGATACCGCAAATACCGTATGAACAAAAAAAACCATACTGAATATGCATAGAAATGCAACCATGACAGAGACAATACCTTGCTTTTTTTGCTGTATATACATATACTGAGCTTTAGACAATAGTATACTATATCTCCTATCTACAAGCAATTAAGACCATACGTATGCATGCAATTTATCGTACCAAACAACTCATATTGCTCTTAGGCGACATGCTTTTTTTGTTTATTGGTATCATGGGTGCCTTCTATATCAGACGCAAAGGAACCCCCACATTAGATGAAATATCAACAGGTCTTTTTTGGTTTAGTATTCTTATCGTCCTATGGATGGTCGTGCACTATATCAATGGCATGTACAATATCGCCAAACATCGAAGAAAAACCGATGTCTACGTCACCATCATTCAATCTGCTGTCATCAATACACTTGTAGGTGTTCTCTTTTTTTATACAATTCCCCCTGATTTTTTTAACCCAAAAACAATTTTACTCTTGAGCATACTGCTCGGATATTCACTCTTATTCTTCTGGCATCTTTTATTCTCAAATCTTTTTGCAAACAAACGATTTAACGCACGATTGCTCTTCATCGGGGATACTCCAGAGATGCATGAACTCGCAGAGCATATGTATGCACATCCAGAACGGGGCTATTCTCTGGTCGCCTGGATATCTCCTCATAAACAGCTACAGAAAGAAGCATTTCCTCACACAACCTTTTATGAATCATCAAAGGCGATACGTCCTTCAGTATCTGTACATGAAATAGACACCGTCGTGATTGCACCACAAGTAAAGGGAGACGACATCATATTGCGAGAATTGTACGAGCTCCTTTTTTGGCGGACTCGCATTATCAGTATGACATCGTTGTATGAAATATTAACAGGCAGAATTCCTCCTCATACATTTTCTGAAAGCTGGTTTTTGGATCATCTCCAGCATGCATCTCAGCCAATATATGAGCACCTTCGTCGCATCATCGACATTATCATTGGCATCTGTCTTTTGCTTCTTTGTATAGCCCTATACCCCGTCCTTGCACTGCTTATCAGAATTGGCTCTCCAGGACCGATCATTTTTCATCAGGAACGTGTCGGGACAGGTGGATGCACTTTTCTCTTGTACAAATTTCGATCCATGTATGCACTTGCAGCAGATGGAAGTGCTGAAACAAAAGGAGTTGAATTCGCGCAAAAAAATGACAAACGTGTGACTGCTATAGGAAAATTTTTACGGAAGTCACGACTCGATGAACTTCCACAAGCAATAAATTTGCTAAAAGGTGACATTAGTCTTATCGGACCACGACCAGAACGCCCTGAAATTGTAAGACAACTCGAGGACGTCATGCCATACTATCCAGTGCGCCATATTATCAAACCAGGCATAACAGGATGGGCCCAAATAAATCAACATTATACTGATACGATCGAACAATCACTCCAAAAACTTCAATATGATCTGTACTATATAAAAAATAGATCGCTGCTCCTCGATCTATCGATTCTCCTGAAGACAGTGAATGTTGTGCTGCGAGGGATGGGACAGTAACACTGATACAACATACATGGAAAAGAAAATACAAGGCTCTACCCTTGTATTTTCTTTTCCAGACGATCTAAAGTGTTTTAAGTTCTGCGATTCCCCGCTCTAGTTCAATAGTAGGCTCCCATCCAAGGAGTTCTTTTGCTTTTGCGATGTTTGCTTGCGTAAATCTCACATCTCCGGGGCGTGTATCAATATTCACAAAATCACCGCCAATCAATGCTACAATATCATTGACTGAATGTGGGTTGTCATTCCCAATGTTGATTGTTTCTCCTTTTCCGACAGTGTCAGCAGTCATCGCAAGAATATTCGCACGAACAACATCGTCGACATGTGTATAATCACGATAATATTCACCATCACCGCACACAGTCATTGCTTCACCTTTTTTTACCTGCTCTAAAAACTTTGCGATCACAAGAGCATAGGCACCATGTGGATCAGCGTATGGACCATACACATTGAAATAAATCAAAGAAACCGTTTCTAGCTGGTATAATGATGAAAAAATACGCGCATAGTGTTCTCCGATGAGTTTATGAAGCGCATATGGTGCAAGAGGCATTTTGACAGCACCGTCTTCTTTTACAGGATACATCTCTTTTGGCAAATCACCATAGGTGGAGGAGGAGGATGAAAACACAACCCGTTTGACACCAGCATCTCGTGCAGCAAGGAAGACGTTGAGTGTGCCGTTGACATTCACGTCATGTGTTTCTTGTGGATGCTCTACAGAATATGTGACACGAGGGAGTGCTGCCATGTGAAATACGCCATCGACACCTTTCATAACGCGCAAAAGCATATCCATATCACGGATATCCCCTTCCACATACTCAGCTCCATCTTGGAGCCGTTCTTCTTTCTTTCCGCCGGCATAGTTATCAATGACACGAACGCTATGACCGTCTGCGAGAAGTTGTTTTGTGAGATTCGTACCGATGAAGCCTGCGCCTCCTGTGATGAGATAGGTAGCCATAATGTACTATAATGTCCAGTAAGTTAATCCTTGTGTTTCAACTTTTTCCTTATCAAATACATGCTTTATGTCAGCAAAGAGAGCATGTTCATGTGTCATATTGACGAATTCCTGCATATCCATATTCATATACGCATCATGAGGAACTGCTACTATCACTGTATCAACTTTTGAAATTTCATTCAAATGAGAAAGAGAAATACCATATTCATGTTCCACGTCAACGGTGTTTGCGAGAGGATCATGTAAAAATACATGGATACCAAAATCTTGTAATTCTTTATACAATGCGATATTTTTTGAATTTCTAATATCTGGAATATTCTCTTTAAAGGTAGCCCCAAGAATTAATATCGACGCACTACTCACATCTTTTCCTTGTTGCACCATTTTTTTTATGATTTCATGAGCAACAAATTTATGCATACTATCATTTTGTCCTCTGCCGGCCAGAATTACTTCAGGTCGGTGTCCCACCTCAGTTGCTTTGTACGTGAGGTAATATGGATCGACACCAATACAGTGACCGCCGACGAGTCCAGGTTTGAATGGCAAAAAATTCCACTTTGTGCCGGCGGCACTCAAGACATCATATATACTTATACCCATTTTCGAAAAAAGAATGGCAAGCTCATTCATGAGGGCTATATTTAAATCTCTCTGTGTATTTTCAATTACTTTCGCAGCCTCTGCTACTTGTATAGATGCAGCTATAAACGTCTGTGTGATAGCTCCATAGATACTGGCTATCAATTCTACCGTGTGTGCATCAGTACCAGATACAACTTTTGTGATTTTATCAATCGTATGTTCTTTATCTCCTGGATTTACCCTCTCTGGTGAATATCCTACAAAAAAATCTTCCCCATACACATATCCTGATGTAGATGCCAATAAAGGAACACAAATTTCCTCTGTCACTCCAGGATAGACAGTAGATTCATACACGACCACACTCCCTTTTTGAAGATATGTTCCTACGAGAGACGAAGCTTTTTTTACAATCGTTAAATCCGGAATATTATTCCCATCGACAGGAGTCGGTACAGCCACGATGATAAAGGATGCATCTTTTATACGTGCAGGATCTGAGGTATATTCAATAGAAGCTTGCGCTAACTGAATATCATCAACTTCCTTTGTCACATCTGTCCCAGATACCAATTGCTCAACACGATGTTCATTGATATCAAATCCAATAACCTGAAATTTCTTTGACAATAGCACGGCAAGAGGAAGCCCCACATAGCCAAGACCCACAACACAGATCTTTCTCTGTCCATTCATGAATTCTTCCTGTGTAGATGTACGCATACGTATGTTCAAAACAACTCGATTTAAGACAAAAACGGACTTCCTACAGCAATAATACCAAAACCAGCTTCTTGCAAATCATGATATCGATGCTGGAGCATTCGTCGACCATCCATCACCAACGGCTTTTTCTTTAATTCTCCGATCATCACATCTGCCAGTCCTCGAAATTGCGGCCAATCAGTCGCAAGAATCACGACATCAGCATCTTTGATAGCATCGAATTCATGTGAAGTATATCGTATCGTCGCTGATGCGGGAAACAATTCTTGGAACATCGGCAATGCAGAAGGATCATAGATTGCAATTTCCTCCACATTACGTTCTTGGCAAAAATGTGCGATGTCAATACTTGGCGTATTGCGTATATCGTTTGTATCACGCTTAAATGCTGTGCCAAGAAGTGCAACCTTCTTCCCTTGCCATACAAAACCTGCTTCTCTTTCTGCTCGTGCCAAAAAAGTTTCAAGTTGCCTTCTATTTGCCGTATATGTTTCATTCACCAAGGTTGCTTCTTTTCCATTTGTCTGGAGCTGGTATGAAAGCGAACGAGCGTCTTTGATAAGGCAACTCCCTCCTGCGTATAAACTATCATAAAACCCCCATCCACCAATTCGGGCATCGGACGCCACGATCTTACGAATGGATTCAAACTGGATATCAGAAAACGTTTCTGCCGTGCGACCAATAACATCAAAACACACGGCCAATTTTGCAAACAGATAATAATTTGCAAGCAATTTTCCAGCAGCAGCTTCTTTTGGATTGACTTCTAAATATTTTACATCAGGAGCGTCATAAAATCGTTGATACACATTCCGCATCACAGCAAAATCTTCTGGAGTCCAGGCGCCGACAACAATGCGATCAGGCTTCATAGCACCCTGAATAGCTTTTCCCTCTACAAGAAATTCTGGATTGGACACAACTCCATAGGCTTTTACGCCATGTCCATCCATTATATGTGCTGTCTGATCTACCATATCAATGGGAACCGTACTTTTGTTCACGATAACGATACGTTTTTCTTGCGTTCCATTGTTTCTTTTGGTCAGAGCAACCGCCAATTCATTGGCAGCAGCTTTATAAAAAGACAAATCACTCTCACCACTTTCCCCTACTTCTGGTGTAGGCAGACACATGAATACTGCGTCGCACGTATCAAGAAAATGTTCTACCTCAGTATATTGCGTCGTAAATGAGATGCGATCAGCATGGCGTACGAGCATATCACCAAGTCCCTTCTCATAAAGGCATGACTCTATGGTGTCTCGGTCTCCACTCCCAAGTTTTTCTATTTTTTTTGCATCAATATCATAGACAAGGACGTTATGTCCACTGTCTGCTGAAATAGCAGCTGAGCACGTCCCTACGAAACCAGCGCCGATGTAGAGGATATTCATAGATCTACTTTTTTAATAGTCATCTTATACTAGCAAAGAAATAAAAGAATTTCAAGTATGTTGCCGGTGTCCGATCAAAGCACTCAAGCTTCTTTTTTCTTTTCAAGACGGAAAACCAAAAGAACAATATGTCCACAACAAAAGCGCAATACCAATTCAAGCCCCTTCCTACACACCTTTGCGATAATATGCTTTGAACCATAGAGCAGTTGCAATGGACCTCGCAGAAAAGCGACTTCGTCTTTTAGGCCTTTCACAGCATCAAACGGGTATGCTTTCTCGAGTACAAATCCTTTTGCGCAGAGATCATCAATAACCTGTTGTTTTGGTAAGGCAAATTGATAAAAATCATCAGGTTCTTCTGAAAAATGTCGATATTCATACTTTTTCAGGCGAGCTTTCATCTTACGCAACGGAGACATGTATGGAAATGTTACAAACAAATATCCTCCATCTTGTATAACTCGCGCCATCTCGTTTACAATGGGTGTATAGCCATAAAAAAAATGTTCAATAACACCAAAAGACCAATACCCTTTGAACGCATTATCTTCAAAAGGTAAGGAACGGACGTCTCCTACTACCAATGGCAAATCGGGATACCATTTTTTTACTTCTGCAATAGTTTGCTCAGCATAATCCACGCCAACGGGGTCATACCCCCAGCGACGAAGGGCATATACATATTGACCTCTTCCACATCCACCTTCTAAGATCTTATCACTCTTTTCCAGATATGCATCTGTAAATTTTTTTACGTAACTAAAATCATGTACTGACGTCACCACTTCTTTTATACCAATCTCATTCCAATGCGCATCCCAATACTCCTCTGTGGCATGATGTCCTAAAAACACGACAGACTTTTTTGTTGGATCGTAAAATAATGTACTCATATAGTATATACACACTCATCACTTCCAAGTTTTTCTATTTTTGTTTTATCAAAATTGTACACAATTGTTTTGTGTCCGTTATCTAAAAAAATAACTGCCGCGCACGTCCCCACGATCCAAGCACCAGTATACGGAATATTCATAGATATACTCTTTTTAAGAGTCCTACTAGACTAGCAAAAAGACGAAAGAAGTTCAAGGAAGCTTTTCCCCTTGTATAATTACTACATAAAGAGGAGAGCATACTGGTAATACTCTGTCTAGCTTGCTGCAATATTTAATACATGTTGCATAAAAATGAGAATCTCTCAATGTGTCTTTTCTAAAGAAAAAAACAGGAATCGTAATCAAAAAAAGATGAGCTAAGAAAGAAAAAACTCCACCTAATCTATATACGGTGTATGGTTGCCCTGAAAATAACCCTTTTATACGTTTAGGGGTATATTGTCTAAATCCATGCCACAGATATAAAAACAGTGACCAAAATGATGGGACGATATGAATTTGAACTGTATGAGTATCCCTTATCCATCCACGACACTTTTCTACTGTCAACGTATCATCATCAATATGCTCTAATGATGTATTAGAACAGATGACATCAAAGGTATCTGTGGTTTCCCATTTTTCTATAGGAGACTCTACAAATGACGTTTGGAAAGCACCATGTGAGGTGATATCAAATTTTGGATGTTTTTCAATATCCACACCGGTATAGGTTCCTGTATATCCGAGTACTTCAAAGACATCGCGAAGATATCCTGATCCACATCCAATATCCAACATATGAATTTCCTTTTGGTGCACAAATGTGGGTATCTGAGATAAAAGAAATTCATCAAGATATAATCGACCAGGAGATCGACCAGACACATCAGATATATGTTTTGGTGCCCAATACGTTGATGTTACAGAGGTCCACATACCGCCTATTCCCCTCATAAGATTATAGAACAAATACCAGATACCTTTAGGGACGCTAAGTCCATTGTCTGCTGAAAATTCTTTCATAGATTCTGATGCCGTTATATCTAGCTATTTTTTGATTGCTTTGTCAATTTTTTAATGATAATTTCCTGATTCATCGTAATATTTTTTTTAAATCGTAAATAATCCCATAGTTTGGCAAATCTACCAATCGCAGAGGTATGTGGGCGGTACAATCGATACCACACAATATCACTTTTTTTTATCAATAACTGATCAATATCTTTTTCAGTAACAAAGTTTATAGTTTCAAAAAAAGGAGTCCACTTTCCAATGAATTTCATATAGAGTGTTCTCATTCTTTTTGGGAAAAAAGTAGGAAAAGGTATTTTATAATGCCGTTCATAGAGAAAGGCATAGTTTGGCGTATTTATATATATCTTTCCCCCTGGTTTTGTCACACGGATTATTTGTTCCAGACACTGGTTAATATCATCGACATGCTCAATGACCGTAAAGCAATGAACAATGTCAAACATGTTGTCCTCAAAGGAAAGTGTTTCACACGGTTCTTGTTTAAATTTTTCCCTTGGAATATTTGCCTGATCACATTGTAGATGTATAATGGTCATCTCTTCTTCACAGGGTTCTATGCCATACACGTCTACACCAAATTCTTTTTCAAGTACTATAGCAAGTCCCCCAGTCCCAGCCCCAATGATACAATGGCGTTGATTTTGAAATGACACATCAAGCAACGCTTCCATTTCTTTCATTCGTGTTGATTCTAACTGATCTTCCTTCAATCTTTGCGCTGTTCTTTCTTGCCAGTCGGGAAGTTTGCAACTATCCCGATAATATTTCGTATAGTATGTCTTGATTTTGTCCTCTAGTATCTTATCCATAAAAATTTACAATTTGTTTGTTAAGCCATGTAAGACCATAGCGTTTTAATTCCATGTCATGAAAATAAAACATATTTTCTCCATCATGAATAAACTGTATATCCGTTAATTTTTCATTAGAATCTTGCATATATTGATTACAAATCACTTTCTTGAGATTGGTACCCTGCATAGCATAATATGTTTTGATACTCCATATATTTCCGGGTGGAACTAAAATTTCTACCGGTCTGGCAAAAAATTCTTCCAAGATTTTTTGTGATTTTTGAATATGTTCAGTATGATATGATTGATCAAATTTTGGATAAAACTCTCTGTGAAATTCTCGATTTGAGTGCCAAAAAGAAGGAAGGTGTTTCCCTATTACGCAATGCGTTAACCCATGATTCGCAATGAATATATCTCCTTTGTCAGCAGCGTCTTTCAAAATAGCCGCCTCCTCAGGAAATTTATCTGGAAATGGGGTAAGTGTCCCATCTTGCTCCACCCAGGTTGCCGTAATGGCAACAATGGGAACAATACGATGATGTTTTAACATTTGCAATATTGCTTGCCACTCATCAGAGGTGAGTTCATTATATCTCGCCCATTTGCGGAAAGGCCACATTCGTTTAAAAAACCACACATTTGCAAAGGGGAAATAAAAATATGGAATTCCTCGAAAACGAAAGGTTTTTTTTCCATGCTGATTGTACCACTTACTTGATGCACCAATGTCATCAATACGGAAGGCAATCATATTATTTTTTAACCACAATAAATTGTCCTGAATAAAATTCGTCCACCTGTTTATGCAATCCAAATAGCTTCACACTCCCAACATACAACAGTACACATGGAAACAACACCACGTACTTTCCAAATCCCAAATAACGTCCCCAGGAACGCAAAAACGCCAGTCTACACGCATCCCATATCACGGTCCACTTATTTCCCATAGGAGTAAAAGAAACCTCTGAAAAATACTTTGATATCATTTTTTTTGCAAATTGATCTGTGAAACGTATATTGTCTTTATGATCAGGATACATGAATGGTATACTGATAATCGCATACGATTCCGGTTTCAGAAGACGAGATATCTCCATAAAAGCAGCTTCATAATTGGTAAGATATTCGACTACTTCTGTACACACAATACCGTCATAGGTAGCATCGGGGATGTCGAGCCCACGCTCGATATCGCCAAACACAATATTATTTTCTGCATCAGGATGTATATCTACAGCATCGACAGCTGCATGAAAATATGCGTCGTATCTCCTGCGCTCTGAGCCGACATCCAAGATCTTCCCAGAAAACATGTCCGCATGTTTTTTTAGTAGATCTTCTAGGATATTCCTGTGCCATGTTTGTGTGAGAAAACGCAACATATCAATATTCGCTAGTAGACAATCTTGTCAACAAGTTTAATAAAAGCAAAAATACATGTTGCTTTTAGCTTCAACCATAACAATACAATACGTTTTGTCAAGACATTCCGTTTCAAAATACAGTGTTCAAAAAAAATGATATAGGCAGAGGCCGCATCTGGATGCCACCCGGCAAGTCGTTCAGATATAGCATCATATGATGCTATACAGGTGTCTATCGCTTGTAAAATATCTTCTTTTTTTTGATATAAAACACCACGATCACCAATAATTTCTTTGTTAGCTCCACTATCCAAAGCCACAACAGGCAATCCCAGGCTCATTGCTTCCACAATCGCATTAGAACAAGCTTCATGTGCTGCCGCACTCACATATATCTGTGAGGCATCCATAATTTCTGCCAAGGCATCACTTTCTTTTGGTGACACATGAACAATATGTTCAAACGTATATGTTGTATTGCCAATAAATGTAAATTGAAATTTCTTTCCAATCTGTTGATCCAGATACGCAACATGTTCTCCACCCTTCAGTTTGTTTGCTGACCAACTTGAAGAAACAATATGAATCTTTTCCTTCTGCTGTCTAGATATATTTCTTTTTTTATATTGAAATATACTTCTGTCAGCGCTATTATGAATTACGGTTGCATGAATTGATTCGTGAATTCCCAAAGCTGTAAACTTTTCTTTTGACCACGCAGACTGAAAAATAATTCCATCAGCGCATGCGTTTACTACTGACACAACCAATCTATCCATACTTTTCCAGTGCCACCCACGATGGAGATAAAATAAAGGTCCGAGACGAAATATATATTTCTTTTCAGGATATTTCTTTTTCAGATGAAGGCTCTCTTGGAGGCGTTGATAGCTATCGATCAAAATAATATCTGCGTCGTGAGGAGTGAGTGCCAATACAGCACGTTGCTCAAATTTTTTTTTGAGCAAACGAAAAAATTGATTGGCTCCACCCCACGCCCCTTCTTTAATGTCCTTTAGGATAAAAATTTTCATGCGTTCTTTTTTCTCACCACGGTGCGCATCATTGTCTTAGTATATGACAATTCTCCTTCTATTACGTCATAATGATGCTTTATATAATCTAGCACTGATGTCCTTTGATCTACCGCTTCTTGTGTATCTAATTTTGTACCATCAGAAAGAAAGAAATCAAATACAAAATAACCACCTGGTTTCAGATGTGTGGTCAGATGATCAACAATTTCTTTTGGATTCTGCACATGCTCCAATACCGTCATACAAAAAATAATATTGTAATCATCATGTGGCAATGGCGGTAGTATTGCAGGATCAATATCAATGCACGTGACACCAAATTGTTTCAATCGGAATTTTGCATAGTGATAGGTGAATTGCTGGATGTCAGCAATAGTAAAATCAAAATGATCTAGTCCATCGTTGATAAGCCCAGTCACAATCGGTGCAATACCAGCTCCATATTCTAATACTTTATCACCTCGAGAAAAATATTTTCGTAAAGGATAGTAATGCCAGGGATTTAATCCATATTTATAGACCGCACCAAAAATACTATATACATTGCGTGGCTCTTGCCATGCATATAAAAAATTGTCACGATGCGCGCCCGTTTCCACTTCTACATCCTGATACCGTTGGCGATATACTCCTCTCAAAAAGTGAAAGTCATGAAATCTCAAAGGTCGTCCACTGAGCACTTTATTCCAATATTCTTCAAATTCATCAAACCACCCACGGATGAGACCAGCATCAACAAAACGTGTATACCACCCAAGTACATAGAGTCCTTTATCAACATATCTTCGAAACCAACCTCGTTGACGCTTTACAGTTCCAATAGTTGCGTTTGGTGCATTGATTTCCTTATGTTTTGCAACAATATCCAATTGGATATCATCAAATATATTTGCCATATAGGGATATACTATGAATTAATATTTTGTAAATGCCAATACAATCCTTTTTTTTCTATCAGTTCAGCATGTGTCCCTTCCTCTTGGACACGCCCCTCTGATAACACTATTATCTTGTCAGCATGTTCTATCGTGGATAGTCTGTGCGCGATGGCAATAACCGTAGTACCTTTCAATTGGGTAAAGATAATACGCTGAATATCTTGCTCTATAGCCACATCAAGGGAACTGGTGGCTTCATCTAAAAGCAATATGTCAGGCTTTCTAATGAGTGCCCGCGCCAAAGACAACCGTTGTCTTTGCCCTCCAGAAAGAGTCTGCCCCCTATCCCCTAATATCGTCTCATACCCATTTGGGAGTGCCATAATGACATCATGAATGTTTGCCATAGTTGCGGCTTCCTTGATGTCTGCATCGGTTGCGTCTTGTCTTCCATATCGAATATTATTTGCTACTGTGTCATGCAAAATAAGAACATCTTGTGATACATATCCAATATGTGTTCTCCAGGCATGCAAATCTAATGACTGCATATCAGTGCCGTCAATGTGTATACTCCCTGACGTGGGGATATACATGCCTGCTATCAAATTTGCTAAGGTACTTTTTCCAGCACCGGTTGGTCCAACAAATGCAACAAACGTCCCTTTCTGAATACTAAAATGCACATTGCTCAAGACAGGTTCTTCTTTTCGATAAGAAAAAGAGACATCTTGAAAAGTAATATCTTTTGAAAATGTTTTTATAATACCTTCTCCTTGTTGTCTTTTTTTTGATCTGGCTGTCGCTAAGATCATTTCATATTCACGAAATGGTTCTATATACGCGAATACTCCTGAGAGAAGCCGCACAAAATTATTTACTTCAGTATATAACCGTGAGAAGACATATATGTATGTCACGACAATGACCAGTGATCCAGATGACACTCCTATACCAGTCTGACTGAGAACGATACCCAGAGACACTAAGATAAGCACCACAATGATTTCTGAAAATGGCGCCAAGATATTGGAGAATTGAGACCCTCGATATCCATTCATAGCGAGGTCGTGACTTGTCTGCGCAAATCGCTCTTTTTCAATTTTTTCTGTCCCAAAGATTTTAATCAACGCAATGTTCTGAAACATGTCATTCATACGAAAATGCATATCTGAGACATTTTTGGCCACTCGAAACCCTACTCTGCGAATTTGAATCAATACAATCCTTGCTAATGGCAAGACTATAAGTCCTGCGAACAAAATCATACCCGTTGTTTTCCAGGAAAGCACGAGAAGCAATACAAAAAATAAACACAATCGAGTAATGACAATAAAAAAACTCAAGAAAGAAAAAATAAACTGGGCTACATTTTCTGCATAGACCGCGATTCCTCCTACCAGATGTCCAGCTTTTATTTCATGAAAAAAAGAAAGATCAGCATCGACAATAGCACTAAAGAGATCATTTTGAAGATCTCGTTTGATAAAGTTTGATGTTTTATTTACAAAAATGACGTTAAGATACGCAAATACATCTTTCATGATAACCATGAAGAGAAGAAAAACGAGTATCCATGGTATCCACGTAGCACTCTCTGATACATTGAGTCCATCGATCAAACCACCGACAAAAGGAATTGGCATGTTTTCAGAAGTGGTCTCACCAGCACCAACAAGTCCCTGCAATAGCGGGACGATCGTTCCTATACCAAAGCCTTCAAAGAAGGAGCTTAAAAAAGCAGTGAGTATGACAAATACACCCATCTTTTTATATCGGAGAAGATAATACCATGCTTTCTTAAAATAAATACGTTTTTTTGTTCGCATAAAATCACCTATACGTGGACACATTTCCTTATACTTTACTCTTGTAGTCCCCCATTTTTAAAATATGCTATCGTCCTTTCCAAACCGACAGAAAGTGAAATCTTGGGCTGCCAATCAAGTGTCTTAATAGCCAAAGAAATATCAGGTCTTCGTCTTGTAGGATCATCAGTAGGCAATGCTTCAAATTTTAATGAAGCATTAGCATTTGTCATAATAATTATTTTTTCAGCAAGTTCTCGTATAGTACATTCTGCAGGATTACCCAGGTTGATTGGACCAGTTACCTCTGCGGGTGTGTTCATAAGGCGCACCAGTGCATCAATCAAGTCAGACACATAACAAAAACTTCTCGTCTGCGATCCATTACCATATACAGTAATATCCTGGTCAGCTAAGGCTTGCATGATAAAATTACTCATCACTCGCCCGTCATCAGGTTGCATTCTTGTCCCATACGTGTTAAAAATTCTTGCTACCTTTATCTGGAGACCATGCTGCCTATGATAGTCGAAAAATAATGTTTCTGCACATCTTTTTCCCTCATCATAACACGCACGTGGACCTATCGTGCTCACATTTCCACGGTATGCTTCTACTTGTGGATGGATTTCTGGATCACCATAAATCTCTGATGTTGAGGCTTGCAGAATTTTTGCACCATGTTTTTTTGCCAAACCAAGCATATTAATTACTCCAATAGTATTTGCTTTAACCGTACGGATTGGATTGTATTGATAATGAACAGGCGATGCAGGACATGCCAGATTGTATATTTCTTCTATATGTTCATCGATAAACAAAGGATCAATAATATCGTGTTCAATAAACGTGAATCGTGGGTGTTCTAGAAGATCCTCAATATTTTTTTTTGATCCAGTAAACAAATTATCGACACATATAACAGTATCACCTTCAGCAATGAGGCGATCGCAAAGATGTGAACCAAGAAAGCCGGCACCTCCTGTAACGAGAATTTTTTTATTCATAGGTATAACTATATATGAAAGCTTTCTATGGTGCTATTCTGTTTTCCCCAAGTATCCCCAGTAGTCCATTGACTGGTGCGTGTTTTTAAAAACGACCAATTTTGCAAGCCGCTTCTCTCTGCTTTTTCGAGATATTTGATTCTTTGTTCATCTCCGTGCAAGACACTATATTGTCTAGCTTCTTCAGATGTTCGAGGATTTATCTCATTTCCACCTGCATTGCGAATACGGTGTAGAAATTCATCGTCATCACCACCATATCCTTGTATATCTTCATTATGACCCTTTACATCCATATACAACTTTAGTGGAATAAACATATTACCATAATTTACTTCCGTACTTACTCTACAATCAATTTTAGCTCTCAAAGAAACAACATCTTTCTCCAGATCGCCTATTTTACCGCACCAATAAGCTAAATAGTCTTCACGTAACATAGTATCAATATCAGAAAAAGCAAGTATATTACTTTCTCTTTGAATCGCGCGAGCACCCAGATTTTTCGCCTTGCAAGAATTAAACTTTTTATTCTCGGTAAGGTGTACGATAGTTATTTGTTTTAAGTCAGAGCTAAAAAAAGGACGATTTTTTTCAATATACTTCCTTACGCTATCTTGAAAACCATCCTCAGAATAATAATCGACAAGCACTAATTCATATTCTACGCCGCGCTGCGCGACTAACGAAGGCATACTTAGTGCCCAGTGAGCCAATCGGTTTTTTATCGTCACTACTAGCGAAACCGTGTATGGCGTTTTCCGCTCGTATAATGGAATATCATCATAAGTAAATACAACATCTCCCATACCTTTTACAATGGGGGCGTCTGTTATTACATCTTCTCTAAACATGAGGTCAAATGGCAATCCCTTCATTAAGAGATCACGGGGAAAACAGTATCCCGATAATAAGGGACGAGCTGAAAATATTGAAGAGGGTGTCAAATTTTTGTATGGGAGAGAAAGAGGTACATTATGGTTATAGGTGTTTGTAATATATTCTTGAAGACGTGCTTCATAGCCCGCAATAATCGTATCTCTTGTGCTGTGAAAAACTACAAAATCACAAGAGGTATATGTCAAGGCTTTCGCAACTATTTCTTGAGGCTTTATTCTCTCTGTTTCAACAATCACATGTATATTATTTACTGGATTCATATCATTACTATCTTGCCAATCTATCCCGTTACATAGAATAATTACCTCGATAGGTATATGTAAAATGTGTTTCGACAGGGAACTCAAAAAACGATTGAGAAACTCTTGTTCTCCATCATATTGGACCAAAAAACTTACTATCGGTCTTTTCTTCATCATATGATTCAGTATTTTTAAATACACATATCCCCATTCAGCACCATTTGTGTTGCCTATTCTTTTGCGAAATTACCAATATATCCCTGCTATAGCACACATACGCAAAAAGTATTATCTTACACAAGTCCTTTTTCCTTCATGCGTTGCTCTACAATATCGACATCTTCTTTTGTATGCACATCATACTCATCTGTTATGTATACCCCACAATTCGTACTGAGTTCTCTCTGGAATACACAATCACGGGTCATCACCCGAAATGCTGCATTTTGATTGAGATTTTTATCAACAGAAAAAATTTCTTGTTTTCCATCATCAACCAGTTTTTTTATCGCATTTTCCAGATGCCGTGTCTCTACTTCAGGAGAATTTGCCTGAAGAATCACGACAATATCAGGATTTTGATTATCACCTTGTGCTTCAATCCATTCGACGGCATGGCGAATAGGAACCATTTTGAACACATGGTCCTCAGCTAATGCAGGAGGACGAACAATTGAAGATGCGCCAAATGTCTCAGACACGGTCAGTATCTCAGGATCTTCACTCGTCACATACGTACGGTCAATCAGGGAAGAATTTTTTGTGGCATCAATAGCCCATCCAACCATAGGTTTTCCATGTACAGGATAAATATTTTTTCGCTTTAATCTTTTTGATCCGCCTCGAGCCGGAATGATTACAACAATATGTTTTTCATGATACATAGAATTCTTTGCACTAATTTTTTTCTTCTCCTGTAGTATCGTACAATTTTCCAATCTTATCTTCAAATTCTTTTACTGCTCCAACATTAGTTGTTTTATTATGACCATGTATGCGATATCTATAAAGTGGTATTTTCAAATGATCTACCTGATATCGATTTCCTAGGCGTGCACGAAGCTCTTTTTCTTCACAATGTCTAAAATCACTGTTGTACAAGCCAGCTTCAGCAAGAAAATCTTTTCTGTACATAATGCCACAGGAGATGTTCTCTTCATTTGCATCATGCCTACTGATCACTTCTTCGTCATTATTCACTTTGACATAGTCACAAGCCACTCCCAAGAGACCATTGTTAGCTTCGAGATAGGCAGACAAAAACAAAAGAAAATTTTTGTTGACATAGTCATCTGCATCCACACGGACAATAAACTGTCCAAACGCTTCTCGAATAGCAACATTACTACTTTCAGCAACACCCACATTCTTTGTATTTCTGATGTATCGAATATTTGAATACTTTTCTACATATCGTTCCATGATGTCCTCTGTATTGTCTTCAGAGGCATCATCGACAACAATAATTTCATATGCTGTCGTTGGCAAACTCTGTTCTAAAAGGCTTCGCAAACATCTTTCGAGAAAAAGACCATAATTGTACGCTGTAACAATAACACTTACTTTCATATTATTCTGTCCATCCTACTAACGGGTCATGACTACTAAATTGGAATACCTTTTTATGCTCCAATAAATCATATCCCCGCGCTAATTCCTGGAGCATCCTCAAATCATCGACATCCATCGAGCAGGCATGTGCGCCTTCTTTGGTCTTTTGCCAACTTTTTGCAACAGTAAAATGTTTTTCTACTATTGTTGCGCCACGGGAGAGTGCATATGACGCAGCGGTTATCCCAATCGTATGATCGCTATATCCATCAAACCATGAAGATCTGAAATCAGGAATATGCATATCTTCCAGACGGGCTGGATACAGCGGCTCGGTATACAAATATTTTACATTGGTCTGAGCATACGGCTTCCCTTTCTGAGCTTGTTCATTGTTTAAAGAAACAAGCACAGGCTTCCCAGTCGCTATTGCGCTCTCCATGATTTCAGGCTTTTCTCGAGAAAGCCAATTTGCAACTTTGAGAATAGGCAAATTCAAATCCACACACCATTGCATCCGTTCTTCATCAAAAAAGGAAGCAAAAAAATCAATGTGAAGCATGTCTGCATACGCTTTTAGTCTCTTTACTTCCTCATACGAAAGGCTCAAATGATCTCCAGGCTTATCACCATTCATGCTTTTTGGATCAAAATCCCCACTATAGAGCTGAATTTTGACGGCGTTTGCACCTCCAAATTTTGATTGCAATATCATTTGCTCAGCAACGTCGAGGCTTCCTCCATATTGTCCATGCAATTCTGAAATAATATATGCCATATTCGACACTATTAAGTATTAAAACTTCTCAAAGTATAGGGAAAAAAGTGAGTTTTGTCAATTCGTCGCACTACTCCTTTTTTACAATGATATAGTGCTGACCACCAAACACATCGATATGGGGTAATTTCCTCGATACGCCCACTTCCAATACAGAAAAACCATGTTCAATCAATTTTTTCTTCGCATACGACAAGGATACTTTTAAATTGGTACAATTTACCTGTGCGACTATTTCTTTATATCCCTTTCTACCCAATAATTTTTCTAACACAATATCAATGGAATAAAACATTTTCAATCTTTTATTTGTAGAGCACTGATACAATCTCCCAAAAAACAAAATTGCTATACCACCTCTTTTTAACACTCTATATGTTTCGGCAATATATGCATTGAAAATTTCTATTTTTTCTACGTGCTGCAGCACAATAAAGGAATATACTACATCGATTTCTTCGTTTTCCAGAGGGAGTGTCGACCCATCACTTTGTATAAATGTAGCATTATGTACTCCCCTCTTTAAAAATTCAGCTTCAACTATCGAACTGTTTTTATGGATATCTATTCCTATACTTTCACTAAAGCAGGACGATGCGGCAAGAAGTAATCTTCCCCCACCATACCCTATTTCCAAAATTTTCTTTTTATGCAAATCATCTATATATTTGAGTAATGGCATTAATATATAAATACTAAATTCGTATCTCCCTTTCAGAAAATTTTTCTCAATATCCCCACCTGATTCGTCAAACCAATTGAAAAATTGATTTGTATCATTTTGTGAGACAATATCAATTTCTTCAATAAATCCCTTAATATGTTCTCTTCGTTTCTTACTTCCTACTCCCATATGTATACTACAGTTATGAATACAAATCTTTATCAACAAAATTTATTACTTTCTCTGAAGCTCCCCCAGGGATAGAAAATACTTCACGTTGAATATGCTCGTAATCAATGTCTTTTTTTGCGAAATGATGGACAAATTTAGGCAGTTTTTTCCAGAGACCAAATTTTTGAGCATCCAAAAAAGGAATATCTAAACAAAAATCAGAGTTCCACATCGGCACAAATTGCTTAAAATTACCAGTCTCAGCCTCTCGCTTTCTATATGGCTTTATACTAAAATTCACGATCGGACGCTTACACATTAAAATTTCTTCTATTGCGGTCGTATCAAACCCCACAACACCGCTACTTGCCACAATGAGCTCATGAGTAATAAATGGATAATATGAAATGTCATTTAAAAAATACTTTCCAAAAAAGTAAAAAATGGGGCGATGACATTTCGGTTTTTTTCCTTTCAAAACAACCGCGTACCCTACTTTTTTTATTCGCCTCACAATACGGAACACCATAGCAATGCTTAATAATGGATTATTAGGCACGAGGACAAGAATAAATTTACTTGGGAGAGTATATTTTTTTTGTATTTTTTTTGCATTTAATGTAGAGATAATGTCGTATTTTGGCAATCCCAATGCAACATAATCTTTCTCATTCCACCCTAGATATATGCCATATTGTTGATGTGCTACAATTGATGTATCTATCACACCTGCCTGTCTTGCCCGAGGATGAAAATTATCAACACTATGCACAATGCTATAAATCTTGTACGTACGTTTTTTAAAAAGTTCTGGAGACTCCACAAACGGGTAGGCTTCTTCTGTAAAAACAGCACTGACGGCGTGTTGAGTTAAAAGTGTTGCCAGTTCCTCATTTCCATCGTACCAAAAAAGTTCATGAAAAGGTAATAGGCGAAGATGCTCTTGATGCAAAAAAGGATTATACTCTGGCTTAAAATGAATATTTTTATTTACAAAAAGAAGAATCTTGCAATGTCCTTTTTTCTTATATTCTTCAATAAGAGGACCGAGATCTGTAATATGATGATTTGTATGTATAATAAATCCTATATGCATATCAAGCGTATCTACGAATTGAATATATCAGGCGGACTTCCATCATATAGTAAAACCCAACGGGGCATATAATTCGTCGATATACTTTTTTACTATCTTCTCGTGTGAAAATTCTTGTACATCAATATATGCTTGCTGGATTATCCTATCGGATAATTGTTTATCACACAAAAGACGATGAGAACTTTCTACTAGATCAGAAACGTCTTCTATTTCAGTAAGCATACCATTTTTTTCATCGATGATAACATCGGATGCCATACCAACGCTTGTTGAAACGACAGGTGTTCTCGTAGCAAAGGATTCCAAAAGAGCTTTTGGTCCACCTTCAACTCGGGATGTTACGATATATAAATCCAAAGCATTGTAATAGTCCACCAGGTCAGCAGCATCTTTTACAATATGGTGAGTATATGAGATCGAAGCACCATCAAGTCGTTGTTTTACATACCCCCGTGCTGGCCCAGTAAGAAGCACGTGCAAATTGTCGTTCTTCTCTGACAGCCGTATAAGTGTATCACACAAAATATCGGGACCCTTTTCAAACTTTGGATCATTCCCATCCGCCCATCCCATACCATCTTTTTGAAATGAACCAATTATTTTTTTATGTGCGGGGAGACCCAATTCTTTTCGGATCTGTGTTCGTTTCTGGATTTCATAAGGTCGCCACACATCGAAATTAATACTTTGTGGAATAATTCGTAATTTTTTTTTATCCAAACCATATTCAAGAAGCGTATTCGCAGTTTTTGAACATGTTGTATGCACAATATCTATATATTTATTGATCTCAGGGATTGCCCGAAGTCGTGGATCATTATCTATGACGTGATACCACGTTAACACATATATATTAGAATGATGTCCCAACTTTAAGCGCCCATCTATGTCAACTAAGGCGCTTACACTCCCATAATGGATGATTTTTTTTCTTAAAAAGAGTGGGCTATACGTTATCATCGCACTGCTTTTATATACTGCATTGAGTCCTTGGACAATTTCTTGTGCGATATCTTTAATTACCCAGTCTGCTGTTTCTGAAATATATGCAAGTTTTCCACGAAAAAAAATATTCTTTACTGCAGAATAGATTTTTTTTTTAACAGCAGCTACTCGCATATAACAAAATATTAGGACTTCTTCGCCACTCCCCAACATTCACCAAACTGCACAGAATATTTTTGCAATGTCCAGCCCGCCTCTTCTAGTTCTGTTTTTAATATATCGATAGTATATTCGAGATAATGCGTCAAGTCGAGACGATATTCAAATCCATGTTGTTTTTTAAACAACACCAACCAATCTCTATCAATCATCGGCACACGAATGAGTATGGTGTCCGACAAATGATGCAACCCCTTCAAAAAGTCAATTCGTTTTTCAATGTGTTCTAATACATTGGACAAAATAATCGCATCAAATGTAGTGTTAAACCTGTATGTGAGAGCATCACCAAAAATATATTCAATATTCTTTTTGGTATATTTTTTTTGAGCCTGCGCTATGTTTTTTTCATTCATGTCTATACCTACTACAGTCCCAGCGACATCAGCCACATGGTACGCATTTACCCCATTGCCGCATCCAATATCTATGACAGAATCCCCAGGCTTTATATGAGACCGAAAAAAATGATAATAGCCGATGATTTCATGTTTTGGATGAATCCCGTTGTTCCCTAAAATAGCGAGCTTACTCAAGACTTTATAACAAACATTGTCAATCTTTACAAAGAATGAAACAAACCAACGGTTTATCATCGGCAAAGACAGTATGCTATACAGAAATTTCCTCATACATGTGTGTTTCTAAATCAATAACATGATCTAATGAATAGTGTGCGTGAAGCCATATCGCGGCTTGTCTACCCAATCTTGGAAGTAATTCAGGAGTATTCACGATGGTGTGAAGCACACGTGACAGGTCTTCGACCGTAGGGGCCGCTAATAGCCCATTTTCTCCATCAATAATCACATTGCTGATTCCCTCTACGTCTGTTCCTACGACAGGGCATCCTGTTGCCATTGCCTCTAGCAACACTTTTGGATTTCCTTCATACAAACTTGGCAATACAAAGATATCACATGCATGGAGGTATGATGGCAATTCATCATGCGGCTTATTGCCCAAAAAATCTACATCCAGATGCAATTCTTTTGACAGAGCCACTAATTCGTCTTTCATCTCTCCCTGCCCGATCATAGTGAGATGCACTTTTGGGAGAGTGGACAGTGAGCGAAAAAACACTGGCAAATTTTTTTGCTCTGTGAATCTTCCTATGAACAGTACTTCCAAATTCCTTTCTTGTCTATACGTGTGTTCTTTGTGGCTTGGTGTAAATACACTGGTGTCTACAAAATTTGGGATAATACGTATGTTGTGTCTATATTTTTCAGGATACCATGCTTTTTCGTTTTCTGTCGCTACCACGAGTGTTGCGCCAGCACGGATGGCAAATCTCTCGAGCACTTTTCCAAATGCATACCGTACCCATTGTTTTTTCCGTTTCGCAAAATAACTATACGTATAACCGGTACGAATGATAAGCGGTTTTTTCACGAGCCACTGGGCTACGATCGCTGCCCAACTTCCCATCATCTGATTTGTTTTCAATATGTTCATTTGCTTAAGCGTCTTTCTATGTATAAACGGTACCAACCAAGAATAGAGCATATTAGGCATATGCGCAGGCTTTGGATGGACAATGATATTGTCTTTTGCTAGTTCGGCAACAAAACGGGTATCTTCCTGACTATATGTAAATAAATGGACAGTTCCATATTCCTTGGCAATTCGTTTGTAGAGGGCTATTTCTCTATGATACATACCAATCTTCTCCCATACTGACAAAGAAATGCCATAAGTGAAGAATAATGCCACTTTTGGTGTTGTATTTTTTGGTAGTAAAGAAGACATATTAGTTGTTTTTTTTCGTAACAGGGTACGTTGGACAGAACGCGGTAATAGTACCCAGCCAAGTCTCATGCCAATATACCAAATTCCTATGAAAAAGGGATAGCCGTATCTGGTAATCGCATACCAACGTGCCCGTATGCCATCCCATTGTTGTCGTGTACTTTTTGCAGAAATACTATTGTCATGATCACGCCAAGACAACAAGGGCGCAGAAATATTTGCCAGTGCATATGTCTTACTCAATCGAAATAGCAATTCATAATCCTGACTCTTTTTAAAAGAAAGATCATACCATCCAAGCTCTTTCAGACAAGATACTCGAATCATCAGACTACTATGCACAAATACATTGTTGAAAAGCAGCTGCGTTCGTATGTCTGCATCTTCTGTCGGGACATCCTTTTTACCTATGATCTTCCCATTGCTATCGATGATATGCGCAGCACTCCCGACAGCAGCAATATCCTTGTGTGCTTCGAGAAATGCATATTGCACAGAAAATCGTTCTGGTGTGGCAATATCATCGGCATCCATACGAGCGATATATGCCCCTTGCGCTTCTTCACACGCTCTGTTGAGTGATGCCGTGAGCCCCAGATTCGTCTGATTCGTGAGTACACGAATACGAGGATCATTGGCCGCTATCTGTGCAAGAACATCAGCAGACGCATCTTTTGAAGCATCATTGACAATGAGAAATTCAAAATCATCAAAGGTCTGCGCCAAGATGCTCTTCACAGCCGCTTCGAGATACAAGGCTCCATTGTAGACGCTCATGATGACAGTAATGGCTGGCATAAATTTGCTTATTTTAGCAGAAATAGTATAATGGACCTCTACATATGTGTCAAGAAAAATTTTCTTCATATGACCATACTTCTCGCTATCACCCAGACACATTGGGGAGGGGCGCAACAATACGTGTATGATATTGCGTTGGGCTATATGACGGCAGGGCATACCGTTGTCGTAGCAGCAGGCGAAGATGCACAACACAGTACCCTATTTCAAAAATTGAATGCAAAAGGCATTGAAACACATGCGCTTCGCTCTCTGCGCAGATCCTTCCATCCAGTCCATGATATACTCGCAATAGTTGAATTTTCCCGTCTGTTGCAAAGCATACAGCCAAATCTGGTACATCTCAACAGCTCAAAAATGAGTATTATTGGGACACTGGGGTTGCGGCATAGTCGATTGACAGCAAAACTTATCTATACAGCACATGGATGGGTTTTCCATGAAGACCATCATCCTGCACGAACATATGTGTACACATGGCTCGAAAAATATACCGCACCTGACAAAGATGCGATCATCACGGTGTCGCAAAAAGATGCTGATACCGCATATACAGATCGGAGCTATCCAAAGGAAAAAACTCATTGCATTCATTTAGGCATATCAACACATACACCGATGCCTGCATCTGAGGCAAAAAAGAAACTCTCTACACAATATGGTGTCCCGAACACTCAAGGTCAGATACTTTTTGGGACAATTGCAAATTTTTATCACACAAAAGGAATTGATATCTACCTCCATGCTCTCGCATTGCTAGCAAAAGAACAAGGACTCCCTCCATGGCATGCGATCATTATAGGAGATGGAGAACAAAAAAAAATTCTCCAATCTCTCATTGAAACATATCACTTGCAACAGCAAGTGACCCTTCCTGGCTTTATTGCCGAGGCATCGTCATATGTCCCTGCCTTCGATTGGTATGTACTCCCCTCTCGAAAAGAAGGATTCCCCTATGTTCTCCTAGAAGCGGCAACAGCAAATATCCCAATTATTGCGACCAATGTAGGCGGCGTCTCTGAATTTGTAGAAGATACAAAAACAGGTTTTCTGGTTACACCAAAAAATCCACAGGATCTGAGGAGAGCTTTGCACGATGCCTTACAGACACCTGCCACAACCAAAGAAAGTATGCAAAAAAATCTTGCAGGAGCGCTGAAACAATATCAGTTCAAATCCATGATTACTCAGACTCTGGCACTGGTTCAAGCAATATTTCAGGAAGCTCCATAATGGCATCACGAATAATCGCTCCTTCTGAGTGAAAGGTGACTCCCAGTTCTTCTGCTTCTCGAATGACTTTTTTTGCTTCCCCTATTTGCCCCAATTGTTTCAAATATGCTGCTTTTCGCCACCATCCTTCTTGGACGAGTGGTTCAGCCGCTATGGTCTCATCGATGAGTGCAAAGGCTTCCTCGGTTTTGCCGAGCTGCATTTTTATCACAGACAAGAAATACTTCACTTGTTGTCTTTGTGGAGAATACTCCATAGCCTGGGTTATGATTTGTTCAGCATGGAGCACGTAATCCAGCTTTGAGGTGAGATACGTTGCGTATTGATCTAGCTGTGCAAGTGACAGATAATATCGTATATCCAGGGGATGGAGTTGTATATTTTTTTCAAGAGCGTCTATCGCTACTTGGACAAGCTTTTCTACTTGTTCATCAGTATTCTGTTTTCTGAGACTTTCAGCTTGCCCTCCTACCGTACGAGCAAAGTCAGCTCGGATATCATCTATATGTGGAGAAGGGTATGAGGCTATCTGATCATACGACGAAAGAATAGTATCGATATTTCCACTTTGAAACGACCGTATTGTCGCAACCGTAGCCATATTTGCCCGTGCAGGATTTATATTTGTCGTATAGATGAGTAGTACCACACACAGCATCACAAGTCCGGAAAGAGGTCCTATAGTTACTTTTTGAGACACTGCTTTCTTTTTTTCCTCTCCGGCACTGGCCGTGGCTTGCTTTTCTGAAGTAATCAGTACGTGTACATATCCCAACATGAAGAAGAAAAAGAGCGATGACGTAAGATCTTCAAATACGAAAAAATTGTGAACAAAATGAGCCGCAAAGAAACAAGCAAATACTATATATTCCAATTTCAGAAAATCACTTTCTTCTCTCTTGGCGCGCAGAAGCAATATAATAGCAGGCAGAGCAAAGAGCAATACATAACTCACTGCCCCCAAAATGCCTTGGACAGCGAGGGTATTTAAGAACGCATTATGCGCACTATCAAACCATGTTTCTCCCACTCCATGTGTTAAAAATTTTGGGCGATAATATTTGTTAAATGCAAAAAAATAGCCGGCAGGACCCCAACCAAAGACTGGCTTTTCTTCCCATGCTTCCACTGCAATACCCCATGCCATTACACGTGTTTCTGCAGAATCCGCACTCAGAGATGTATTTAATAAGCGTCCAACACCAGGAATAGCCTTCACAAAGGACGTTTCTCTGACGAAAAAGAGCGCCCCGGCAAGAATCAGTAAACTCACAAAACCAACAGCAAGATATCTTCGCACGGAAGCCTGTCTGGAAAAAATCATCACCAAAAACAAACAAAGAACCACAGCACCAATCAGTGCCAGCAATGTCCCTCGTGTCCCGCTCAACAATACGGCAAGCGCGGAAATAATAACACCAGCCCCATATATCCATCTATGCAATCGTTCTTTTCCTTTCAGGAATAGTACGGTTGACAAAAAGAACAAAAATAAAGCATACCCACCATAGTAAATAGGATTCCCTAATGTTGAAGACACACGGTCGCTTCCTCTATTCAATAAAAACTCAGGGTTTACCACTTGCCAAAATCCAATAAGCAATACTCCCATTCCCATCCCAAAAAACCATGGAAAAAGGGATTGCCACGCTTCTCTTGTACGAAAGACTGAAGATAAAATAAGAAAGTAAAGAACATAGTGGATGATGGTAAAGGTTCCCAGCATACGCTCATGCCCATCCCAAAAACTACGATACCAATCAACACCCACAAAGGTTGATATTACCCAGCTTGCTAAAAAGAAAAGAACACTCAAGGAGACCACGCTCAATCGAGGTTTATAGGTTTGCCAATCATTCTTCAATAATAATATATATACTCCAAGCATGAGCAGGACAATGCTTCGGAAAACAACAGCCTTCAATACAATAAATGGAAAAATAAACTGTTGCGCGAGCACCAACAAAGGGATACAAAAAGACGCTATCGTCAACCATGTCATCACCTTTGTGTACGTAGAAATTCTCATACAAGGATAGGATATTTCATGAATAAGAAGAAATACAAGATCGTACTCATCATATCAAAAGTGATGCCTCGTGACAAGCATAGAAAAAGACCTGCCGAAAGGCAGGTCTTTTCTATGTCGAATCCTCTAGGAGGACGCTACATGTATGTAGACGAGAGGTACTTCCTATTAGAAGGAAAGTGCACTTCCGTTTACATCGTAACTATCTGAAGCAGTGTATGCTGTACTATTTTCACTACCATTTACTGGTGTGTAGAAGTAAGTCATTACACCATCAGCCCAGTAGTCTTCGTAGTCATCATCTGCAGATTCGTATCCAGTAGCTCCATCAAGTTTTGCACTGAGGAGTGCATTGTTTCCAGAGCTGAGACCTGTACGGATATTTGAAGTATTCGCAGTAACAGTAAAGGTCTTTGTTTCACCAGCTGAGAGAACGAAGTTAGCAAGTCGGCTCGATGTATCATTTACAGGACCGAAAGCAATCGTCAAACTTGGTGTAGTTGTACTGAGAACATCTGCCATGTATGGACTAGCGATAGTACTTGTATTTGCAAGGAGGGTAGAACCATCATACAACTTGAAGTCGTAGACATATCCTTCTCCAGCAAGTCCTGATACAGAAAGGTAGACAGATGTCGTACTAATTCTCATATCACGTGCACCTGGGTTGGTAACCGTGTATTTGAAAACAGTTGTTTCTGTATCTGGCGTAGCACTTCCACTTGGTGCACCACTTGCGAGTGCAATAACAGGAGCAGTGTTGTGGAAGAGCATCTGGTTTGATGCAGCTTCGTTCAACAGACCTGCGGCAACCACCGTACTTGTACCAATCTTCGTTGCAGCAAGGAGACCTTGACCACCGTATGCTTCAAGGTAAGTATTACCATCACTGTAGAGTGCAGCTCGAGCAACATTTGCAGGAACCATTGTTCCAGAATTATTTACCATTGCGTAGAGTGACAATTTTTCAGTTGCACCAGAAGCAATCGTAGTACTAAATCCTGTGAATGTGACAAGAGCATCAGTACCATTGTCTACAACAGGTGCAGTCGCAAGGACAGCTCCCGCTGCATTACGGAGTTCGAAATCTCCGTAGTTTGAAGATGATGCTTTGCTAGCGTTGTCATGATTTCGCAATGAGAAGGTAAGCTTCGTCAAATTGATGTCACTGTTTTGTGCTTCAAACTTATACTTCGCAACAAGTTGTTTTGTTGCAGATGGTGTCAAAATCTTACTTTCAACAGAACTGTCGTTCGTGACAATAAGTTTTTCTGAACCGTATGTAATAGCTTGAAGATCTGTAGCAACGACACTTCCAGCAGCATTTTGACCGGTGGTAACACCAGTCGCGGTAATGCTCTCTACTGAAGGAGTAAATGCAGTACCGTCAGCAGCATCTGACTGTACGTCAGCCTTTACGTCAATAGTAACGACTTCATTAACAGCAAGTGCCTTGCTGATAGAGAATGTTGTACTTGCACTTGGACTTACTGTTTCAGTACCAAGTTGTGTACTTCCAATCCACAATCCTACATTTTCTACGTCTCGTGCACCCGTACTTAGTGGAAGACTCAGAACAATAGATGATACATTCACTCCTTCACTGCTGCCAGCTTGGAGTTTGAATGAACCAATAACTACGTCCTGTGCACCAATTGCAACAGTCTTATTTCCTACAGAAGTATTCTTCGCAAGAGTCAGACTTGCTGGGTTTACAGTGACGGTATTTGCAGGGTATGCAGTAGTACTATTTGGTTTTGTTTGGTAATCCAAACTTGAAAGTCTCTTCAAGTAGAATTTACCAACCTTTACCATGTAGGTATCAACAGCAGTTGCTCCATCAGCGACGTTCGCAGTGACGCGAATAGTCTTTGATTCACCAGACTTGATTGTCAAGTATGTAGACAGATCAAGTTGTGTACCACTTGCAAATGATGAATCTGCAGTAGAAGTTGTGTTTACAACATTTGTGTATGCAGTAGAAAGATATGTCTTTCCTGTTGCAACGTCAACAACTTTTACATTTCCAGTAAGGTCTGGATCACCAGCTCCATCGTATGCTTCGATTTCGAGAGCCATTTTTCTGATTTCAACAGCTTCACCAACAGCTTTCAAGGTGTATTCAGCAAGAACAGTGTCAGATCCACCAGCAGCAATGCTTGCGCTAGGTGATGCTGATGACTTTTGTACTGAGAGAGTACCTTGTTTCATCTTGAACCAACCTGTAGCTGATGCGTATCCACCACTAGCAAAACTAGTAGGTGCAACGAAATATCCACTGCTTGATCCCTTTGCCTTTACATCATAGTCATTTTGGATGTAGAGAGCAAAGTAATCGTTTGATCCGTCAACAACGTCTACTTTTACGGTAAAGTTGTCAGAATCACCTTTATCAAGAGTGTAGTTCATTGGGACAGTGACATATCGATCACCAGAAGCCCATTCTTTTGTACCGAGTACTTGTCCTGTTGGACCATAGATAGTCCAGTTCTTCAATGAAGTATCTTCATTGATCGAACCTTGAACAAAGAACGTAACACTCTGTACATTCAATGCTTCGTTTCCACTTTCAGCAAGTGTAAATTTGAAGACTTCTTTTTGTGTGTCTCCAATTTCGAGCTGTCCTTCATTTGCTGAACTTGCAGCAGCTGTTTCATTATCATATCCAGAAACAGCAGTTGTTGTTACTGTGTAACTAGCAAGTGTACCTGGAGTTACTGTAGCTTGACTTCCTACAACAGGAAGACCGCTTACACTGACATTACCAGTTGTGTCAACAGCTGTTGCACGGAAGGTAAATGATGCAGCAGAAGCACCAGCAGCAACGTTTACTTGCAAAGATGCAGTAACACTGCTATTTGCAGGGACAACGATAGGATTTGAACCAAATCCGATTTCAGCCATGCCATCATCATCGAGAGAAGAAACAACCGCACCATGGCGATCACTTCCTACCCAGACGCTAACACCACTAAAACCAGTGTTTGCAACAAGACCTGACTTTTGAACAGTCAAACCTGTAACTGAAACAGGCTCATTTCCAGCAGTAAGACGCACGTGGAGGACATCATTAAAGATACTTCCTTGTGCAGCTACTGTGGAAGGAGATGTAGCAGCGAGGCTTGCTTGGAGAGATCCTGTGACAACAGGTGTACCAGGAGTTCCACTTCCACCACCCTGTGAAGGGTCAGCGATAATGGATGCAGCTGTTACAGGAGTAGCGCTTGCTTCTACTGCGTCAAAAAGTGCAGTAGACACAGTGCGTACGTCTCCAGCGAGGAATGAAGAAAGACTTCCTTCTACTGAATGGCGCATACCATCTTTCACGTACCAGACTCCTGATCCGTTATTCTTGATAAGCATACCATTGTGAACGCCACTTACTTCAGCACCAGTCGTATAGTTTGGCCAGTGGAAGTCGTGAACGTCACGAACAAGTGTTCCCCAGTTATCACCATAAAGTGATTTTGCTTCGTCTTCACTTCCGATCAGATGACGCATGTTGCCAGGTCCGACAGCATACACTTCTGGAGAGATAACAACCTTCACAAGGCGTGAGCCTGGTCGGTAGTCAACACCAGATGGGTTTACTGCGTTTGGGTATGCGCTTACACATGTAGAATCAATTTCCACAACTCCTGAAAAATCACTGTACCATGTGTGGTACAAATCAGATGTTGGGAAGTACATGCGCTTCATGTCTGAATCGAGGAGATAAACAGCGCTGTTGCCTTTTACTTTGAAAAGGTCACCAGCTTCGAGCGTAGGACATTCTGCAGCATTTGCAGCAAGAGGTGCAGCAAGTGCAGAAAGACCGATACTCCATGCTATCGTCATTACAACGACAGACCATGTAAATGCTTTTTTTGTAATGTTAATTACATCAGTCATAATAATAATTATAAGTATTACTCCACCACATATTGCGCCCGCCGATTCGGCGGGTCAACCGTGATGAAGTGTATGTACCCAGAGTACATACCATGATACGCCTGGGAAGACTCGACCTTTGTAAAATGGGGGCATGAACCAACATGGTTCATACTAGGTGCCTACTGTATGGCAGCCCACCGTGAGAATATCTCACAATGGAAGCCATACAGTAAGACGCTATCAATATACATAAACGTCCGTGCAATATACGCACGCCTCTGCCTTGCCGAACACCCATGCAAAAGAGAGACCTGCCTATATGTGCGCATTACGTTCCAGTAGACGTTGGAGTGGTGCTGGCAGGACGGGTAGCACTAGTCGTGTCGCTACTTGCTTTGCTGGCGCTTGTAACCTGCTCCACAGTCTTTTTTATTTCAATCGTTTGTTGAGTCGACGCCGCAGTGGTTTTTTTGAGTTGTGTGGCTTTATCGAGTGCACCAAGAAGATCATTGCTTGCAATCAATGCTTTGATTTCATCGACTTGTGTCTGTACATCTGCAGATGTCTTGTCCACTTGACTGAGAATGCCGTCAATGGTTTGTTGTGGGGTAAGAGCAGGCGTTGATGTTATAGTGAAAGAAGGAGTGCTTGTGCTGCCAGGGACAAATGCTGATGTGGTCACGAGTGGTGTAGTACTTGGACTTGTTCCTACAGGATCAACAAGTGTTGAAGACACAGACGTGGTCACGCCTCCAGCAGCCGTCACATCCACTTGCTGTACCAGCGCCTTTACTTCGGCAGTTTCGTGAAGTGCAACGTCAGCATCAGAGAGGACAGACACAATTTTTTGCTCTACCAAATCCTGCGCAGCGATGCGTTCAGCATCATTTTTTGCGCCTTCGACAGCTACTTTGACAGCTGTGATACCAACTTCATCGACAGCTTGCTGCGTTGCAACGACTTGCTGCGCCAAGGCCGTCGTCGGATCCACGCCTTCGACAGACGTTGCCACTTCTTTGAGTGTTTCACTTATCTGCGCAGTGCTGTCATTGACTTGTTTGGCGTTTGCACCGGTATCATCCTTTTGCGCATCAGACTGCACGACTGTATCTATAGAAGCAATATTTTCTTGCAATTGCTTCAGTCCTTCACTCGTGCGTTTTGTTTTTTCTTCTGGTGGAAATTTTTCTTCAGCAGCTACTGTTTTGATTTCTTCAGCCCGGCGAGTCGCAAATTTGAGTTGCAATGTAACATTTTTTTTATCATTCCCTGTAATACTTGCGAGGACAATCTGTGTTTTTTCTGTTGCAAGCTTTATTTGCCATAGGGTATCTCCAGGCAAACTTTCAGAAGCACTGGCGCTCGCAATCCATCCACTTGCAGCCAAACCAAATACCAAAAAAGAGACAAAAAATGGCTTTGCCTGAAAAAGAAGCTGTTTTGGAAAAAGTGCCTGCACTGCGTCGAATATAGCCGTATGTGTACGTCGCGTGTGCTCTTTCACTGCAACAGGAGCAGAAGTCGTGGCAATCGTATTGAGAAGAGATGCTTTGGTTTCTTGTACCCAAGCACGATCTGGATTGATGCGACCTTCCAGTTGCTTTACTTTTTTCAATTGTGCTTTGAGTGAATTGGACACAATTTTTTTGTTATGAGGTATGCTGTTCATCGAGCAATGCTTGGAGTGTTTTTGTAGCCCGGTGCAATGTAACACGGACAGCCCCTCGTTTCTTTTGCATGACTTCAGCGATTTCTTTTATAGAAAGTTCTTCGATATATCTGAGGAGGACTACTTCTTGATATTCTTGCTTTAAATGTTTGACCTGAGCAAGAATGTTTGACACTTCAATATCTAAATGTACTTGTTCCTGAATATCGGTACTATCGGTCAAGTGGAGAATGTCTTCAATCGGGCATTCAAATGTCATCGTATTTTTCCGGTAGTGATCAATCACGAGATTCCGAGCCATCCGATAGATGAGTCCATTCAAACTTTGAATGTCAGTTGACTTCCCAGTAGTGAGGTATTCCCAGAGTTTGAGAAACAGATCACTGGTAAGATCTTCTGCCACTTGGCGATTTCCTACTTTAAATGAAATGAACCTATACATTTTTTCTATATACGCATCGTAGAGTTCTGCAAAAGCATCAGGATCTTTTCCCTTTTGGATGCGTTGTAGAATGAGTCGGCTTTTGACCTTCTGCATAAATAGAAGACGTGAGAGTTAAAAAAACGTTACAGCCACCTTCATACATGCAGGGCACGGCTATCCATAAACGCCAACAACTATAGCAAAAAAGGAGGAAAAAAGCCAGGCCTTGGGCACCACACGACTATTCCCTCCCCTACACGTAAGGAGGGGAAGAAACACAGACTTAGCCGGCTCCATAGTCCCGAAGGGCTGTGGAGCCTAACTGCCACAGAGAAAAGACGGAAGACTACATTTCGTGGCTATAGAGAAATACCATTCTTGTATATAGCATTGTATACAAACATGCAGACACGTCACGTGCAAACCTTGTAAAATGCATATTTTGTATATATTAGTATATACTTTTTAACACATACATCTCCCCTACCGTCGGCATGACATAGCAAAAGAACCTTGACAAAATAGCAGAACTGTGATACAGTTTGTATACAAAAACATACACAAATATGTCTGAAATTATTCAGAAAGATGGACAAGAAATCGTCAGAGTATCGATATCAGAGGCAGCTCGCCTCTTTGGTGTCAATCCTCAGACCATCCGTAGAGCGATAAAAGCCCAGGAAGTCACGTATGTGGTGGTTGCCGGGAGATATAAAATCAATTTTGAAAGTCTGGTAAAGTGGTCTCAGCAAAAAACCACGGTACGGAATAAATCCAACACTCGAGGCATTGGCCAGTATGTGGATAAGTGGAAAATTAAAAATACCCTCTACTCCCCAAACAAAAAGTCTGCAGCGCGTCTGCAGACGAAAAAGGATGACGATGCAGCTGAGTAACGCAACAAAAGAACCGGTATACCCCGGTTCTTTTGTTGTAACAAGGAAAGACTAAAAGATTATGTTTGGCTAACGCCAAACAAGATTAGAAGATTAAGTCCTCCCCAGATAAGGGGAGGATTTTCCCGCAGAGACGGGATCCCGCTTTGCGGGAAGGTGGAGTTGCGATGTTCTCAGTACATTCTCTGCTGGCTCCATAGTCCCGCAGGGCTGTGGAGCATAGGTGATTGCTTCGACAACGATAACGAATTTCGTACCTCAATTCATCACTCCTCTCTATGCCAAAAACAATCTTCCAATCTTTTTTTGCGTAAGCAAAAAGATAATCTTAGCACAGCGCAATTTTTCGTGGTATGCCAACGTACAGTCACTCTACCACTCACTGGTTCGAAGCCCCAAATTGCGCTATACTATCCCCATATGCAATTTTACGAACAACACTTCACGCGTCACCATTTTAGACACAACTTTCACAAGTGGTTTGGAGCTCTGCTCCTCTCCCCTATCCACCACGCAGAGATGAGATATAAAAATCACTATCATCTCAAATTTTCGCACGCAAAAAAATTGTTTGTGTTTGACATGTTATTACTGCTCTCAACCGTGTTATTGTTTGGGGCATCATTATTTTGGTGGCTCTATGACCCGACCGTGACTGAATTGGTCCATCTCGATGTGAACGCTGATGTAGAAACAACACGCTTTCAGAGTGGCGACGATATCACGCTCACCATATCATACAAAAATGAAAGTGATGTATTCCTCACCAATCCACGGATTTCCATCCATCTCCCACTGGGATTCTTGATCACTGACGCAAGTTTGCCATATGAACAGGGAGACAATGGGTCAGTCCTGTTTCCTATTGAAACTATCTTGCCAAAACAGGCAGGTACAATGACTGTCCGTGGACGTCTCTATGGCACGCCAGACCAACATATTCCTATTCAAACCATGCTGCTCTATACCCAAGCAGGAAGAGACACACCGGAATCAGATGTGCATCGCTTATTCTTGAGCCCACGCGATTCAAGTGTGGACATCACATTTTCAGGTCCTCCACAATATATTCCAGGTGTTGACATGCCATTTTCTCTTGAAGTCCGGAATACTCAGGACCACACGCTGCAAGATATTATGTTCAATCTGTCTGATGACGCTATTGTTTGGGTCGCAGCATCATCATCAGACGGAATTGTGTTGCTTGATAACACAACCCATCTTGCCTGGCAGATTTCCCAGCTAGAGGCAGGAGCATTCGCCACACTCAATGGTACCCTCCGTATTACGAGGCCAGAGCGTGCAATAGATCAGTTCACCTGGGAACTCTTTACACTTTTGCGCATTCTAGAACAGAATGTACCAGAACAAACCACGCCCATTGCAATGCCCATTGCCTCACCTCAAGTCAGACTGTCCTCTATCTGGAATAGTGCAGCTACTACACTCGGCGAACAAGAATTGCTTACCATCAGTGTTGAAAATACTGGCAACATACCACTTGAGCGCCCTCGCGTGAGTGTGCTTGGCAACACCGTCAACCTTGATACGCAGGTGCTTGCCCCAGGGCAAACACTGCCTGTCACCATTGGTACTTCTGTAAGTGAAGACGCCATCACAAATGGCACCGATGGACCGCTTTTCCTGCCAACGATTACCTTTTCTGCGTCTTTACCAGGCATCAATACGTATACCTATACAACCACGGCAGAGGCACCACCCCTCCCAATAGGTACAACACTCACGATGAACCAATCCTCACGGTATTATACTGACGAAGGCGACCAACTCGGCCGTGGCCCACTGCCACCAAAAGTTGGGGAGGAAACAAAATACTGGATATTTACTCAGATCAAAAATACGATTGGTGAAGTCCGAGATGTACGTTTTTCAACAACGATTGCCCCAGGTGCAATCTGGACCGGCAAATCAAGTGTCAGTAAAGGTGGTGATATTACCTACAATGCCGGATCAAGAACAGCAATATGGAACGCGCGCTCGATGAATCCGTATGAAACGGTTGGCATTTATTTTGAAATAGCGGTCACGCCAAGCGCATCTCATATTGGCACTATCCCGCTCCTGACGAGTGAGGCAACAGTCAGTGCCTCAGACCCGTATGTTGACGACACTCTGAGTGCTTCAGTTGGGGCTATCAACGCATCGCTTAACGGTGACCAGATTGGGAAGACAAAGGGTGTGGTAGTGCAATGATCGCCGGGGTACAAAGCTGTTCGTATAGCCACGAAAGACTACGTCTCACTTCGTTCGACTAAGATTATATTTCACCTACGGTGAAATAAGAGTGAAGATTACTTCGTAAACAGAAGGACATACATCATTAGCAAAGCTCTTCTTAGCCTGTAGCATAATCTTCAATCTTTTTTTGCGATAGCAAAAAGTAATCTTAGCGCAGCGCAGTCTTTCTCTGCAGTACAAACTAACAAAAAACGCTCTACTAAGCGTTTTTTTCATGCACAGAATATACACCGTTTCCCCTTGACAAATACCGCTAAAAATGGTACATTTTGTTGTTATTTAAGGGAAATTTGTACTATTCTAAAAGAAGTGAATACGGTATATGAACATTGCCATGATCGGACAAAAAGGCTATCCAGCCCACTATGGTGGGGTGGAACGACACGTCGCTGAAATCAGTGAACGTCTTGTTCGTGATGGACACAATGTAACGGTCTATAATCGCGCGTGGTATGGTGGCAAGCAGCATGGTGATATCAATGGTATCAGTGTCGCAACCATCCCGACTATTCGAACAAAACACCTTGATGCGATTGTGCACACTTTCCTCTCGACATTCCACGCTATCTATAAAAAAGCCGATATCATCCATTATCATGGGGTAGGGCCTGCACTGTTGTCTTGGATTCCACGAGTGTTTTCTCCAAAAACGCTTGTTGTAGTCACATTCCATTCTATCGACAGATACCATGACAAATGGGGATGGTTTGCTCGAACGATGCTTCGCCTCGGAGAAAAATTTGCTTGTTTTTTCCCACATGAAACAACCGTTATCGCTCCCAGTCTGCAACAATATTGTCAAAAAGAATTCAAAACAAAAACTCACTATATTCCAAATGGTGTGACAATCAAAAACACACCACATCGTACAAAAACAAACATTCTCTTTACGTTTGGGCTTGCGCCAGAAAATTATATTATGTTGGTGGGGAGATTAATCCCGATAAAGGCTGCCCACATTCTTATTGATGCATTTGCCGATCTGAAAGATCATCATAAAGAAAATGAACACATTCAACAACTCAAACTTGCGATTGTTGGAGGGTCGGCGTATACAAACGACTATGTGACATCTCTTCATACACAAGCAAGCAGATGTAATGATATTGTCTTTACAGAATTTCAATCAGGCGATGCTCTTGAAGATTTGTATAGAAATGCTCTCGCACTAGTACATCCCTCGATTTCTGAAGGCATGCCACTTGTGGTATTGGAAGCAATGGGGTATGCAAAACCTGTACTCGTCTCTGCAATTCCAGAACATTTGCAACTCATTCAAAATCCAAATATGTTGTTTCGTGAAAATGACGTCACTGCTCTTGAAAAAAAATTGCACGAATTTTTTTCTTTTCCAAAAGAAACACGCATGGCTATTGGAGAAGAAAATCAAGCATACGTTACCGAACACCATAACTGGGATACGAGTACCGCATTGTTGATAAATCTCTACGAAACAACCTATCGAACACGGATACAGAAAATGCTTCCTGACGCAGTGATTGCTACACAAAGCTAACAAAAGACCTCCATGTGGAGGTCTTTTTGCATCCCATCTCTCTGAGTGTATTCAAGGACTTTCACTCATGCCAATAATATCTTGCTTCCCGTCAAAATCAACATCTTGCACAAGGACCTCAATTCCAGGTTTCCCAATAGATGTATAGGCATTGATATCCGTTCCTTGTTGCATACCTTTGTCATCAAATACACGGATAATAGGCTCCTTCCCAACACCGGCACCAACTACAATGTCATCTGTACCGTCGCCATCCACATCACCGGCAGCGACATTGACGCCGCCACGAAAACCTTTTTCAAACGCCAGCCAACTATTGAGAAACTTGTAGTCCCATGTATAGATACCCACCCGTGGTTCAATCCCCGTGCCGCTTCCTACAATAATATTCTTTGTCTCAGATGCGTGGAATCCTCCCAGTGCCAAGCTATATCCACCTGCATAGGTCTCTCCAAAAGGAAACCAATCCTGTCGTAATGGAAATCCATAGCGGGTATACACTTTGATTGGTGCAGGGTATCCGGCTTCTGGTGCGACATAAATTTCCATCTTCTCGTCATTATTCACATCACCAATCATGACACGCAACCCACCTGTATAATTTGCCGTATAGGGATAGAGTGGATTGATGTACGGCTGTCCATCATGACGCCAAGCAATGATTTTATTTTTAGCAACCACAAAAAGATCTCTCAGACCATCGCCATTGAGATCAATGTGTGCAATTTGATCTCCTCCTTGATATCCTTCTTCAAAAACAAAAAATCCATTCCGAACACGCGAGCCATCTGCCCGGAAAAAACGCAAAAATGCGCCATTGGGGAATAAGACATCATTGAGACTATCAAATGTCTTCAAGAGAATGCGTCCATCGTATCCGTCTAAGGTGAGTTCTGACACAATAGACCCATCATTTGCCACAGGATCTTGGATCCCATGAATTTTTTCATACTCTCCTCCAAGATCAATTTGCTTTGTCTCTCCAGTACTATTTACCAAAGAGAGCCCTTGTGCATACTCTCGACGCCAGACATCAGATGCATAACGTGCATCATCTATGGTATCAGCTGATGCCGCACTGATGGGATCACCAAGATGGACACCATATTCGTCATATTCCCATGTTTGCCCATGGTTTTGATTTCCAAAATCAAATGAGTAATAGCCGTCCTCGAGTAAAGAACTTGTTAGACCAAAACGCATGGATCTGTAATCCTGTGACAAACCTGTATTTTCAGTATTTGCGTTGATAATATTATAGGATCCTCCTGGACGATGATTATTTTTATACCAGGTCATGTGCTGCGTCCAGTTGCCTTCATCAAATCCTTCTATCATCATACCATCGAGCACATCGGCATAGATATCTGTCCATCCATTCCCTACCATGATCTTTTCATTCCCTATCTTTTGTCTTGTTTCTTGGTACAATTGTTTCATGGCTCCGGTCCAGGTGCTATTCCCTGTGCCAGACAAATCATTTGTTCCATTTCTATCAAAATCGACATCTTTGCCCGGTATAGCCCAATCGAGTGATCCCCAGGCATTATCATAAAACACCCCATCCCATAATCCTGTGGAAAGAATATCTTGTGCAACAAAATCACTGATGGTATCACGCACAGCAGAATGGGTGATATTTAAAAGATACGTCCCTGGCCAATACGACAGTCGTACGCCTCGTGAATCATACAGATACGCCTGAGGATTCAATTGAGCCGCGAGTCCTTTACGCAAGACACTGCCAGAATTTGATGCATTATTGAGGATCTCTTGTGGTGTCATATATGCCAAGAGAATGATATCAGGATTTTGTGTCCGCAATGAACGCAAAAGTGAGGGATTCGTTATTTGATTTTCCATGTCAAGAATCACAATATCCCATTTTGCGAGTGTGGTGACTTCTTGCGCTGTCAGGCTCCAATGCAAATAATAATTTGCCGTTTTTGGGGAAGCCGCCAATACATGCCATGGAAAAAAAATGCCTATCATGAGCATGACGCACGCCATAAATCGAAATGTGTCATGCACAAACGTTCTCATATATCTTGTTCTTTATCAAACACGATGACAAAATCCAGTGTCCAGCCTAACATCCTATTTTTAAAAAGGCGATATGTTTTGATACCCGCTTTATCAAGTATGCTTCGCAAATCTCGTTCAGAAAGTAATCTCATATATGATCCAGTTGCCCATTGTTTTCCAATGAGTCGTAAGAACGCATCAAACATCTTTTTTGGTAATACAAAATGAAGCAATGGCACACGCGTATGCACTTCGATTGGAAAAAATTTGTTTGGCGTGGTAATAAATCCCTTTTTTGCAACACGATAGGCTTCTTTCAAAAAAAGAACTTGTGCGGCTTCATCACCCACATGTTCGAGTACAGCATTTGACCAGCAGATATCAAATTGTTCGTTTGTAAACGGAAATATGCCTCCATCATATTGGACGCATGTCACTTCTGGATATGTTTTCGGAAACGCTTTTGGTGTATCAATACCAAGGGCAGTGATTTGCGATTGATGTGGATATTTTTTTTCTAAAAAATTATCCGTCTCACTGTATTCAATATCACTACATCCAACATCAAGCACTGTCTCCCCTTTCATCGGAGGAAACAATGTTGTATATCGTTGCCATTTTCTTCGCCTATTCCATGCTGAGACACGATATGCAATGTAATCTAGTGAAAAAGTCATAGTTGGAGAGATGTATACACAGAAGTAAGGGCAGCAAGATGTACATCAAATGAAAAATGATCCCATGCATATTTTTTTCCAGCCGCTGCAATACGTGCCGCAGCTCTGTTATCGTCATGAATGTGTCGCAAGGCGTCTGCTAAAGCATCTGCATGTGCTTCAGGGACGACGTAGGCAGTTTCTCCATGTGTGGCCAATTCTGCAGCTGCAGGCGTGGTCGTGAGTAAGACACGTCCAGCAGCCATGGCTTCCATGACAGTCAGACTCAATCCCTCCCACAGAGAGGGCTGCACAACAACATCGATATGACGCAATGCGTCTGGCAGATCAGATACAATGCCATGCCAGTGGATACGATCAGCAATGCCAAGATCTTCTGCTTGCTTTACTAAAGCCTCACGGAGTGACCCTACTCCAAATGTATGATACTGCCAATCAATATCGCGTATCTGTGCCAATGCATCGAACAGAAACGTATGTCCTTTTTGTGTTTCAAATCGTCCAATCGTAGCGAGCTGCAAAGGTGTCTGTGTAAAGAGCGGCGCTTTTGCCGTGTGCATCCATCGTTTCAAATCAATGCCATTGAGCACAAGGTGAATGTGATCGGCTGGCAATCGAAACGTTTCTTTTGCATAGGTTGCCACTGCAGACGACACCGCAATGACCTGATCTGCGTGTAGCAATATCATACGCCAAACAAGATGGTACCACCATGGGCGATTGTGTTCTACATTATGCAGCGTTGTTACCCAGCGTGTCGCTTTGTGAAATCTCGTATAGACAAACGCAAAGACATCACTACTGATCAAATGAGAATGGATAATAGCAGGTTTTTTTGTATTGACAAATTTCCAAAGTGCGATAAAGGCACCAATGCGTCCTCTTTGTGTTTTTCGAGATGAGGTATAGACATCTACGCCGGTAGCTTCTATAAGTGAACGAAGCTCACCGTCCTCAACACAACTCGCCACCGTCACCTCATAGGTAGCACGATCAAGATGCTGCGCATATTCTAGCACAAGTCGTTCTGCACCACCTGCAGAAAATGTTGGGACAATATGAATAATCTTTTGTTTCATATACAGCTGCTATATATCATATACGGTTGGGTGTTGATCCTCCTTAAAATTGATTTGCATCACACTTCTCACTGTTTTTTCATGCTTATATACAAGACTTCCGGCAATTGCAATCGCAAAGGGAATCCACATTTTTGATGAATAATATTGTGTGTTGAACAATTGAAAAATAAATGGAGACAACACTAAGAACAATGAAAAAAATCCAACCCATCGTGCTTCTTGTGAAAATGATGTGTCCCGATATCGAGCGTGCAATCGGCGAAACAGCCAATACAAAAACATGCCAAACGCAATGACACCCAGCAGCCCCTGTTCTGCAAGAATTTTTTGGATGATGCCGTGTGCATCGATAGCTTCACCAAATTCTATTTCAAAATACAATACCTCACTGAGCATGGGAATAAAAGAGCCAACACCATTGCCAATGAGTGGATGTGCCTTCCAAAAAAACAAGGCAATATCAGTGAGTGCAAACCGTGCCGCATTTGAACCCGTGACAATGGCATTGGTGAAAACAAAATACAAAAAATACGCAATCAATGGAGACGAGACAAGGATGAAGGTCATGACAGCACGATATATTTTTTGAAAGCGATCAACATGTCTGAGTAAAAACAATGCAATAATGGTATCAACAAGGTATGTCACCCAGGCGGCGCGAGACAACGTAGACAGACCGATCAAGAGGACAACAGCAGCAGCACTCCCCCACCATTTTTTGGCGGCATCTTTTTCTGTATACCAAAAATACAAAAAAACAGGAAAAGTCGTAGACAGTGTTTCTCCAAGGAAAATGTGTTGATACCCAAATGGCGCCCATCCACGAAAAAGCGCAAACGGTGTTGCACGAGGCACGCCATATACGTCCCTCCAGGCTCCTACAAAAAATGATGCCAAACCTACTCCCGCAGCAAACAATCCACCGGCAGCCAAGGCATAGAGACTATATCGAAATATTTTTTTGGATCGAACGATATTTGCTGCGGGAATAATATATGCTACATAGCAAAACAACATAAAACGAATTGCATACCACGCTCTTGCGCTCAGCTCGGTGGGATGCACATTCACCAGAGACACGAATGCACTCACCATAAATAATCCAAACCAAAAGACGCCAGGCAGCAGAATGGTTTGTTTTTCTCCTCGTCCCCACTGACGAATATGAAAAAGCACGAATGCGATAAGCAGATACAATGCCCAAAATTCTACTAACGGCGCCTGAATATTCAAAAAAAATGGATAGTCTCGAAACAAATACCAATAATCCACACCCCTGAGCATCCAATGAATCATCGGAGACAAAAACACGAGAATATACCACCCAATCTCCAGATGATCAGAGAGCCACCAGAGTCCGAAGAGAGCAACCAAAAAAAAGACAAAAAAAAGTCCTTGCCAGACAACACCGAATATTCCAATGACAAGCAGGAGCATTGCAAACAGGATTGTTTTTGTACCACGAATCTCGAGCATATAGGTGCTCTTATTTTAGCAAAAAAAAAGGAAGAAGAAAAGCAAATAAAAAACCCTACACTATCTTCCTTCTCGGAGAGAGAAGAAACACACTGTAGGGTCGGCGCATGATCTCGGAAGGAAATCATGCGCCGGGAATTCTACGCCACGCATGGACGCGGTACCGATCGCTCGGACGCATCACTCACTCGCGTGGGTGGAAGGATGTGTGGTCGAAGATCCTAGCATCTTCGGCCACACGGTTGCTTGCTGTTTTACGTCCCCTGACAGTCGATGCTAGGTCGACCGACGCGAGAACTGTCTGGCGCTAAGGCGCCGGGATCGGCAGCGGGGTGCAGTCGGGGCGGTAGTCCACCCCGTTCCCGATGAGGTTGGGGCTGTAGCCCACCTCACGTGCGACGCCGTTGCAGTTCAACGACACTGTGCCGAGGAACTGCGGTGCGCAGGCGTCGCCGATTCCGTCGCCGTTGTTGTCGGGGTTGTTGGCCGACGGAATCGATCCGCCCGAACCCCAGCAGCCGGGATCGAAGATCGTTCCCCCGGCGCCGTTATCGAGCTTGTAGTTCATCCGGCAGCCATCCGGATCCTGCGTGAAGGTCACGGTGACCTTCTTGCCGTCAGGAGTGACCGCGATGGTGCCGATCCTGTCGGTGCACGTGCCGGGGTTGATCCCGAACGCGTTCCACGGCGTGGAATCCTTACGGGTCCACGTCATGGTGATGCCGTCCCCCACCGGGAGGAGGACGCACATGCCGACCTCGGCGTCGTTGCACATCTCGCCGGCGCTGCAGTCCTCGTTCGAGGTGCAGCAGTCGACGATCTGCGAGTTGACGCAGACGCCATCGGTGCAGGTGTCCGTGGTGCAGGGGTTGTTGTCGTTGCACCCGGCCGCGTTGGCGCAGGTGGGCTGGCAGACGGGACCGTCGTTGACGACCCCGTTGAGGTCGCCGTCGATGGCGTCGTTGCAGATCTGCTCGGGCTCGTCGGCGACTTCGTCGTTGTCGGCGTCCTCGTACGGGCCGCAGGTCCCGGTCTCCGAAAGCAGCGGCTCGAACACGAGTCCCGTCGGGATACACCCCCACCCGTAGTGGGCGGGGAGGTTCACGAGGGTCGGGCGGTACGGGGCGCAGTCGCCCGTGTCCTCACCCAGTCGATCGTTGCGGGGGTTGCACGCCGCTTCGCACCCGAGGATCGGGGCGAAGCCGCATCCCGTCGCCGGGCTGCAGCTGTCGGTCGTGCAGGCGTTGTTGTCGTTGCACGTCACCGGAGCGTGCGCGCACCCGAGGAGCGGGTTGCAGCTGTCGGTGGTGCAGGCGTTGTTGTCGTTGCAGCTCAGGACCGTGCCCGAGCCGCAGACGCCTGCCGTGCAGGTCTGTCCGGTCGTGCACGCGTTGGCGTCGAGGCAGCTCGTTCCGTTTGGGACGTTGACCACCACGCAAGCGTGGTTGACGGGCGTGGGGGCCACGCAGTCCGTCAGGTCGCTGTCGGTGCACGGTACCGGCTCACAGGAGCCCGCGTCCGTGCAGTACTCGTCGCCAGCACAGTTGGCGTCGGTGGTGCAGCACCCCTGGGTGGGGGTGTACACGCAGCCGAGCGCCGGGTTGCAGCTGTCGGTGGTGCAGGCCTCGCCGTCGTCGCAGCTGAGCGCGGTCCCGTCGCTGCAGACGCCGTCGGTGCAGGTCTCGCCGGTGGAACAGGCGTTGCCGTCGTTGCAGGCGCTGCCGTTCGCGACGTTCTGGACCAGGCACTGGTGGTTCATGGCCACCGGCGCCAGGCAGTCGGTCAGGTCGTCGTCCTGGCACGGCACGGGCTCGCAAGAGCCGGCCGTGCACACCTCGTCGTCGCCGCAGTTCTCGTCGGTGGTGCAGCACCCCTGGGTCGGGGTGAACACGCAGCCGAGTGCCGCGTCGCAGCTGTCGGTGGTGCAGGTCTCGTTGTCGTCGCACACGACCGCCTCGCTCGCGCAGAGGTGATCCGCGCCGCAGACCGCCGAGTTGCAGGCGGTGCCGCCGGTGCAGTCGCTGACGTCGCCGCACTCGCCGGGGGCGAGGTTGCCGTCGCAGTTGTTGTCGACGCCATCCACAACCTCCTCGGAGAGGGGGCTGATGCACGGCGCGCATACCGTGTACATCGGGTTGGTGCAGTCGAGGATGCCCACGCGCGGGCACTGCTCCGGGTCGTCGGTGCGATCGAAATCGCAGTCACCGACGGCGCGGAGCGCCGCGGTGTAGTGCTCGACGCACTGCGCCTCGCCGCCCTCGGGCGCGGCAGCGCAGGTCTCGGAGATCAGCTGCTGGAGGGTTCCTCCGTAGCCGTTCTCGTCGACGACGCCGTCGCCGTCCAAGTCGGGAATGCCGTTGAGGAACGTGTTGTTGGTGACCGGCCCCGTGGGGTCGGCCGGCCGCGAGCAAGCGCCCGCGGCGAGGAGGAACGCCATGGCCAGGAGGGCCGGGAACAGGTTCTTCATGGTGTCTCCTGATACGTTTGGTTCCACATATGACTGATTCTTTCTGTTGATTCGTTTGCAGTACTTCCCTTTGGCATATTTCAGCCTGGGTATATGTACCGGTTCACGATCTGTTGTGTTTATATAGTCGTATTCCGACCCACAACAGCAACATCCAAAATCAAACCACACGCTTCTCCGCCCGTATTCCTTTCGTTTCGTTTCTCACTAAATCGATGATCGGAGCCTGTGAGGGCTCCATGCTCTTGGCCCAGTAGGCCGCAGGCATGCAGCCCGCCCCCATAGCGTGCGAATGGTATTCACAAAGCTCCGGGGATGTAGACATCCTTTTCTGCATATGCAGAAAAAAGAATATCTCTATTCCCGAAGCTTTGCTTGATTTTTTTAGCAAACAAGTGAATTGTAAAGAACTGTATCAACATTGTGAATGGTCTCCCATTCTTCTGCCCACAATGATTATCATTATCAGCAGAACACGGGAGGGATGAGGAGTTTGCCAGAAGCAATCGTAAATCTCATTTATCCCCACCCGGTGTTGGTCTTTCTCCAACGTTTGTCAGTGGATGCACGGCGCGCAGACCGCGTACGTGGGGTTGGTGCAATCGAGCACACCCACGCGCGGACATTGCGCCGGATCATCCATCCGGTCGTCGTCTCTGTCTCCCCACTTCAGCGTGGGGATCACGGTCTCCGACACTGCCGGCTCGCGCGAAGAGCACGCGGCCAGCAGCAGCACGAACGTCAGTGGCCAGAACTTCTTCATCTCAGAAGCTCCAGCCGGCACCGCCGACGAAGCGAACGCTGAGCGAGGTGTCCCCCGCCTTGTCGAACGAGGGGCCCACCTTCACGTGGATGCCGAGGGTGAATCCCTCGAACACCCGAAAGCGAGCGCCGACGTTGCCGCCGAAACCCGCCTCCACGTACGCGAAGGTGTCGTCGTTCCCGAGGTGCCCGTAAAAGGACACCATGATCGACAGCGGGCCGAGGTCGCGGATCAGGAGACCCGCAGCACCATCGACTTCGTAGCGGGCGTTGCCGACGGAGCCGAGCGCCACGCTGGCGGAAGCGCGGAGGCAGTACCGAGTCCCGCCGGGGCACCAGGCCCCGCCGAGCTCGACACCGCCGAAGCCTCCGGACAAGCCACCCGAGGGCAGCTGACCGCCGCCGAAGAGGAGGATGTCGCCTGCGTCGGTGTCGGCCGACGCCTGCACGATGGCGGGGGCCTGCAGCACGAGGGTCGGCGGGGGCGGGAGGTACTTGGCGCACTCCTCGTGGGAGAGGCCCTGGCAGTCGACGGTGTCGGTGACCTCGACCACCTGCGCGGCGTGAGCCGAGCTGCTGATGACCATGGCGATGGCGATGATGACGAGGCTGAAAGCAACAACAATCAAAAGCGGTCCGAAGTTACGCATGGTACTCTCCTGGTGGAAAGGTCGCAGACGCGACCTGGGAAGTGGAAAAGGAAAAACGAAAGGTACGAGTCACTGAGGCAAATGTATATTTCTTATACAGCTCTCTCAGTGGACTCGTATCTGTTTTTTCTTACTCCACTTTTTTCTTCTTCTAGACAGAGATTGAAAAGAACATATTCCCCTCCTTGCTTGGAACCTTTCACGCGGAAAGATATCAAGCAAGGAAGGGCGCTTCGGACAAGTGAATGTCGAAGCGCCAGGTTGGTGTGGGCGGTCGGCGCCGAGGCTCTAAGAGCTCAGCGCCGACCTACCCTGTCAGCTGTTCGGGATCACGCGGTAGGTCCGGCTGATGTGGACGCGGGTCCGACCGGACCCGACGTCGCCCGAGGCGGCCGGCGGCGTGCCGTCCGTCTCACCCTTCGGGGCCTCGTCGGTGCCCAGGCACTGGGGCCAGGGCAAGGTCGAACCCTTAGGGCAGTCGAGCCGCTTGGCGACGGTCGCCGCGCGGTTGGCGGCGGCGTTGGCGGTGCCGATGGCCCGCTTCGACCGGTCGTTGGCCGAGTTGGCGAGCTGCTCGGCGGCGCCGAGCCTGGTGTCGGTGGCGTTCTTCCACCCATCGGTGTCGACGCGCCACTCCTCCATGGTGGCGCGCCATCCCTTGGACTCGTCGGCCTCCTTCTGGAGGCCCACGACGCTCTGGCCGATCGACTCGACGTCGGCCTCGGCGGTGTCGAGCCGCGACCCGTTGTCGCACCCCTTGCCGAGGGCGAAGAAGGCGACGATGCCGAGAGCGGCCAGGGCGATCCAAAGGGGGGCGGTCTTCATGTTGGACTCCTTCTTCTTGCCCGACTTGTCGGGCTTCGTGGTGGGGGCGGGGGTGGTGCGACGGGTCTCGCTCATGTGGATTCCTCCAGAGGAACAAGCCACCTGTGTCGCCAGGCGGCAGAAACGAATGGCCGGGGTGGCCTCTGAGAGTACACGCGGATGCGTACACTCGAGACAGTGGCCACCAGCCACTGTTTGCGACAAGTCAACACAGAGAAATTCTATGCTTACTTGTCGCAAACAGCTCTTCATTCTCACCGAACGAAAGGGGTAAAAGCTGACATGTAAAGAACAATTCTTCATGTCTACCCTACCAGGGTATGACCGCTCAATCTACCATATTTTCTCCATTTTGTCAAGTGGAACAAAGCCATTTTTTCAGGAAATATGTCCACTTTTTCTGTTTAAGAGCCATTTTTTCTCTTTATAGAGCAAAATATGGACATATCTTCACTATTTCAGCCTGGAAAAACATATCCACAAGGTATGCTTTCCCATAAAAAAAGAACACTTTTCATCGATATATACTGCACAATTTTCAATAAATCCTGCATGAAACCATCCACATGCAGGCTTGACAAAACCGCATTTTTATGCTATAGTTTCCCGTTCGTGACTACCCCTCTCACGAGCATTCTTTACAAAAAAACTTGCTATCTGCGTAGCTGGGTAGAGTTACAAAGTTCCCGCCACATGCTGGAGTTCCACATGGCGACCACGACCGACACCAAGGCCCCGACCACCAACACCGCCACCCCCGCCAAGGACGGGGCCGAGAAGAAGATCGTGAAGAAGAGCCTCCCGCTCATCTTCGACCGTCCCGTCGACTTCACCGACGACTGGGCGGACAAGAAGCTCTTGGTCACCCTGGCGTTCACGCTGGGGAAGCCGGGGGAGGGGCGCCGCAAGGAGCTCCTCGCCGCGATCAAGATCTTGTCCCCGAACCCCGAGGCCCAGCACTGGGCCCTCGAGAGCTCGGTGGTCGAGGCCGCCATCCGCAGCGGGGACCGCAAGATGGCGGCCATGCGGGAGGTGGCGAGTCGCTGCAAGATGCCGACGCTCCGCGTCCAGAGCGACGGCGAGATCATCTCGCGCACCGCCCGCTCCGTGGAGCTGCTCGAGGCCGTGATCAACTCGCCGAAGCCGGGTCTGAGCACCCGCTGGCGTGAGATGCGCGCCCTCCTCGTCACCGGCGGCTTCCCGTCGAGCACCTTCATGGGTGTCTCGAACAAGGCGCGCGCCTTGGAGAAGCAGCGGCAGGGCGAAGAGCTCACCGCGGCGGTCGACGGGACCAAGAAGCGGTTCTCCGGCAACCGCAAGGGCCAGAAGAAGGACGACAGCCCGAAGAAGTAGGAGGACGAAACCCGTCGGGGACGTGTGCTACCCAGCACACGTCCCCGACCTTGAATCTTTTTTGGATATATCACACACACGATATATGTAAAAAAGATAAAGCAACCTGCATGATGCAGGTTGCTTTTTTATGTATTTTTTTCTTGTTGTCTACATCCTATGACAATGTTTTGTAGACATCCATGAGTGCGAGAGACATTTCTTCTACACTCTGATACCTCGATTCTGGATATGGACTCATTGCTTTTTCTATAACCGCTTGCAAAGCCTCTGGAATGGTGCCAGGAAAATCAAGTTGCACACTTTGATGTGCCTGACTATACGCTTCGTATCGTTCCTGATAAAACTGCTCTCTCTTTTTTGGTTCTTTTGGCAATGCGATGTTTGGATGTTCCAATTGTGGTACCACGATTGGCCACTTGCCAGCCATGATACGATAAAGCGTTGCACCCATACTATAGATATCTGCTGTTTTATCAAACTTCATTTTTCTTTTCATATCCTTCTTGCGAAGCTTCTCAGGGATATGCATCAACTCTGGCGCGAGGATGTATCTATTCCCCTTTATCGCCGAACGATAAAATGCCTTGGTTTTGCTGATACTTGCGTCATCAAAGTCAATCAATTTTGCACTCTTATCAGTCAAGACAATATTACTGGTTGCAATATCATTGTGAGAAACACCATGGTCGTGTAATGTTTTTACCCCACTCCCTACCCGCAACATGATAGCAATGGCAGTCTTTGGATCATCCATTTGTCCATCATGTTCATTGAGGTATTTTTCTAAATCCATCGTTGACGCTTCGTATACTCTTGCTTTTTTTCCATCAGAGAGCTTGCCTCGTTGAACCGGTAATACCAGTGTCTCATCTGTCACACCTTCGGTAAACAAATAGTCATCTGCATCTTCAATGCCTTCGGGAAGATCAGATTTCTTTTCTTTTTCATCCTTTTCTACTTTGACAACATAGACACGGTTGTCATCCTCTAGTGCATCTTTGTAGGCATAGTACAGTATGGAGTCTGCTTGTTCTGTAAGTATATGATCCTTTGCAATATGATACTCACCAAACAAGATCGTATCACGTGATGCACGAAGTTCTTGTATATCTACGGCAGTATTTGGCAATTCGAATACTAGATTTCCATGTTCTCGGAAAAATTCTTGAATGTGCGTATCATAGGAAGTCACGATGGCTTCCTGCGTGTCGCGTTTCTTTTTTTCCTCTCCTTTTACAGAAGCTCGGTAAGTCTCCACGGTTGAACGTCGTTTTGCCAATGGCGAAATATGCACCTGCCTCTTTTTGTCACCAAGTTCTTGGTACCGTTGCATCTGTGCAACGAATCTGGTGATGTCTGTGACACGAACGCGTGATCCAAATTCACTTTCATCCTTTTCCATTATATACCGCACACCAAGAGCATCGAGTATTTTTTTGTACGGACTAAACTCATCTTCCAATCTTTTTGGATCTACCTTGTAAAGACGAAGCAGTGTTCTATTGATAATTTGTTCAATTCCTTGAGTCAATTCCTTACGCGCTTCAGGATCAGTAAAATCAATTTCTTTTCCTCGTGATCTCAATTCATGTGTTCGCAAATCATCAAACGCATCGAAATCAAACCACTGTTCTGCTGGTGAAATGCCATGTTTTTTCCACACATCAATCGGTCTGCGTGCAGATGTATATACCATTGCTCGAGGTGTATATCCAATAGCAGTTTGCCCTCCTCCTCCAGACGCCATTTGTCCGCGTGCTGCGATGATTTTTCTTCCAAGCAACACATCCTCAGCGATTTTTTCTTTTGGGTGTCCTCCTACGGCAGCATAGGTACTTCCTCGAAATGCACTATTGGCGCCACTTGATCCGACCATTTTTTTCTTTCTGTTCACCCCATCTACATATTGAAATAATTTTGTTCCAAAATATACCTCTGGCCATTCTGCATAGGCCTTTGGATCCCATTCTATTTGACCAAGAAATACATCTTTTTCTGGATGTTTTTCAAACTGTGTCAAAAACTCTTCCAGATACGCAGGATTGATACCAAGATTATCAGCATCACTACTGACTAAAATCAAATCAGATGCCTTTGGCCCACGTTCATGGTGTCTCATCAACACGGCAGAATTTAATAGCTTTCGAACTTTTCCTATCCCTTCTGTTTTGATCGTTTCCAGTGGAAGAGCCGCATACATCACGTGTACTTGTACATCAGGATTATCTTTTTTAAATCGTTCAATTTCATCGAGTGTCTCATCTGGTTGCACTTTGTCACCATTTTGATCACGATCTGGATGATTGACAAAAATATTTATTTCATATTGCGATGCATCGAGCGTCTGGTGCAGATAACTTTCGAGTGTCTTGTAAATATGCTTTCCTTCTTGATGCCCCGCAGCAGGAATACACACACTTATTTTTACATCTTTCCCCATCGGTGTATCAATTTGTCCCGCTAACTTTGTGACATCACGAAGTTCACTTTTTTTCATGCGGGAAAAATAATCCTCGATTTCTTTATATTGATCCAACTGAGCAGATGGATTTTCCTTCAGCGTTTTACTTATTTCATTTTTACCAAATTTACTTCCTTTTTCACTAAACATGGCAGTAAGATAATCATCCGTGATATCAGAAATACGTGACGCTTTTTCAAGTTCTTTTCTCCCTGTTGTAAAAATTGGAATAATAGGTACCGTCTCTGGCCCTTCAGCAACGGGTTGAGGTACCACCGACGAAATATCTACTTTATTATCAAATGCTTGTTGTTCTGCAACAATTGTTTTTTCTACACCGACATCAGCAAGCTCACCGTTTCCTCTCCCAGAAGCATAAATCAACTGACGTCCGCCATCCGCAGGATGTTCAACGATTTCAGAAAGATAAACATCTCTAATAAGCTTTCCATCTGCGCCCACTTTTAATCCCATCTGATAAATAGGGCTATCGGGAGAAATGTCAGCAGTTACCGTACCATCAGGATTTTGCACAAAGGGAACTTGAAACGTGGGGCCATCTTTCACTGGAGTGAGTTCCCAAAAAAGTCGCTTTTCGGCAAGCGCCTTACCCGGCTTACCAATAAGACTATCATGTTTTGAACCAGCAGTTTGTGCTCCGGCGTGCTCCTGATACTCTTTCATATCAATACGCATCTGAGCAGATCCATCAGCTTTGAAACCAGAAAACCCTTTTCCTATCCCAAGTTTTTCTCCTGCGAGATACGCACGCAATTCATTAAAATCAGCACCATGCAATTTTCCATCTGGACCAACCGTCATCGGAGTATCATTCCCCAACCAGATAGAACGCTCGGTGCGTTGGTACCATCCAGGTTCATTCAACGCTTGCTCATTCAAATAATCATGAGCAGGTATTGTTTCGTGTACCACAGATGTTGTAACAATCGTCTCTGACCCAAAAGTTTCATTTTGCGTATCCAACCCAATACCATGCAACGCGTTCTTTGTAGCTTCATCAAGACCACCTGATGCATCAAATACTAACGGCACAACGTAATGATCTGGTGTCGCCAATGTTGGAACTCCATCTATATTCACAACTTCAAATCCTTTTGGTAAACCAATCGCAAGATGGCTTCCATCCACAGAATCGATAACAGCATCATGGTCAATGGCCAAATATGCCAATTCGGATGCTTCTGGCGTCAATGCAGCGCTATGCTCTCCCCAAGAAAATAAGGAAGCAAGCGTTGTTTTTGCTCCTGCAGACTCAGTACTATTGTTAAAAATATGTTCCACAGCACCGTCAACATCATCATTGAAAAATGCCGCGACTTCCTGTGCAGCGATTCCAAATGCCATCCCCAATGTGGCCCCCTTTAATGCTGCTCTTAATACTTTCTTTCTTCGAAATTTCTTTTCATTGGCATCTTTGTCTTCTTTTTCAGAAGAGAGCGAAGACAAAAAGTCTTCACTTTTTTCTTCAAGGATTGTCTGAAATTGTTCTCGTGAAACTCCCAAATGCTTTCGCAACGCAACTTTCATTTGTGCACGCAAGAGCATGAGATCTGTATGCAAACTTTGCATTTCTTTCCCTTCGTATGAAATGGTATCCACTTTATTTGTATCTCCAAACTCAATGCGCGCATCAATTTCTGCCAACGCTTTTACTGCAGCAGTCATTTGTTCAGGAGAAAGATCTTTTTTGAAGGATCCATCTTTTTCTAAATATGCTGTATAAAATGTATCAATAATTTCCTGTGCACTTTTCATTTCCATCACAAACTTTGCCATTTCTTTTCGACGTTCCGCAGTTTCAGGAATTATCTCCCCTCTCGCCACACCTCGTGAAACTTCTGCTCGTTCTGCTTTCAATTTTTGATTTTCCACAACACCCTTTGTCGCACCAGCAATGACTCCACCAGCCAACCCAAAGGTGACAGCTTTGGCAAACTTGGTTGCCATACTCTTTGCTACAGTTGATGCACCAAATGCAAGGGCAACACCTGTCGTAATAACAGAAGGAGGCAGTTTGTCCGTAATACTATTTCGTTGCAAAAAATCAACAGATTTATCTAACGCTGTATAGCGAGCCTCTGTTTTCAATGCAGATTTTGCTTTTCCGACCGTTATTTTATCTATTTTTTCTAAACTTTCTAAGTGCATTTCTCCCTTTTTAATCATCTTGGCTATATCAAGCGCATTGTCGGCATAGAGTGATACTTTGGGACGCTTTTTTCCATGAAAAAATTGATCGTAAATTTTTTTCTTTTCATCAAGAAAATCAGCATCCCACATGTCGGTACTTGCATACTCTGTAATGAGATCAAATATTTGACTTCGCAATTCTTTTACATGTTCTTGCTGTTCATTCTTGGTATAAACACTTCGTGTCTCACCAGACTGCAACACATCTTCATCCTCATACCGAGAATCAAATCGTTCGAGCGTCGCACGGACAGCTTGTTCATGAGATTCTCTATCAACAAGATCACCAGAACGCTGTTCATCATTATCAGCATAGAGATCCTCATCCATTTCCATAACTCCACGCAATCGCTGAAGTTCTTTATTTCTTCGATAATTTTTTGTTAATCCACCCCATATTTTTTTTCCTTCATTTTTTATGTTGTTCCAACTCAATCGTCGCCATCCCTTTTCACGTTCTGGTCCTGATTCTTCATGAATAACTTTTTGCGCACGATCATGAGCTTCAGCCTCAGCAATGTCACCCATATCAACAATTTTCAATCCACCTTCAATAATTGAACGGATATCCCGTTGACTTTGATTTGAACTTGAAGCCTCATTTCTTGGCATATAATATAATATGTTATGGACTACTGTGAAAGATACAAATTTCGAACATCAATAATAGCTCTTGCAATTAACGTAGGAAGATTTTCAACATTTGCATCAATAAATTCTCGAACATCTTGTGGATCTCCTCCATCTTCACCCAATTTATCAAAATCTTCCAACTGCCGTTCATTCAAAGAAGAAAGAATATTGGCATCAATACGATCTTGAATACTTTTTGCAATATCCTGAATAAACTCTTCTTTGACTTCATCATCAGAAATATTGAGTTGTTTTTCTTCAAAAATCTTTTTCGCTGCATCGAGAATTGTCAATTCTTTTGTTGTATTTTCCATATACGTAAATTATTTACGACTTACAAAAAATGCACTACCCAAGACACCTAAGAAAGCGCCGAGCAATGCATTGAACGCAATATTTGGACGTACTGGCCAATCTGTCACAACTGGCTGATTCACCACTTGCAATGTCACATCGCCACCCACATATTGCCATCCTTTTGACACCATCGCATCTGCAGTCGCGCCTGCCAACGCAGCGGCCTGCGTTGCATCAGTACTATACGCACTGATATTCAGGACACCCGTTCCGTATACCATAGCTCCCTGAACATCATTTTGCCATGCTTTTCTTTTCTTTCGAGCCGTCAGTTCATCGAATACTTGCCACTGCACGTGATACCCTTCTGTCTCGTGAACTTTTTGATAAAAATCATCGGTCTTCATGACTTGGACTAAATTTTCTCCAATCCGTTCTGCTGACTTTGCGACAGTATAAGGATCAACTCCATAACGTGACTGAGAAATAATAAGGATCCCTGCATCAGCCCTATACTGAAGTGGAAATAAAAAGGTTGCACCTGCAGCGAGCACTGAGGTGATTAACCCAACAGCGATAACAACCTTAAATCCATTGCGGATACGAGAAAAGGGTGAATGATGCATATACTCTATGAAAGTTAAATATACAATTTGAAATGATATAAAAGAAAGGATATAGGTGTAAGAGGAAGGAATGTTTTTTTATGTTCTTCCCTACCACACTACCTATTGTTATTTGTTCAACACGACATCTTGTCTTTCCCCTTCTCGCAATACTCGTAAAAAAATCGTATCTCCATTTTGTAATGCTATCTGAGCTTGCACGGTCCATGGATCAATGGTTGTATCACCAATATGCGTTATCAAATCGTTTGCTTGCAATGATGTACTGGCATCAACCGTGTCCAAAAAAAATCCATATCGTGCGCCAGCAGCGAGGGCACTTTGTTTTTCTGTAAGCAGTACGACGTTCCCTGTCACGGGAAGAGGCGTATAGGTGATCTCGTTTCCAGACAACACATCAGTATACATAGATTCTATCATAAACCATGGGACAAGAACACCAGCATCATTTACAAATCCAAAAAATGCACCATCATCTGTCCAGAGCACCGTCCCAAATGGAAGTGTCGCTTCGGTATGAAACAGATACTGCGCATTGCCGAGTGTATCTGCGCTTTCTCCTGTGCGTGCCTCTGGATATGCCAATGCTGTTCTTTCCAAATTTCCATTCCGCAGTGCCCAGAGTGACAAACCAGGTGTCAACGAAGAAAGATCTGCAAATGATGTGACACGAAATCCATTCGCTTGGAGTGACCCATAGACCACACCTGATCTTGCATCAGTAATAAATGTCTTGACGTCATAGACTTCTCCATTCATAGCTACAGCAATCCACTCATCAGCGGCTGGTGAGAGCTCGCCTAGCTGAGGAATCACAAACCAACCGGTATCCGTCAGTAGTACCCCAGTCAATGTATAATCAAGCGGAAGATATCCCTCTAATGAATATACGCTTTTCTGTACAAGTGTGACGGTTTTCCGTAATTGATCACGAAGAAATATAGGATCTTCTAACTCTTTTACAAGATGTGCATTCCCTCTCGATACCACCCCGGTCCCTGTCGTGTACTGTTCTGGCACAATATACACATCTGAAACAATACCACCAACGAGCCCACTGGCGAGCGCAATAATGGTAATAACAATCAGTGAACTGCTCAACATGAGCCGTCGATAGAGTGGGACAGAACAACTTTTTGGTGGCAAATGTGGTGGATGGGACATACAATTTCTAATTTCTAATTATCTAATTTCTAATAAGATGCTTATTCTGCTTATTGTTTATTGCCTATATCCATCGTATCACAAACAGCAACAACGCTATGAACACCACCGCATTCATCAACAAAAAACGTACCTGCTGCTTCCAACGGATTCCTTCAGAGCTGATATGAAACCGCATCAACAACAACAAAAGATACCACAACCAGGTAAGCAAAAATCCAAGCACCACATATCCAAATGGTAACAAGTGAATTACCCAAAAAAGTTCCATGCTCATGACTGACATGATAATGAGCCAAATTGTAAATCGTGCAGACGGCACTTGATAATACATCCGCCATATTGCGTATGAACAGAATGCGGAAAGCAACCCCACAAACACAAAGAGCACTCCTAAAGGAATCTGTGCGAAAAAGAACGACATGGCGTATGCCGTAATAAAAAATGCTGCACAAATAAATACCCACGACATCACTCGAATACGACGAAATGCTTTTTTGACATAGACTGGGGTGGTATCCGTATTTGAAAGTAAAATATCCACCAACGCTCCTACGGTACAGGCGCCCAATACTTCGAGCAGCACGATGACGATACGCCATTCTGTCAAAATGATAAGAAAAATAGTCGCAATATACGCAAGCAAGATGAGTGCCATGTCCCACAATGCCATTCTGATATTGACGTAGCGATTACACACTACAGCAACGACAACACCAAAAAGAATAACACTGCCGAGGCTGTACCATACGTCTGAAAATCTGACAACACTTTCAAAGAGTCCAGCCGCGACAAACGCAGTGACAACGGCACGAAGATGAAATAAAAAAAATCGAATCATATATCTGTTTTACGAGCTTGCTGTTTTTCAAAAACGTCTTTGATAATAACACTCACCACGGTTGCAACAGGAATGGCAAGAATCACACCAAGTATACCACCAACACGAGCACCAACTAAAATGGCAATAATACTTACAATGGGATTCAATCCAACTGCTCGCTGCATCACCTTTGGTACGAAAATATGATTTTCCAATTGTTGGATGATGATGTACATAACAAGGACAATGCCAAACGTCACCAGACCACCACTAGAAAATGCAAAAAAGAGTGCTGGAAGTGATGCAAAAATCGGGCCGAGGATTGGAATAAATTCCAGTAAAGCAGCAAGCAATCCCAATACGGCTGCATACTTTACTCCAATAATAGACAAGCCAATGGTCACGAGCACACCAATGATAATACTCAAGAGGAGCTGTGCTCGAATCCATGCCCCAAGTTTATCCTGAATTTTTTTAAACACACTTGTCACATAGGGAATATGCGTGTCTGGGACAAGAGAACGTAAAATTTTTCCGAGCGCATCATCTTGGGCAACAAGATAAAATGTCATCACAAGCACAATCAGCAACGACACAAACCCACCAAACACACCACTCACTGTTGAAAAAATTCCTGTCAATGCACCGCCGGTGGTACCAGAACTCAAAAATCCACTTTCTATCTGCGTGGGAACAAGAGCGCCGCTGTTTCCAAAAAATTGTGTGAACCACTCCTGAGAAACAACCCCTGACAAGGCGTCAGTGCTCGCAGCGACAAGTTGGGGCACATCATGAGCAACAACGGGCGCCAAAATACCGACAGCCGTCCCGACAACACCAAAAAACACAATATAGACGACCACCACTGCCATGCCACGTGGCATTTTTTTCTTTGCAAGTGATGCGGCAAAAGGATCAATGAGCGCTGCAAAAATAAGAGACACAAAAATCAGCAACACAATATCCCACACAACATAAACAATATACAGAAGTGCAATTATTCCAAAAAATTTGAGGATATCCCTCATACGAATTGAAATCGTATTATCCGCTATCATACTTGAATTACTATGGAAAATAGTATACACTAGCACGCCATAAAGGTACAGAAAAAAGCACAGTAAAGCTAATATTCGTCCTTTTTCAGCGTTTTACTGAAACGCAAGCTCGTGCTATTATACAAAAAGATCATATATCAATAAGCAAACGTTTGTTTATTGTTAATTGCTTATTGTTCGTTGAACATATGCCTACCTACGCAAAAAATAAATTTGCCTATCATGATTATGAAATTCTTGATACTCTTGAGGCTGGCTTAGTATTGACTGGCAGAGAGACGAAAGCAATCAGAACAGGCACAGTACGACTCAAAGGCAGTTATGTCAGCCTTCGTGGGGATGAAGCATGGCTCGTGAATGCACATATCCCCCGCTACAAATATGCAGGAACAGCACTGGAGTATGATCCGGAGCAACCAAGAAAACTGTTGCTCAAACGCAAAGAAATCGCTTATTTACAAGGAAAATCGCATGAAAAAGGCTTGACAATTGTCCCCCTTTCCGTGTATAGTAATGGGCGTCATATCAAGCTCTCAATTGGTGTTGCCAAGGGAAAGAAACTCCATGACAAGCGAAGAACCAAAAAAGAGCGAGATATACAAAAAGACGTGATGAGAGATCTAAAAGGAAGCATGTAGCACAGTACATTCAATACAAATGCATATTGTCATTTCGACGAAACGCTACGCATGCATTCAGGCCTGCCACGAGGCAGCGCTGTTGGTGAATAATGCAACGTTGTCACGTAAAATGAACCTTTGGGTTCATCACGTGACACGAAAAGCAGCTGCGCTGCTTTTCGTGGGGATGACAGGGTTCGATATGTGGACCTTGATATCATTCATATGCATGCCGAGTATGTATATCTGCTCGTACCCACCGATATACAATTGACAAGTGCAAACATTGTCTCCCGAGTGAAGACCGCTATTGCTTCGGCATTCAGCGCGCCAACATTCGCAGCTGTCGTCGCCTAAGGGCTTGATGACCATCGCATCGCATGATACTCGATATCGCGAAGGCGGTGTCAACCCCCTATCGAGTGTAGGATATACTGACACCTGAGTGGTATATCTGAACCTTTGCCTCAGGTTTTCACATGTGCCTTTTTGTTCCTTTCTGAGGCATGTGTGGCGATACCAAAGGAACTTAGCATGAAGACTATGGTGGTATCCCATGTAGACCCGGGTTCGATTCCCGGCATCTCCACGAAAAATGGCGCAAGCCATTTTGAGTGCCACGTGATGAACCCAAAGGTTCATTTTACGTGGCGACGTTGGATTATGCACCACGGCGCCATCTCGTGGCTCGCCACAATAAACTACTAGGAGGGACTATGAACTATATTGTATATTTTCTAGAATCAAAAAAGGATCCAACGAAACATTACATTGGCTTTACCGAAAACATTGCCCAGAGAATAGTCCAGCACAATCAAGGTCTAGTCTCATCTACAAAGAAATTATGCCCTTGGAAAATAATTTACCTTGAAATATACACGAATAAACAGGATGCACTTGGCAGAGAACGCTTTCTCAAGAGTGGGTCCGGATGGAAATTTCTAAAAAAACAACTTTCGCATTACTTCAAAAATACGTAAACCCCTATGCGCATCTCCCGCAAAAAACGACCAGACAAACCATTGATCCCAAAATTCTTTGTGAATGATAGAATTCGTGCCGAAGAGGTACGTGTGCTTGATAGTGAAGGAAAAAATCTTGGCGTCATGAAGACAAAAGATGCTATCAAAGAAGCACAAGCGCAGGAAAAAGATCTGGTAGAAATCAATCCAAAAGCTGACCCACCGGTTGCTCGAATCATGAACTTCAGTCAATTTAAATATCAAAAAGAAAAAGAAGCCCGAAAACAAAAACAAAACAGCCATATCGCCGAACTCAAAGGTATCCGTCTGTCTATGCGCATTAGTGAGCATGATATGGACGTGCGCCTCCAACAAGCACTCAAATTTTTGAATCGTGGTGACAAAGTCCGCACAGAAGTCATTCTCAGAGGACGAGAACGAGGGAAAGCAATAATCGGATATGAAGTAACAAAGCAATTTTGTAGCCTCGTCGAAGCAGAATTCCCTATCCGATTTGAACAGGAAGTCACCCAGCAAGGAGGGAAAATAACATGTATTTTTACGAAAAAATGAAGTTCATCTTCAGAGGAAGTGTTTCTTCATCCCCCGAAGCGTAGCGATGTATACCATCCGTACCTTTCCCATGTCTATACATATTCTTTCAGACATCAAGAAGTTCACTTGCGTAGGGGGATAATACCCACAAGAGACATCTTGACAAGAATGGCTTCCTAATGATATACTCACGCCCACGTGAAAAGGACTAAGATTTTTCTATGCCAAAGATCAAAACACATAAAGCTATTTCTAAGCGCTTTACACTGACCAAAAACAAAAAGGTCATGAAGCGTGCTGATGGGCAAGATCATTTCAATGCTCGTCAAACTGGAAAAAAGAAACGAAATAAACGAACGGATATCACGCTCGCAAAAACGGGAATTCAGAAAACGATCATCCGTTCACTTTCATAAACGATTACTATGCCACGCGTAAAACGAGGAACACAACATGTCAAACACCGAAAAAACATCCTCAAGATAACAAAAGGATTTCGAGGTGGATTGAGAAATCGCATTAAGATCGCAAAGACAGCTGCTACCAAAGCTGGTGCACATGCCTACCGTGATCGCAGAGTAAAAAAGCGAGATGCACGACGACTCTGGCAAGTACGAATCAATGCCGCTGTCCGAGTGCTTGGGATATCCTACAGTGCATTTACCGGTCAGCTAAAAAAGAAGGAAGTTGCTCTCGACCGAAAAGTACTCTCTGAGATAGCAAGACAACAACCAGAAACCTTCAAAAAAATCGTAGAATTCGTCCAATAACATTCTCAACAATAAAAAAACCTGTCACCTCTTGTACTGACAGGTTTTTTGTACAGTCTTCCACAAGATAAAAAAAACATACTTGACAAAAACAGTGATTTGTGGTAATATTGGCTACTGCTAGGACATGTACACTGTATGTTCGGTGGAAGCGGGAACATCCCCTCCTTTGTTCCCAATGCTTTCGCTGAACATAGAGTGTATAGGCTTCTCTAGCAACATCAAAACGTCTGCCGTATGTTCGGTGGAAGCGGGAACATCCCCTCCTTTGTTCCCAATGCTTTCGCTGAACATAGAGCAGACGTTTTGCGTTCAAACGATATACCCCCAAGCCACATGTTGACAATCACCCATCGTTTAGGTATGATGATGGAGCTTTCTTAGCAATTTTTTATATGGGAACACGAAAAACAAACAATACACTCAAAGCCATTGCACGCGCAGCATCTCTGAAAAAACAAGCGGCTGCGAAGATTAAGCGTGACAAAAAAGGTCCATCAGCTGGAGCAAAACTTGCTGAAAAAATGGGTGAAAAAAAATAAAAGTAACTGGTGTGCCACGTGGCGGCGTCTCGGGTGCATCACTATCTGTGTCATGTAAAAACCTCCTTTCAGGTCGTCACGTGACACGAAAAGCAGCTACGCCGCTTTACGTGGATCGGTAGTTCAACTGGTTAGAGCACTGCCCTGTCACGGCAGAAGTTGCGGGTTCGAGTCCCGTCCGGTCCGCTCAATGTCTTAGTCGCAAAATCATGTCGTTTTAAGAGGGCTTCAAAGCCTTCTTTTGTTTTACACTCAGCCAAATTTCCACTAAAAAAGTTATAATCTTGTTCACTATGTCCCGTATAGAAAATTTGCAAGCGCTGATTTTTTTGTTACAAAAAAAAACAACCCATCGTGAGTTGCTTTTTGTTCCCCCCGACGCTGTCGTTGAGAACATTGTCAGGGACTCCTTTTGTTGTAAAAAAACAACGTTACACTAAGTCGGTCTCCGGAGAAGGATGATCCCGGAAGTAATAAGGTTGATCACCCTTGTACACGAGTTCAAATCCCTGTTCTTCGGCATCAACGCGCCGCATGAGCGTGTATCTACCATTAACCACGCAGAGCACGTTGTGCCAGGGCGTATTCCACCCAATGTTCCCCGGGATAAACTGCCAGCTGTACTTTATGCCAGCTTTCGTGCTCGGATGACACGAAAGGCGAACAGCATCGGGATAGTGATGCGTAATGAGCCGAGAAAATGCCTCGCTGCGCATCAGCATCTGCTTGCCGACTCGACCCGCACGCTTGCGGATCTGACTCATGCTGAGACCTTCGGGCCAGACGATGTCCGTCTGCATGAAGCGACTGAGCCCACAGTATAGCATGTTCGTGTCTGGTTCTAGTCTGATCCGATCGTTGATCTCTTCCTCGCTCTGTCCAAACTGGTCGAGCATACTCTTGAGCGCAGTCTCGATGGTGAGATCATCGTGGAAAAAGTCAAGAAGCGTCATTATCTTGATCGGCGTACCAGCTGCCATACGGACGCAACGCTCATGGTACTGAGTAACAGCTTGCTCCGACAGATGCAAGATGTCGCGAAACACGAGGCCGTCCGTGACAACACGGACCACTACGCCGGGCTCGTATGCATCTGTACAAAGATTGGCGAACCGAACGAAGTTGCCGAGAGCAACCTCTTCCGCACCATCAGGAAGAGGACCGAGTGTCTTCTCAGTGTGGTTGGGCGACTTCGCCGGAAAAGCCGAGAGAACAAACTCGACAGGCTTTCCATCGCAGACGAAGCATTCGATCTTTCGTTTCATTGCCTCCCGTCCAACGGCTTCGAAGAGGTCCTCGCTTGGCTTTCCAGGCTTGCGGAACTGCTCGAATATAGATATCAATTGATCCGTCTGCTGGCTCATTACCCCCCCCCAGTTGTTGATTGTTTTTTCTCTGTCCATGAATAGGACAAAAAAAAATATCACAAAATATTCCTTTTGTCAAGTGAAGTTTTGTATGGCTGAGTGCTATCTGGAGTCCCACTCTTGTCCCGCATGAAATCTATACATAAAAACTAACGTCACTTACTTACACAAATTTGTTTGTTACAATTTTAGTGCGTGCAGAGAGACTAAAATTTTTAAAAACAAAAAACCACCATATACTGGTGGGCTTTTGTTCCTCCCCCCAACGCAGCGTGTCGTGTTCCCGTTGAGGGAAGGACGCTGTCGTTGGAGGGTTATCCTCCTAGTTGTACGGGGTCAATACCCCGCTGTGTTGTAGAGCCGAAGACTACTCTTCTGGCGCTTCAGCCTTCTGCTGCGAGCGCAGGAATTCCTCGAGGGCTTCTGGATCGACCTTGTCGAGGCGATCGCTCTTCAGGAGCGTATCCCGCTTGCGTTCGCCTTCTGTTCGATCCACGTCCTTCTTCACCTGGACCTGATTCTGATCCAGTCGCTGCTGGGCCGGATTGGTGTCCGTGAGATGAATCTCTTGGATGTCCAGCTCGCTGCAGGTGATAATATGCTCGCCGTTGTCAAGATAGGTACAGGTGACATGGTCACCTACCTTCATGAAAACGACCTCCGCATTCTCGGTCGAGTTGAAGACCTCGAACCTCTTAGGGGCATCTTCGAGCATGAAGGGAATCAAACTGGTGCTGCCATCCGAGGAGTTGTACAGCATCCCCAGACGGGAGATCTTGCCCGTCACAGTGATCGTCATCGTCATCCCGCTTCCACCTGGAGCGACGCGCTTGTCCTTCGCCTTGGAGCGCCCCATACGGTAATCCTGCAATGCCTGGGCAAGAGTCTTGCCCTTGCCAGTCACCGAAACGTTGTTCAGGCTCACCAGGGAGACGCCCTTGAACTGCCCCTTGAACTGCATTGGGACGACGTAGACGAGCTCACCGTCGATGTTGTAGGGGACGAGCTCGCAAGGCTCGTATCCCTCGAAATTGCTCCACATCGATCTGGCAGCATCGTAAGCGCGGGACTCGGTCACTCCATTGGCCTTGTAAAGCGAGGCCTTCATGGAGCGGGCGTTGATGAGCAGGAATCCTGTCATCGCCGAATCCCCCTTATTAGAACTGGTGAGCCCAGTGAACCACTGAGCGCCGTTCTCTTCGTCGTATGTCAAGTACCAACCAGGGGTCTGTTCTTGCGACTTGTCGTCATGCAAGACAACATCCCACCACGTCTGTTGGTTGAACTCTCCCCAGTATTCGACGTTGTAGTCGATGAACTCGAGCGGAATGGAGCGATCGACCCAGGCAGGCACCTGCTCGCCGATGGGGTACTCCTTGAATTCCCCTGTCTGAAGGTCGAGCACCACGACGGCCTTGGCACGAAGTCCGGAGTAGCCGATAGTGCGCTCCGCAACGGTGACCGTGTAGTACGGACGCCAGCTGTCATCCGGCTCGAAGGTCCAGTCGTTCAAGATCTCGTTCATGTAGCCGTTGTTGCGCAGATGGCGCTCGCCGATGAATTCGCGGCTGGCGCTGTTGAGGTACTTGATGTGAAGATCTTCTCCCTTGCTGTCTTTCTGAACAGCCTCGCCAGTAGCGTAGGGATCTTCGGCTGACACCCGGAGATAGCCAGGCACCTGCTCATCTTCTTTCCACTTCCAGTATCCATGGAACTCGACCGGGAAGATCCACCAGAGCTGTCGGTTGATGAACTGCTTCGTAGGCGTTCCGATCTCGTATCTGGACCCAGGAATCGAGCCATCTGACGTCTTGAACTTGGAGAGCGCCTCCTGTGCCTTTACCGTCGCCATCTGGACATCCACCAGGCAGATGTGAGCCGTATCCGTCGGCTCCATCACGGCATTTAGGTCGGAGATGACTTCCACTTCGCCGATCAGGGCAGCCTTGTGGTCGAAATTCCACAGCGTGGTTGTGTTGATCAATCTCGTCCATCCAGCGTACACGCTCAGTGCGGCAATGACCACTAGGGATGGAAGAGTTGCACGATTCGGCGTGGGTGGGTCTCCATAATTAGGCCTTCCTTCTGAAAACCAGGTTATGACGAATGCGACGACCGTACCGATGATGATGCTCGTGAAGTACGGCGTAGGTGAGTAGAATCCCACACTGCCATCCCATACTGCCCACCAGTGAAGCAAAGCATAGACGACGGACAAGACAGCCGCCAAAATCATAGTTCTTTTTGGCGCGTGTTGCGTGAAGATCATGCCCACGACACTCGGTAGAAACACCGATCCGAAGGCAATAAGAAGCGAAATCAAAAAGTATGACATGGAAACACCTCTCTCGAAGTCCCCATAGGGACGTTGGTTGTAACACCTGTGAAATACCGATGTATGTCACACCTACCACCGAAGGTAATAGGGCTAAATAGACTATACAGGTATACTCAACTTAGCCCTACACATATGTATGAGCAGGATAGCACATCCTAGTATAGATCAGCTTTTTTGTCAATATGTACTTCTGCATTGAAAGACTTCACGTCATTAGAAATACATAAAAACTTCAAAAACAAAGATCATCTGTTTCCAGATGACCTTTTTAATGAGCATACCAAGCCCCTTATGCCTTTTTTACAAATTCAGATTTTAATGCCATGGCACCAAATCCATCAATTTTGCAATCAATGTTATGATCTCCATCGGTAAGACGAATATTTTTTACTTTTGTGCCAGCTTTTATAGGATCTGCACCTTTTACGGGCAATTGTTTCATGACGATGACAGCATCTCCATCTTGCAAACGAATGCCATTCATATCTTTTACTACGAGTCCTTCTTCTGTAGTTTCTTCTATATTCCATTCATGTCCACATTCAGGGCATGCATATATGGCGGTGTTTACCGCATATCCATACGGAGACTTACATGAAGGACAAGGGTTTATTTCTTCGGACATAGTATTCAAATTCAGATATAGCTAAAAAATTCACTACTCTACATACGTCCCCATCACCCACTCACTAGGAGAAATGCGGAGCCACCCATTTTTTTCTTCGTGTACTTGCACGACTTCTCCGAGCGCAAGTTTGCGCATCACAGCAAAGCTGGAGCCGGCACCACTGCGAACATTGAGATTTGCGACCGTTACCTTTGCACTATATGGGAGTGTCTGTATTTTTTTGATATACGACGCAGATACCCATTCTGTGTCAGAAATACGCACCCAACCGTTCTTCACTTCATACATGGTCACTTCTGCTCCAAGAGGAAGCTTTCGGACAGCAGGATTATTCGCACCAGCGCCTGTACGAACGTTGAGATTGTTGATGGTGACCGTACCTTTCTCTACCGAAGGAATTGCTCCCATGATATGAGGGACAGCTCTGCCAGGCTCTACAAAGTATTGGCCAGGCAAATTGTATCCACATGTGGCACTGCCTCCCCCATCCACTTGAATCTGATATTCAGGAAGAACACCGGCACTCAAAAGGCCATTGCTTGCTTCTTGATTTGAAGCGCTTTTACTACAGTAAACGATAAGTTCTTTGCCATCATTTCGCACACCGAGATACACGCGTGATGCTTGCGCCGCTTTATTGCTCGGCACACCAAAGGGATCAAATCCCTCAACTGCCTGATCTCCTTCATTTACAAAAACAGTCGCATCAAAATCTGCAATCTTTGCCCTGTGTTCGGTATTATCAATAATCAACATACGGCGAGGCTGTGCCATATCAGGTTCACTCCTTGCACCACTATTAATGAATGGTCCTTCTGCGTCGCTCGATTTCAAGCCAAGACTTAACACCGTTGTACTCATTTCCACATTAAAAAACGGCGCATTCCAAATAAATTTTGCTTCTGGATGACCTTTTTTGAATGACTCAACGACAGCGCGCGCAAAGAGCCAATTTTTTGTAAGCACATCGCTAAATGGTGAAATAGCCGCCCCCCCATAGACCCGCGGTGTCGATGTACTAATAAGCTTGATATCATTTTTAGTCAAATCAATCACTGTGATGTAATCAATATACCCGGCACTCTCTGGTGCTTTGATAAAACTCTGTATGCCAGACTCCCCCACCCAGGTAATCGGTGTGTATCCTTCTGGCGTTTCTGCAGCATGCGTTGGCGCAGGCGTTGCGGCAAAGACCAAGAAAGCAATGGTCAGTATTGAGGTGAACACTATTTTTTTTGACAAATCTATCTGGGGCATACAATGATGTGAGAAATAACACAGACACTATACCAGTTTATCCTCCATGCGTAAATGAATCACTATAGTGACACGGTGATTGCACCATATCAGACTGAAGTAAAATAGATCATGCAACAGTGTCAAAACATATATCATGTACCCGGTACCATACAACAAAACCGGCAATGCGCCGGCTTTTTGTTACCTGTTATATGATATATGTTTTATGCTATTCTCCCTCACACACCTGCCATCCGCTAGGGACATCACACGGCGTTGCATACGCCTGACATTCACCTTCTGTCGATTGCTTTGCGTAGGTGATCACTTGTGCACAGAGTCTTCCTTCTTTGATATCCCATTCATTGAGTGGACGCTGATCAGTAATACCAGGGCTCGTACTACTCACAAAGTCGAGTGCATCAAATATTATTTGGAAAAAATCACTTGTTCCACTGACTTGTATAGGGACACCATTGTACAAAAGCTCTGCGACCATGACTTCTTTTCCATCAATCATAACGGTGCGAACAGTCCCAGAGACTCCATCTACGGCAATGGGCGATACACTTACATCAGATGGCGATGTAACAAGCTGTTCAGAAACGGTCATATATGATCCTGTCGTAGGATCTTCGACAGTGACTCCCCCACGCCATTGTTTGAGTCGCCAACGCAGAGGATAGGACATCTTCACATCAATAAAATCATCAATCAGGACCTCAGTCATTTCTCCGGAAACTTCCGCTTCTTTTTGTGCCAAAGCCTTTTCTTCTGCTCTGATACGGATTTCTGACGGAGACACCTCTGAGACGCTCACAGAAGGACTCTGTGGCACAATACCGCCACATCCAGCTCCAAGACTAATCATTCCGGCCCCAATAACTCCAAGCGTGGCTATGAGACTAAGAAATGGCTTATGTGTTTTGCTTCCTGTATTTCCTACTGTTTTTTCTACAGCAGCAATACGACGTCTCGTATCTACTACCGTATCAGGATTGAGTGAAATAGTATCAATACCTGCACGGACAAGAAATTCTGCAAATTCAGGATAATCACTTGGTGCTTGTCCACAAATACCCACTTTTTTCTTATATTTGTGCGCTACGGCAATGACATCCTTAATCAATTTTTTAACGGCTGGATTATTTTCATCATACACATGACTTACCAAACTTGAATCTCTATCAACACCAAGTGTGAGCTGTGTCAAATCATTGCTTCCAATACTAAAGCCATCAAAAATCTTTGCAAAGTCTTCTGCAAGAATCACATTGCTTGGGATTTCACACATGACATAGACTTGCAATCCATGTTCTCCGCGTTTGAGACCAAATGATTCCATTGTTTTCAACACTTTTTCTCCTTCTTCTGGGGTACGACAAAATGGTACCATCACGATAATATTGTCCAATCCCCAATCTTCACGAACACGCTTGATCGCTTTGCATTCAAGACCAAACGCTTCTTTATATTCATCAGAATAATAGCGACTTGCACCACGCCATCCAAGCATAGGATTTTGTTCTTCCGGTTCAAATTCCTTGCCGCCGATAAGCGTACGATATTCATTTGTTTTGAAATCAGAAAGACGCAAGATAACTGGTTTTGGATACATTGCAGCACCCAATCGACCAATACCTTCGGCAAGACGTGACACACAGTATTCTGATTTATCCTTATACCCCATGGTCATTTCTCGAATACGTTTTTTGGCAGATTTGTCTTTGAGCGTATTGTATTGCAACAGTGCCTGAGGATGGATACGAATAAAATTGGAAAAAATAAATTCTTGACGAGCCAATCCAATACCATCATGAGGAAGAAATGACAACGAAAATGCATGATCAGGATCTCCAACATTCATCATGATGCCAGTCTTCGTATCTGGAATATTGTCGAGTTCTGTACGCTTGACTTCAAAAGGAAGAATACCTTTATAAATAACTCCCTCATCCCCTTTTGCACAACTTACGGTTACGTCAGCGCCATTTTTTAAAATTTTGCGAGCATTTTTTGCTCCTACGATACAGGGCACACCAAGCTCACGAGACACAATCGCGGCATGACTTGTTTTTCCTCCTTGCTCAGTCACGACTGCTGACGCAATACGCATAATCGGCTCCCAATCAGGATCAGTAATGCGAGTTACCAAAATTTCACCTTTTTTGAAGGTTTTCATGTCTTCCCGTTTTTCGATCACACGCACTTTGCCGGCACCAATTTTTTGTCCTACCGCAGTACCAGTGAGCAACCTTTTACCTTCTTGTTTGAGTTCATAATTTTCAATCACCGCATGGCTGCTTCGCGCTTTTACGGTTTCAGGACGTGCCTGAACAATATAGAGCTTTCCTGTTTCACCATCTTTTGCCCATTCAATATCTTGTGGTTTTTTATAATGGGCTTCAATTTGAGCTCCCCACGTAGCGAGCTGTACCACTTCTTCATCTGAAATCGCAAACTTATTACGATCGGTTTGTGACACCCTTGCCTGTTTTACTCCAGATCCTTTTCCATAGACAAGCTTTACTTGCTTACTTCCAAGCGTTCTACTAATAACCGCTTTTTTCCCTCGCATGAGCCCGTCTTTGAATACATAAAATTGATCAGGAACAACCTTGCCCTGTACGACGTATTCTCCGAGACCATATGCTGACGTGACAAGCGTAACCCCCTGAAATCCAGATTCGGTATCCATGGTAAACATGACACCACTTGATCCTGTTTCAGATCGTACCATTTCTTGTATAGTGACAGACAAGGCAATACTCAAATGATCAAATCCATGCCCTTCACGATACGACATAGCTCTGTCTGTAAAAAGAGATGCAATACATTTTTTGACAGCATCAAGCACTTCTTTTTCACCACACACATTGAGATATGTTTCTTGTTGTCCTGCAAAACTTGCATCTGGCAAATCTTCTGCAGTGGCACTCGATCGTACGGCTACGGCAAGTTTTGTATGTCCTGTCTTTTTTGCAAGTTCTTTATACGCCTTTATGACTTCGATACTAATTTCCTTTGGCATCGCAGCACTGAGTAACAGTGTTCGAACAGCTTTCCCTGTTTTTTTTAAATTTCGAATGTCATTGACATCCAAATCTTTCAATGTTGTTTTTAATTTCTTTTTTAAATCTTTGTGTGCCAAGAATTCCCAATAGGCTTTTGACGTAACCGCAAACCCATTTGGAACTGGGACACCTTTTTTTGTAAGTTTTGAATACATCTCTCCAAGAGATGCATTTTTGCCTCCCACGAGTGGGATATCTGTAATATTGATTTCATCAAACCACAAAATACGCCGTTCTTCTCGAGGGATGTTTTTCGTGTCTTTTGTAAAAATTTTTTTCTGTTCTTTCTTACTCATATCAGTGGTTAGTAGTATAGCACAGGTCATTCTTTCTTTCAAAAATGAGCAACACTTTTCTATGAGGCGTCGTCTTTCCCAAACTGAGCAATATCTTGCAATTTTTTTGCGGCATCTTCTGCCAAGGTACCATCAGGTCCTATTTCATCAGTAAAATTTTCATCTTGTACGGACGGTGCGGATTCGCTGTGCGCTTCTTGCGGAGCCTCTTGCCCTGGCGTTGACGGAACAAGAGGTGCTGCTGGGTGCAGCATTTCATCTCGTGCTATCATTCCACCAAGCCCCTGCGTGAGGACTGAAGACAAATCAATAGTGGGACTTTTTTTCTTTTCATATCCACGTTTATCATAGGTGACATAATAGGTACTTGGTCCGACGAGTGCACCATACCGACCTTTTCTATCAGTCACTAATGTTTGTACGAGTTTATTATACGTCGCGTCAAACACGCGTATGACGACCCGTCCTATGCGTTTCTTATTGAGTATATTCCGCACCGTACCAACGGTATTTGTCTTCTTTCGTTTCGTACTGAGCATATGAAACGCATAGAAAAAGCCGATATGGACACATACGAGTAATGCAATAAATCGATTTGGCGATACAGCATAGGACAGCAGGCTCATAAGTAATCCGATGGTGCTGATGGTATATTGCACAACCCCCTTTGTATACAACCGAATAATATCTTTTGTCGGGATGTCCTCGGTTATAGGTTCCAGGGGAATATTTACATTCAATTCACTCCTTTTTTCTGTAATAGATATCACGCTGCCAACACGATACAGATGATCGTAGACAATGTCAGATGCATGCAATTTCAAAATAGGACTCTGCTGTGTATATCCTTTTTTTTCTACGTCGATACGATATGTGCCGGGTGAGAGCAAAATAAAGTATCTTCCTTTTTGGTCTGTGACTTGTGAACGGATAATATTGCCCGTGACATTGTCTATGACACGAATCGTGGCAAGATCAATCGGTTGTTTATCAAAAACGCCATAGATTGTCCCCCAGCTTTTTTGTCGACGACGTCTCAAGAGCAAGAGCGGCTGGGTAAAGAGATACCGCAAAAAGAGAAAAAATTGGGGGAGTTGAAATCCAACAGCAACATTGGCTGTGCCTGCTACCACGACAGCCGGGGCGACAATGCGTTCGTTCGCTTTTTCTACCTGTGGATTATCTGCTACTTCTTGCACTTTTCTTGCTGCTTGCTTTACAGGAACAGGAATTACCTTTACAAGCGCATCCACTTGCGTAGTGAATGCCTCGACAACAGCCGCGCGCGTGGAACTCACAAATGTTTGTACTTTTTCCTGTGTTTCTTTGACAGTAGTGGTGAAGGCTTTGATCGTACTCGTGGCACGATCTGTGCTTGTTGACGACGCAACTCCAACACTCCCCCCTCCTATATCAGTACTGCCGTCATCACTTCCACCACCTGATGAATCTTGCGTCGCATTTGTCTCTCCTGAGGACTGTTCTTGTGACGGTTGTTCGGTTGTATTGTCTGTTTCTGCTGGATCAGTTTGTGGATCCGCTGGTGTCTCAGGCTCGTCTTGTGCATAGACACAACTTGCATTACTTGTATTTGCTTGTGGATTGTAATTTGTGGCACTACTATCTCGACATCCCAAAATCACAGGAACACAGCTACCATTATCAGTGTTTGCAACTGCATTGTAATTGTACGCCGTTGGGTCAGTGCAGCCAGGTACTGATGCCTGACATGTGCCATTATCTTGTGTTGCGTTTGGATTGAAATTCACTGCAGAGGGATCAGTACAGCCGACCACCACAACGGTTGTCGGAATAGTAAAGCTCACTTGTGGCGATGCTGTCGATTCATTTCCTGCTGTATCAAAAGCCGAAAGTGTCACCGTGTACTCCCCTGGTGTCGTCACCAGTGGAAATGTTACATCCCATGCACCAGTCGTTGCATCAGCCGTTGCATAGTAATTTCCTATCACGGCGGCAAGCTGTATGAAATCTTCTGCCATGCGGTAGAGTAATCCGCGACTATTCGCACCGTACGTACCAGCAATAAGTAATGGAGAAGAAGTGTATTGTGTATTTCTTGGATTGACCTCATGCGCGGTATTGCCATCACTATTTTCATACTTTGCTCGAATAGTCGAACCTGGCTCCGCGGTACCGCTAAAGTGTGGTTGCCCAACAATCTGTCCATTCACCACCCCACTGCTGGACGTTTGTATTGTTGGGGCTTGCGGTACTTGGGTATCCAATATAATTGTCTGACTTGAGGTAAAGCTGTATGCAATACCATCCACGGTTTTTTTAAACTTGATGTACAGCGTTTTTACGCCATCACCGCTACTGAGCGTAAACGGCAGTGAAGCAACTGGTGATTGATATGTTGCACCGATAAAGAGACTACTGGTGGAAATCATGATTTCATCAGGAAATGTTGTATTTATTGTGGCTATTACCGCTGTACTTTTTGTATATGCTGCTGCGTTGTTTATGGAAAAGAAAAAGGAGGGGGCTTCTGGCGGTGTCCCTTCACAGGATTGTGTCTCTGGATTACAAGAGGTGTCATCGCCTGGATCTTCTGTAGCCGGTGGCAATGATGGTGGAGTTGAGCCGCTGCCACCTCCTGAATCAGTCGTTCCTGAACCTGTCGATGTCGTTGTTTCTACTGCGTCCCCATTTCGCGCGATCACACCAAATTCATACTGGGTGCCTGCCGTTAACCCATTAAATGTCTGGAACGTGCTTGTCGCCCATGTGGATGAACCACCAGTTGTTACATTTGATACGTAATATTCTGTATTACTTGGATTACTATTTGCGCCCCAACTCACCGTCAAAGAATTGGTGCCGTTAGTCGTCACACTCACTGTGCCAGGTGGATTTGCCAAAGTGTACATTGGTCCAAGCGTATCATATATAGAATTTGATCCATTTTTCTGGGCTGCCACTCGAAATGTATATTGTGTGTTTACACCGAGCCCAGTGATACTCGTGGCAGTACTGTCAATTCCGAGAGAACTATCTACTCCTGGAAAAACACCATCTGTATACTCAAAAAAATAGGCAGTTTCATCTCCACTATTGTCCGTCCAACTAAATGCCACACTGCTCGTAGACACACTCGTCGTCGCAAAATCTGTCGGTGCCGTAGGCGGAGGATACATCGTGATGGTAAACGTTTCATTTAATTGATCGAGAGAATTTGCATCATATGTCTCTCCGTAGGTGCTCGTCGCTGCAGCAATGAGTGTATAGAGATTGTAGCCACCATTCAAAACCGACTGAGTCGAAGATGTCATTATATGCGCTGTCAAAAAATCAGTATACGGTGTATAGCCGGTGTCTGTTGTCGTGACAGTATCAGTATCAAGACCATTGGCAGAAAAAAATGTAACTCCGACTCCGCCAAGTGCGCTGGCACTATTATTTTCTACATAGGCCCTGACCGCATACTTTACCAGTAGCGAACCAGCACCATATATAAACAGTGAAGGAGTATAGGAAACATTATAGAAGCTATTACTTAGTGTCGAAGAGCTAAAGACATCATTCACAAGTGCCGTACCAAGAATCGTACTTGAAACAATGTTGCTTCCGCTTGTTCCTTCAAACGATAGATTATAAAAATTTCCAGTCGACGTAACGTTTGAGATAGTATTATTACTACTATCAATAAAACGCAACCCGGCCATACCTGTATTTGCTTCTATCAATCTAACTGGATCTGTATATCCATTTGTAATAGTAATGCCAGCAGATGTCACATTACTCGTTTGATAGGTGTATCTTCCATTCACAGGATTTATCGTAAACATGTTGTCCACCCAGGCATCAGGTGTAGGGCAGTCTGTCAATGCATCAAATGCCGTTTGATCAGCCGCCGTACTTGTGGGGACAAGCATGGTCACTTTTGATCCTAAATAGGTAACGAGGGCAAGATGATACCCATCATCACCCATGCCAGGATATCCTGTCACATCATTGCCATCCGTCGGCGGAATACTATAGGTAACATTGTCAGTCGCACAGTCTTGACCAATAAATAATGCATACCCATCAGAGGCAAACTCTAACGCAGCAGTCTCGTCATAGGAGCTCCCAGCGTAATCAAAACTCATCCCTGTGAGCTGATAAGTGCGCTGTGTTGTACTTGCGCTTTGGACCACCACATCACGTACCGTCGCACCGGAAGTACCGGTGAATTGTATCGCACTGGCATCTGTATTTGGGCGAATAATGGTAGTGGCACCTGCTCCAGTAAGTGTAAGTACTCCAGAAAATCGTGTAGACGTGGTGAGTGTGACTTGATCATACGTACCCGCTGCCAACGTCCACGAATCATTGTCTACAACGCTATTGGCAATAACATCAGTAGAAATCGCGTGAATACTTGAATAATCAATCGTACCATTGTCATCAATCGTAAAATTTGATCCACGCGCAGCGCTATACCATCCGATATCTTCTGTGCCATTGACGTCAAGATAGGTACTAAATGGCGCAAGTTCCGTATCATTTGTGTCACTTGCATCACCAAGTTTAAAATATGGCTGTGACGTTTGGGAATTGCTGCCAACAGTTGGAGAAAAAGTATCACTCGTATTATCCAAAATTTGATTGTTTATCAGATAATACCCATTGTAATCATTGGTAAACGTATAGGTTGATCCACTGTTATATTTTGTTGTACTAAACCCATTGCCGAGTGCACTCGTTGTCGACGCGTTGTAAAACAGATTATAACGAGCAGCGAGAGTAATGCCATCGGCCACTCCTGATGCATCATCAAAAAAATTGATACCTGTCTGTCCGCTATCATAAAGCCATATAGTATTATGATCTACGATGGCATCACTGCCCGATACAACAGCTTTATTGTAGATAATAATTCCATCGTTATTGGTCAATGATGAATCAAGAGAAATAAAATTTGACGTTACTGTACTACTCGCACCATTTTCTATATAGATAGCTCCGTTTGATGCTGGTGCCGTGTAATAATACAACTCATTGCCATTAATAGAGACCGTGTCTGCGGTAGAAAGATATATCAAATGATTAAGTGAGCTTTCATAAGAATGAATCGTGTTTGACGTAATCGTAAGTGTGTCAGCGTTCAATGAGGCAATGGACGCATTTTCCGTTGCGGCATGGTATGTCTGAATGGTGTTACTCGTCACAGTCGTGTTTTGTTGTCCTACCCCGATGTAAATATTATTCACACCGGTATTATTCGATGCGCTATTTCCCGATCCAACACCATCGAAATAGATCGTTCCGATTGTGGACGTAGCAAAGGTATTCCCAATAAGCGAAGCATCTGACACTGCCTGATAATACACCCGTGTATTACTGAGGGAGCAATTTTGAATGGTGGAATTTGATGTGATACGAATATCTTGTTGCGCACCAATATCCGTACCAATCACAGCACCACTATTTTCACAATCTATGGTGATATTTGTTTTGGCATTGTACGTAAGTGGAAATGTTTCTGTGGAAGAAGCATATGTCGCACCTACCGTAATAAAGTCTCCGGTTTGGACACTGCTACTCGCAAACACACTGGTAAGTGTCGTAAAATCGCAGCCACTTGCACAGACAGTCCACGGATTCCCGGAACTTCCATCTCCTGCTTCAGCAATATCCAATCCTCGATCATATAGCTGAGGGAGTAAAACTGAAAGAACTGCAATACCAAAAATGACCACTGTCATCCAGAGCCTCTTTTCATGAGTTTTGAAAAAAGAAAAAAATTGGTACACAATCGGAAGTCTATAGGTATTTTGCCTAAGATTACGTTCTCTAGACAAAAGAACACGGCTGACTTACCGCACTTAAAATAACTGTGAATACTGACTATAGTATATCACAGTTATTAAGAACCTGTTACAATCTTTTTTCCAGAACCATTTTAATCATGTTTTGAGCAAAAAACATGATCCAGACTGAGTGGGAATAGTGTTATTCCGAAGAAATTTGAGTGTTTTGCAGCCAAAACTGGTCGAAATGGAGTCAGGAAAAAGATTGTAGGCACGCTCTACGAATCATTCCCTTTACCAAATTGCGCGATATCTCGCAGTGTATCCCCTGCTTCAGAAGAAATATCTCCGCCTTTGACCAATGTTCGTGTAGGGTCTTGGGCAGGTCGAGAATCACCGGTGTGAGTAGGAAGCGTTGTACGTGTGGAAGGATCCGGTGTTGCCTGTGCTGCCGGATGCAACAATTCATCTCGTGCAATAATACCACCAGTGTTTTCTTTTCCCGAAGAAAAATCTATAGCTGGACTCTTTTTCTTTTCATATCCTTGCTTCTCGTACGTCACATAATACGTACTTGGTCCAACCAAGGCACCGTAGCGCCCGCGGTAATCTGTAACCACGGTTTCCACCAATTTATTGTACGAAGCATCAAACACGCGTACGACTACACGACCAATTTTGTGTTTATTCAATGCGTCGCGCACGATACCAATTGCCCCTTTTCGTTTAATTTTTTTACTGAGCACATGAAACGCATACAAAAAGACCACATGCAATACCACCAGCATCCCGACAAATCGTGTTGGTGACACAAGGTATGAAAGAACGCTGATATACAGCCCGACCGTGCTGATAATATACTGCGTGACTTGTTTTGTATACACGCGAAGAATTTCTTTTGTTGGTTTGTCTTTCGTCAGTGGTTCAAGTGGGATATTAACATTGAGCTCTGCGCGCTTTTCTGATACATAGATGACTGACCCTACTTGATACAAACGATCAAACACGATGTCTGTACGTTGCTTTTGCAAAACGTCACTTTCTTGTGTAAAGCCGGTTTTTTGAATTTCTACACGATAGGACCCTGCGGGCAATATAATGAAATACCTTCCTTTTTGATCTGTGACTTGAGAGCGAATAATATTTCCTGTTTTTGCATCAATCACACGAATCGTAGCAAGATCCACGGGCTGTTTTGTGTACACATTGTAGATGGTTCCCCACTGTTTTTGTCTACGACGACGCAAGAGCAGGATTGGTTGTGTAAAGAGATATCGTAAGAACAGAATCAATTGAGGAAGCTGAAATCCGACAGCAATGTTTGCTGTACTTGCGACGGCGACCGCTGGAGCCACGACATATTCATTTGCTTCTTCCACCTGTGGATTATCTGCTACTTCTTGTACTTTTTTTGCGGCTTGCTTTACTGGCTCTGGAATGCGCTCCGTCACATAGGTGACTGGCACACTGATTGCATCAACAATCGCTGATCTTGTAGAGCTCACAAATGACTGTATGCTCTGTTGCGTATTTTTCAATGTTGCACCAAGAGCGACTCGCAAGGTACTCGTACTTTGACTTACCGTTCCAGAACCAGAAAAATCTGAATCACCAGTTCCTGAAGTGTCACCCAGAGCGAGTTCTTCTCCGCTACCACTTCCACCAGTTCCTCCTGTGTCAGTACCAGTTTGCGCGCTTGTATCTGTACCAGGATCTCCACTATCTGTCTCTGTGCCTGCAGTTGCATCAGGATCCCCTGGATCTTGTGTTTCAGATTCGGATTCTGGGAGTGCCGGGTAGGTGCAACTATTGTTGCTCGTGTTTGCAGCTGGATTGTAGTTCGTTGCATTGCTATCACGACAGCCAACGATCACGGGTGTACAGGATCCATCGTCAACAGTTGCGTTTGCGTTGTAGTTGTATGATGTTGAGTCTGTACAGCCGGGAATACTTTGTACACACGATCCATCATCTTCTGTCGCGTTTGGGTTGAAATTGCTTGCTGACGGATCTGTACACCCGACAATGACCACCTCTTGTGGCACAGTAAAGCTCACTTGTGGCGCTTCAGAAGAAACATTGCCAGCATCATCAATGGACGCAACAGAAATCACATAATTTCCCGGTGTGGTTACCAAAGGAAACGACAGCTCCCAATGTCCGGTTTCATCAGCAGTGGCATAATAGTCTCCAATGACGCCTGCGAGCATGAGCCAATTTTCAAATGTCGTGTGATATATAGTGCGTGTTCCGGCTAAAAGCAGTGCAGAAGGTGATTCATGCGTGATACGTTGCTTACCAGCGGTTCCCCCAGTCAGACTCTCATATCTGATACGAATGAATCACCTTCGTTCTGCGGTACCACTAAAGAGGGGTTGCCCAACTATTTTTCCATTCTCAATACCACTTTCAGCAACACCGATAATAGGAGCAGGAGGCGGTTCGGTATCGAGTGTAATACTTGTGCTTGATGTAAACGTGTATACGATTTCATCGACTGTTTTCTTAAATTTGATATAGATAGTCTTCACTCCATCACCACTGCTGATGACAAAAGGAAGCGTCGCAACAGGTGCTTGAAAACTTGCGCCGGTAAATGCGCTGCTCGTCGAAATCATGATTTCATCAGGAAATGTTGTATTGATAGTCAATGTCGTTGTGACACTCTTCGTGTGTGCCTTCCCTTCATTGATAGAAAAGAAAAAGGACGGTGCCGTCGGTGGTGTACCAGGGCATGTTTGAGTTTGCGGATCACATGTTGGTTCTTCAGTTATTTGATCTGGTGGCGGAGGTGGTGGCGGAGCAGAAGAACTACCTCCACCTGATTGTGTAGATCCTGATCCGGTCGTGGTCGCAGTTTCAACACCATTTCCATTGCGTGCCTTGACGCCAAAGGTATAGCTATTGCCTCCACTAAGTCCTGAAAACGTACGCGATGTGCTGGTCGCCCAGGTTGAAATATTACCAGTTGTAATATTTGTGACAAGATATGTTGTGGTGTCAGGATTACTATTTGCTCCCCAAGAAACGGTCACAGCACTCGTACTATCTGACGTCACAGTCACGGTGCCAGGTGCTTCAGCCAAGGTATACAAATCATTCAAAGATTCATATGATGAATGAGAACCACCTATTTGACCTGTTACCCTAAACATATACGAAGCATTGGGTGTCAACCCTGTCACAGTGCCAGTTGTTGCATCCGCCGCAATACTTGTACCAAATGCAGGGAATGTCCCTTGCGAATATTGTATATAAAAGTTGTTTTCATCAACACTATTGTCTGTCCAAGAAAATATGATACTACTGGTAGCAACACTACTCGTTGTAAAATTTGTAGGAGCAATGGGGGGATCATACATTGTGAGAGTAAACGTCTCGTTCGTCTGATCTAGAATCACATTTGTATCAAAGGTATCACCATACGTACTCGTTGCTGTTGCTATAATCAGATATGGATTGGAACTACCATTTGTTGTAGCAACAGAAGAGGAACTCATTGTATAACCAGATAATGGATTGGTATATGATGTATATCCTGTAACATCGGTCGCCAATGTCGCTGAAGGAGGACCAATAATACAATCTCCACAATCAGACCCTGACGCATCGAGATAGCTCGTTGAATAGTATTTGACGGTAACACCTTCAAGTGGTGTCGCACCACTATTTTGGACAAGAACACGAGAAGCAAATCTTACATTTATGGTTCCTATGCCACTTATACTACTTGATGTATTTACAAATGAAACATTGCTGAGTGTGTTATTCAACGTAGATGTACTAAACACATCATAAAGAACAGAACTCGCCAACACACTACTTGAAACGGTATTACTTTCACTCGTTCCTTCAAAAGAAATACCATAATAATTTCCTGTTGAGGTGACGTTTTCTATCGTTGCGTTTGAGGTATCAATAAGTCGGACACCGGCCATACCGGCAACGGTACGGTCAATTGCCGGCGGGTCAGTATATCCAGATGTTACTGTCACACCCGCCGTTGACACCGCAGCGCTATCATAGGTGTAGGTACCACCAGAAACGGCAAAGGCCGAATCAATCCAGACATCAGGTGTTGGACAATCATCAAGTGCCTCAAATGCCGCTTGATTGACTGCGACACTACTTGGTACGAGCATAGTTACATAGACAGGAGTACCAGGACCAATACTTTTTCCTCCTTGAGCATAATCAATAAGCGCCAGATGATAATCATCTGTACCCATTCCTGTGACCGCCGTAATATCATTGTCCGTTGTGGGCTGTATGGTTGTTTGTGGATCCGTACAATTTTGTTCAATAACAAATGTGTAGCCATCCGACGCATACCCCAATACACTTGTATCATTATATGAGTTGCCACTATAGTCGAAACTCAACCCGTCTATGGCATAAAAACTTGCCGTGGTACTAGCCTGTTGGACGACCACGTCTTGCAAAATAGGATTGGTCAAATTGGTGAATTGCACCGCACTTGCCTGGCTTGTTGGCTGCACAATAGTAGTGGCACCTGCCCCAGCAATAGTTGCATTTCCTGTAAAACGAGAACTCGACGCCAATGCAAATTGCCCATATGATCCTGCCGCCAAATTCCATGTGTCTCCATCCACAATGGTGGCAGTCATGACACTTGTCGATGTTGCGTGAATACTAGCATAATCGATAATTCCATTATCATCCACGGTAAAACTGCTTCCCCTCGCTGTACTATAAGCACCGATATCGAGCGTTCCATTTACATCAAGATACGTACTGAACGGCGCAAGCTCCGTGTCATTGGTAGAACTTGCATCACCTAATTTAAAATATGGATTAGTAAACACAGCATTTTCACCCACAGTGGGCACAAATGTATCATTTTGGTTATCATCATATACTCTGTTACTCACGTTGTGATATCCATTGTAATCATTTGTCAATGTATATGTAGAAGATGCATTGTCTTTATATATTTTTAATCCATACCCCAAAAGACTATTAGTGGTGGATGCATTGTAAAAAATATTATATGTTGCCGTTATATTCATTGCAGCAGTAGTGGCAGCATAATCATCTACCGTCACACCTGCATGGAGTGATGCATACTCCCATATCGTATTATGGGTTATGTAGGAAGTCATTGCTGTAGAGGTAGTTATTCTATATATTTTTATGGCGTTTCCCCATTGCAGTGCATGTCCCTCTTCTGACGGCAACAAAATTGTGTTGTATGAAATGGTGCTACTTGCTGCGTCATAGACCGCAATTCCATATATGTTTTGAATTGTGGGAGGGACATCATACGTCAGCGCATTTTGCTGAACAGATACATTATCAGTAGAGCTTGTAAAAATAAGATATACATTTGTATTCTCGAATGAATGAATGGTGTTTGAAGTAATCGTAATCTCAGAACCTCCTTCAACAAATAATGAAGACGCATTCGCTGTCGCATGATACGTATGTATTGTATTACTGGCAATCGTCAAACTCTGCTGATTACTCCCAACGACAATATTATTGATGCCTGTATTATCACTTATCGTGTTTCCTGATCCTGCGGTAGACGCAAAATAAATGGTCCCAGTAGTTGATGTGGCAAATGTGTTGCCAGAGATCGTTGCTGAAGAAACGCCATCAAAATAGAGTCGCGTGTTGCTAAGCGTACAATCATTAAACGCAGAACTCGATGTCATTTGTATATCCACTTGCGCGCCAATATCTGTGCCCACAATCGCGCCGCTCGATTGACAACTGACAGTAATATTCTGTTTGCTATTAAAATCAAGAGGAAATGTTTCTGTACTTGATGCGTATGTTGCGTCTACATTGATATAGTCACCAGCCTGTACGGTAACATCTGAGAATGCTGAGGTAAGCGTGGTAAAATCACAGCCGACCGCACATACTGTCCAAGGAGTCCCCTGTGATCCATCTCCTGCTTCGGCAATATCGAGTTGCTGGTCATAGAGCTGTGGCAAAAAGACTGCAAGTAACGCAATACCAAAAACAACCACCAGAAATGAGAGGCGTTCCATGTGTCTCCTTAGCGTAGAGCGAAATGAACTCACAAGGTCGACAAGTTGATTAAAAAATAGAGCAATACGCGCTTGCGTTTGCTCTATAAGTATATCACTTTTATGGAAGAAATGTATCAACAGCCTCTCTAAGAGACTTCCCTGACTTCAAGCACATTCATATTGCCACTTTGTCCCACAGGCTCCCCTGCCACAACGATGACTTTTTGACCTTTTTTCAGGTGTTTTTCCTGCTTGAGTGAGACAAGCGAACGTTCTACCAACTCTTCTATAGAACGACACGGATCGAGAATAAATGGCACCACTCCCCAAGAAATATTCATCTGTCTTCTCGTACGCTCAGAGCTGGTTGCTACAAATATGGGCAATTCTGGACGGTGACGACTGATGAGCCTTGCAGTATCACCAGACAATGATGCTGCGAGAATCGTCGACGCGCCGACTTCTTCTGCCAAGAGACGCGCCATCTGGCTCATTACTTCATCCACACCCGATTCTCCGCGAACATCATCACGCAATATCAAATCATCATATACAGAATCCTCTGTTTCATTGATAATCGTGGTCATGGTTTTTACCGTTTCCACTGGGTATTCTCCTGTTGCTGTTTCATTTGAAAGCATGACGGCATCGGCGTGATCGATGACAGCATTGGCAACGTCTGACACTTCTGCGCGTGTCGGGCGTGGATTATGTTGCATGGAATCGAGCATCTGCGTCGCGACAATCACTGGTTTTGCTTTTTTGAGAGCAAGGTCGACAAGCTTTTTCTGTATCAAAGGTACCTCTGCAGCTTGCATTTCTATGCCAAGATCACCTCGAGCAATCATAATACCATCGGCAACATCGAGAATCTCTTCAATATTGTCCACGGCCTCTTTCCGCTCTATTTTTGCAATAATATGAATGGGCTGTTCAACCATCTTCCCTAGTTCTTTTTCATATTCTTTTATCAAATACCGCAAATCAAGAATATCCTTTGCGCTTGTTACAAAAGATAAAGCGATCATATCAACATCGTGCTCCACACCAAACCGTGCGTCAGCTTTATCTTTTTCAGTGAGAGCACTGATATGAAGCTCAGAATCAGGCACATTGATGCCTTTATGAGATGTGAGGGTGCCACCAACAATAACTTCTGCATCAATATGAGTCCCGGTAATATGGCGAATGGTGGTTTCCATTTTTCCATCATCGAGGAGCATCCGCTCTCCTTCTGTTACCAACGTATGAAACGCTTCATAATCAACGGGAATGATTCCATCGGTATAGCCTTCAAGCGTGGTATCAAACGATACCATGTCGCCGACAGTAAAAGGAATACCCTCTTCAGGTAGATTCCCAACACGAATTTTTGGACCTTGCAAATCCTGTAAAATTGCTGTCGGCAATCCTAGGGAGGTGCTTTCTGTTCTGATATGTTCTATCAATGTGTTGTGATTCTCATATGTTCCATGAGAAAAATTCAACCGTGCGACATTCATCCCTTCCTTCAACATCGCATGAATGGTTTCTTTTTTCTCAGATGCTGGCCCGAGCGTACAGACAATTTTTGTTCGTTTTTTCATAGGTATATAGGAAATTATTGCGCAGCAAATTGGTCTAATAATTTTCGTATTGTTTCAGCATCAAAACGAACGCCACCATTACCAAGACCAATAACAGCCTGATACTGATCCCAGGCAGCGCTCAGGAGCGGTGGCAAATAGATAATACCCAGAACAAGGGGCACAAGTAGGATCAATACGCGAACATATCCCATTGCAGTCATCCATCGCAGATGCTTTTGAATGGATACATTCTGTTTATAAATGGCTTCTGACCACGCAATATTCTTTTTCAGGAGGTCCGTGAGCACAGCATGCTCCTCTGGCGCAACTTTTAGTGAATCTACTACGGGTGCAGGAAGTTTTTTTTTCATACATGAGGAAAAAAGATTGTATATAAGCTCTTAGGCAGGTGGGTCCTGCTGTGTTCTTCTTTTCGTGAGCGTCTTGAGTTCATGTTGAAACGTCTCTACATCTTCAAACGCTCTATAAATAGACGCAAATCGAATATAAGCCACTTTGTCAAACTTTTTCAAATGTTTCATCACAATTTCACCAATTTGTTCACTAGTGATTTCTTTATATTTTGTACTATGTTCTGACCACGTCTTTGCCGCTTTTTTTTGAATGTCTCGTTCAATTTCATTGACCATGGCGCGAAACGCTTCCTGTGTATAGGGGCGTTTTGTCAGTGAATGGACAAGTCCTTTCTCCAATTTACTGCGCTCATACGATTCTCGCGAACCGCGCTGTTTGACAACAACAAGATCAAGAAGTTCGGTTTCTTCAAGTGTCGAAAAACGATAATGACATTTTGTACATTCACGTCTCCTCCGGATCGACATCCCTGCCTCAGCAACACGTGAATCAATGACTTTTGTCTCTTTTGAACGACACACTGGACAATACATAGTAGCTCTATAGTAGCACGATTTTATGTGTATAGTAAATGGTCATCAATACATAGTAATTAGTACACACACATAAAAACGTCCGCCAAATCGGCGGACGTTTTGCTACTACTTACCATTAACTATTTACAATTTACTCATTACTAAACCCTACATTCCCATTTTTTTTCGGATGAATGCTGGGATCTCGAGATCTTCTTCTGAATCCTCAGCCTGTGAGGGAGGTGACGATGGTCGCGTACTTGGTGGAGATGGTGGGGTTGAACGTACGGAAGAAACCGGTTTGGTGGTGAACGTGCTGCGTACTGGAGTCATAGACTCGTTTTGGTGTTCAGACTCTTCTTCTCTTACGGTTTGTCTCTTTGAAAATAAATTATTGCTATACATTGGTTTTTTCAAAGGAAATGGTGCATGCAATTCTTCAACATCATCATCAATGCTTTCAAACTCTTTTCCACGGGAAGGTCTGCCTACTTCTTCAAAGCCTGTTGCAATGACCGTCACACGGACTTCTTCGCCCATGCTCTCGTCGACGACTGCACCAAAGATAACACGTACATCATCGTCAGCAGAACTAGTAATGATCTTTGCCGCTTCTGCGACTTCTTGCATTCCAAGTGACGTACCCCCGGTAATGGTAAACAGAATCCCACGCGCGCCATCAATCGATACTTCAAGGAGCGGACTGGAAATAGCGGCTTGCGCAGCTTCTACCGCGCGCGTATCCCCAGACCCAACGCCAATACCCATGAGTGCAGAACCTCGATCTTTCATGATGGATTTGACATCGGCAAAGTCGACGTTGATAAGTCCTGGGACTGTGATCAATTCTGAAATACCCTGCACACCTTGTCTGAGTACATCGTCAACAATTTTAAAGGCATCAAGGAGTGATGTTTTTTTATCGATAATCTGGAGCACTCGGTCATTTGGAATCGTAATAATCGTATCAACATGGCGAGACAATTCTCGATATGCTTTTTCGGCAATAGCCTTGCGCTGCGGTCCTTCAAATGAAAATGGCTTTGTCACAACACCAACAGTCAGTGCTCCCATCTCACGAGCGATTTCTGCAATCACAGGACTTGCGCCAGAGCCAGTACCGCCACCAAGACCACAGGTGACAAACACCATGTCTGTTTCTTTGAGTGCTTCACGAATTTCGTTTTGTGATTCTTCTGCACTGCGTTGCCCAACTTCTGGGTTCATGCCTGCACCGAGCCCACGAGTGACGGTTTTCCCAATGTGGAGTTTGTGTGGCGCACTGTTATGATGAAGTGCCTGCACATCCGTATTCATCACCATAAAGTCAACGCCACGGATACCTGCCTTTACCATACGATCAATAGCAGACCCACCGGATCCACCGACACCGATGACTTTAATTTTTGCAAATGTTTCGACTTCTGGTTTTACTTGTGGCATACTCTTTGAACAATTTTTTTACTCAGTTGACCGCAAAATCTCCTTATATCCATAGTCTATACTGCATGGAAAACCGTGTCAAGGATGTAGGCAGAGTATGCTTGTAAGCATAGTAGGCAGAGCAAGCAAATGAGCAATGGATGATATAACAAAAGACGTTTCATGGTATGAAACGTCTTTTGAACATAAGCTTATTCTGCCTACCCTGCTTACGGGATAAGTGTCTTCCAAAAACCTTGAATTTTTTCTATGGCTTTTCCAGCTCCCTGAAGTCGTGATGGACCTTTCCGGACATGATTTGTCGCCATGGCTGCGCCCCATTCAACTAAACCAATGGCAGGACTAAAGGCAAGACTATTTACTTTGTCACTAATACTGTCCACATCCAGCGGATACCCTATCATTGCAGGGAGCCCCAATTCATCCTTTGCTAAATCAACAATACCAGACACATTTGCTCCTCCACCTGTAAAAATAATGCCAGCAGGGAGCAGTTGACTTCTATTCACTGACCGCAATTCTGCATCTATTTTTTCAAAAATTTCACTCATGCGTGCCTCAATAATTTCTGCAATATAATGCAATTTTATTATTTCAGATTCTTTTTGTCCAAGAGCAGCCAAATCTATACTGTCTTTCCGTGGAACATCTGCCGCGCGTGCATGTCCAAACTCACGTTTGACTCTATCAGCAACATCGATGGACGTTCGTAGACCGATAGCGACATCATTCGTGACATGCTCTGAGCCCAGTGGCAGCGTTGCGGTATGTACCACTTCCCCACCTTCAAACACCGCAAGGCTGGTTGTAGGCCCACCAATATTCACCACTACTACTCCAAGCTCTTTTTGTTTTTCGGTAGCAACTATTTGTGCACTGGCAAGGATAGAAAGTACGACATCATCGATATCAATCCCAGTGCGATACACAGCTTTGGTGATATGCTTGAGATGCGCGGCACTCGTATAAATAATCTGTGCATCGACTTCAAGACGGATCCCTGTCATACCTACAGGGTCCTTAATCCCCGTCTGTCCATCAACAGAAAAACTGCTTGGTAAGACATGAAGCATTTCGTAATTGAGTGGTGGCGCGATGGTACGCGCTGCTTCCACAACTCGATCAACATCTTCATCGGAAATTTCGCCATCTGGTTTTGCCACAGCAACAACCCCTTTGTTGCGTTGTGATTGCGACTCAGCACTGGAAATACCAATCCACGCATGACCAACAGGCACTCCTGTCAATCGTTCAATTTGTTCGAGTGCATGAGAAAGTGATGACACGGTTTCATCTATGCTTACCACATTTCCTTTTTGAATGCCCTCTGACGGGACTTCTACTGCGCCGATAATTTGGACGCGCTCTCCTCGACTACTGGAAGGATACACTTGTCCCATGGCAACACGAATAGCCGTCGAACCAATATCGATACCAGTAATCACCTGTGGTTGTTTTGAGGATCCTCTGACCATACTCTATACTTATGAGTTTATATTGTACCATTACAAGCCAAAGAGCTCAATGATATGAGGAACAAATATCATGAGTCCGAGAATAATCGACCCAACAGATGCGACAAGGACAGTTCCTGCCATGATATCCTTTACAATTTGTACATGCTGGTGCAAACGTGGTTTTACAATGTCTGTAAATTTTTCAATAGCACTATTTACCAACTCCAAAATAAGGATAAGCATGATGAGTAAGAGCACCAAAATGCGCTCGGCATCGTTGAGCGGGAAATACCATGCGAGTATACCAACAATAATAGCCGCAAGAATTTGAAAACGAAAATTTTGCTCATTTCTGTAGACATACCATACACCTCGGAGTGCATACCCCAGACTGAAAAAAAAATGTCGTATATGCATATATTATGAAAGTATGATATCTAAAATCTTTTCTTGCACACGAAACATATCTTCTGCATCTTTTTTCTTCACATGATCATATCCATGTAAATGCAGCACCCCATGAATCAACATACGGGTACATTCTTCTTTATACGTCGTACCGAATCGTTTTGCCTGCTTGGCAATGTACTTTGGACATAAAAAAATATCACCGCTATCTGTCTGCGTCTCTCCGGAAAAAGTATCCTCTGTTGGAAATGACAACACATCTGTTGGACGATCTATATCACGAAATTCTCTATTGAGCGTTCGCATTCGTTGTTCTCCTACACAGTGAACACTTACTTCTCTTGAAACATGGTCTATCATGTTCAAAGTAGTATCCACAGTCTTCCGAATATATGTTTGGGAGACACCTATCTTTGAAACCGTTGTATAAAAATTACAAGACATATTGACGTATGCTTTATTGCTGTGGAGGAGTTATCCTATTTTCATTTCCTGATATCGATGTCGTGGCTGCTTCAGGTGTACTATTTTCTGTACCAGGTGGCGTGGGCAGAGGCTGCTGTGTAGGAAGTATTGCCGTGCTTGTCGATGGTCTGAAACTTTCTATCATCATCCTCATGACGTGTCGATATGGCACAGCACCAGTAATGCCTGGATGGTAAATCAACACCGTCACAGTTTGTGTACCAACAAAATAGGCAACTAATCCATCTCGTCGAAGATACGATTGTTCTTTAAATCTCGTGATGATACTTTGAATATCTTGGAATGTTTCTTTTTCAATATTGAGGGCAAACCAATCTTGGAATGATTGTGATGCAAGGCGATCAAATACCCGAATCTCAACAAAATCACCGCTGAGCGTACTCGCAAGGACTTGTCTCCCATCAGTATCAACAGTACCTATCTGCCACGTTGCTGGGTAATATACTCGGTATTGCCACTTAGGACTTACATATTCTGTCACAAGCCCAGAATCAATCAATTTTACAGGAGCAAAACCACTTGGATTATACAAGTTTGTTATTTCTTGCCCATCGTAATATCCATCATCGTCCGTATCCCAAATATCTTGGTTTGTTTTGAAAATGAGTTCTTCCTCATTCGTCAGTTGATCCGCATCGGCATCTTCACTGTTTATAAGGAGAATATTTGGAAAAGATACAGGGTCGACAGACTCAATGTTCTCTATACTTGTTGTTGTGGCCACATTGAGTGTGGTCGAGGAAACAGTTGTTGTGGCGACCAATGGCACGAGAGGCTGCTGCATATCTACTTCTCCAACAGTTCCGGTTGTCTCTGGTTGTGTTGGGATATCTGTGGAACCAAGTTGTCCGCGCGCTTGCTGTACATAATACCAGGTAGCCCCTCCTGTAACGCACAGCAGAAAAACTACGGCACCAACCCATAGCAATATTTTTTTATGTCGATGGATCCAGGTATCACGTTGAGATGGACGAACCAACTTCTGTGGAGACGTATTCCCCTTGCCTGATGACGGGCTAGAGAAATTTTTTTGGACGGTTTGGGGTGTCTCATCTCCATGATAAATAACAGGATCATTGCCACCATAAAAAATATCTGGAATTGTATGCATCGGCACACCCAAATCTTCTCCTTTTTTCTCTTGTTTTTTATGTTTTTTTCCAAGACCAAGCATACCGATGAATCAAGAAAACAGTGAAGCATTGCCCACTGCATTCCCTTATTATTGTGTATCTGTGGTTGTATCAGTAGGCGGCTCGAAAATCTTTCCTGGACCAGTTGGACTGTATCCATTTTTTATTTCGACGCCATCGAGGAAGCCATCTCCATCTGAATCAGGATTCAAAGGATCCGTTTTCCAAATAATTACTTCATCGCCATCACTCAATTCATCACCATCACTATCCCAGTGATCTGGATCAGTACGGAGGGTTGATTCACGTGTATCATCCAATCCATCGGCATCAGTGTCAATCGCAGTACCAAAGATAAGATCGTTTTCATTTTGTCCGTCTATTGTAGTATTCTCTTGGGTATCAGAATTAGACTGAGTATCGTTATTTTGCAACGAAGGTGTATTCTCAAAAGGTACATCAACATTTGTCGTATCACTCTCTGCTATCGTGGGGATCGATGAAGAGGTAGACGTCTTACCTGCAATAAATCGTTGATAGATAAATAACCCACCACCTCCTAATACAAATACTACGACAACAATAATAATGATGGTTATGATTCCCTTACTTGCCTTGGGTTCCTTAAGAGAATATAATTCTGGAACATCTGTTGGTAATGTGTGCGATGATCTTTCAGGCATCTCTGATGAACGAGCATCCATCGAAGTATCTTTCACAAAGGGTGGTGTCGGTTGAGGGGATCGAGGAGGATCCATTGGTATGCTCGTATGAAAATTATCAGACATCATGGTACGAGATGCATCTTCTTTTGGATGCAAAATGCCCGCAGAAAGTGCTGTTTTTGTTTCTGGAGGTGATGGCATATCACTACTCATCTCCTCATGGAGGTCATTCGCCAATGGTGAAGACACATCAGGCATATCTTCCGCCGCTGGTTCTACTCGTGCGAAAATATCTTCAGGTTCACCGATGGGTAAGTTAGGAGGAACAAGAGCGCTATTTGATTGTTGTGAATCATCAAACATATAACCTATATTATATTTATTGCTTTTTACAAAGTTCCTTCTCCAATAGGGTTATACCCATTCATTACCTCGACAAAATCTGAAAATCCATCTCCATCGGTGTCTTTTTTGAGTGGATCGGTTTTCCATATACGCACTTCTCTATAGTCTGATATACCATCACCATCGCTATCGCTCGATGTTTGGCTTGTCCCAATCGAAACTTCTTCTTGTGCTGTCAATCCATCAGTATCTCTGTCATCATCAGGGATATTAGGAAATTCCCTTTTTTCTATAGCCACGATGTTTGAAGGCGTATCCTTCACTACGTTTTGAGAAGGAATATCCTCACTCTTTTTTTGCTGGGCATACCACACATATATTCCTCCACCAATCAGGGCCACGGTGCAACATGCTATCAATAGTATGGTAAGAGGCTTCATATAAAATATAGTATATCACGAAATACAAAAATCCTCACTTGGCGTTTCTCCCTCAGGAGTACGATTCCCTGTTGCATATATTTGATTTTTGACATCACACTGATCTGTTGCCATTTCTTCCACAGGCACTATCCATCCATTTCCACCGGGTATGGCAATGGCGTTTTCTATTTCTGAGGCAAGGAGCCCATCGGTGTCAGTATTTGGATCATCTGGAATAATATTCAATACATGCCAATAATTGGCACCAGTATTCGGTGAGGCAATTCCTGCTATCGCTGACTGGATGTCGAACGAATACGTAGGAGCAAAAATAGAATACATGTCTACCTGACCTTCATGATACATATACACATCAACAATAATTTTTTTATTCGTCAGTCTCCCTATAGGGAGGGTACCAACAGATTGTACAACAAATGCCATCGGCTCTTTTTTCTCTGTAAATGCATTCACATCTATGGTGAATGATTGTACAGCCGAGGCTATCCCTTTATTAAGGGGGTGTGCCCACAGTCCATTTTCTATAGGATTACAGACTGAACCTGCTGGCCACGCATATGTGTATGCTTGTCCCATGCCTGCAATTTGTTGATAGTTGAATTGATTACATATCATACCCAAAAATACATCTTGAGGGACAAATGGATCTATTGGACCTTCTGGATTATCTGATGCCGTATAGGTGATGTCATGCTTATAGATTGCCCCAAATAACTCCTGTCCACCAAGCTGCGCTGTGTCCCAACGAACGACAATACGTAGGAATCCATTTGGAATAGCAGGAGACACGACATATTCATTTGTCACAAGATCCTGTTCATTGTTTACTTTATATACAAATGCATCTGTTTTTTCTGTTCTTGGTTGGGAGAGTGAAAATTCATTAAACACAACTCTATATCCATCACCTTCACATAATTGTCCTTCGCCGCATTCAGATACCGTACAGGCAGCCTCTGACCTAATACGCATATTTTGAGTACCGGTTGTATCTTTAAAAGTATTTACGGCATGCGGATCAAAACTTGTGCGAGCAAACCACTCTATCTCTCCTTGTGTCGTTTCTCTTCCCAAAAATGCTGTGAACTTACCGACACTGTTTGCCCCCCAATCAGACGTATTTTCAGTCGTTCCAAGCATCGGGTTCAGGAACGCTATTTGTGCCGTAGGACCCGAATTATATGGACCACAGTTATAACATTGTCCAACAAAATTGGTACAATTATTCAAACACTGCACATCACCATGGCCATAGGTGGCTAGGGTGAACCCATTTTTATCGGCATTTAATTCTGGGAATACTTCACAACTTGCTACAGCATTTGTCCCAACAGAGGATCCTCTAAACACGGCCCCAAGAGCATTGACGTCACAGCTTTCCCATACACCTGGTCTCATTTCATCAATTTGTCCATTGCCACAATACGCAACAGCATCTTGTGTTGCGATACGACACTGTTCCGTACAATATGTACAAGATTCGCCGTAATTCAAATTAGAACAATCTGCATATGTTTTTGTTCCAAATTCATTTGGATCACATTGTTCACCAGTGTCAACCTTGCCATTTCCACAACTTGGTGAAGATTGCTGCGTTGTCTGAGTCCCCGTAGCTTGTGTTCCTGCTGGAATACACGCCAGTGTTCCATCTGTGGTATATGTAGGATGAGACGTTAATAAAAATGAATTTGTTATTGGCGCACACGTGACATCTTGAAGAAGATCCTGATAGTGCTGCATGAAATTGAGGGAGGTATTTACATCTCCTGAATAAATCTCTGGATAGTCATATCCATACTCAAAATTGGTTCTTTGATATGTCTCACTATTCTGACATACCGCATCACTGTCACATGTGTATACAGTAAATATATTACCTGCATTTAGTCTATATACAATGTCTGTACCATTGTACATACATACCTGTTGTGTATCACTGCCTGATATACGTATACCATTTACATCCATAACAGGACACATGCTATCTTGATAACATGCTGTTTGTCGATCAGGATATGCACAAAATCCTTCCAATGTACAGATATTACTGCAACCATCCCCATCTTCCCTATTTCCATCATCACAGGCCTCGGCATCATCGAGCTTGCCATCTCCGCAGTATGATCCATATGTTTGGCAATCCCAACTACATGACTGTTCCTTATTGAGATCGTAGGTAGCAATTCCAGCTTGACTCCAATCACAGAATTCTTCTGTGGTGTCATCGAGTGCCCCATTTCCACAATAGGTAGCAGATAATCCAGAACAACCCAAATTACATTGTCCGTATTTCCCATTTAATGAATATCCATCATCACATTTTTCTTCTCCCTCTACTCGTCCATTTCCACATTCATTAATACTTTCACAAGCCCCATAATTCCATTGGCAATCGTTGTTACAAACTTTTGTCGAAAATGTCTGTGTTGGGACAGATGAACATTGTATGCTTTCTCCTCCAATAACCGCACCAATACATTGCGCATCAGCTACTGCGTATTCCAATTGAGCATCCTGCAGCACATCTTCAAAATTTGAACATCCAATACCAGACACGCCTTGATCAAACCATGTCTGTAATTTTTCAAATTGATATACTGAAAAATTATTTCCAAACGCTCCCAGATCAGGTCCAGCATATTGTGAAAACCCTTCTGTTGCAGGATCTGCTTGGGATAGATACGTATTGATATCAAGACAATCGCTATCAGTTTGGCAGCTAAATAATGAATATGTCTTTGATGCAGGGTCGGAAGACACATTGTTTACAAATATTTCTCCAGACGCAAATCCACAAAATCCCGAAGCATAGCCTGTAAACACTGTTTTATCTTCTTTTTTTCCAGTTCCATCTGATTTTGCCCCTTTAAACGTAATGCGTGTACGACAATCAGTATCGGATGAACATTGTAAATCAGTATCTGCACAGACACCATATGCCTCTACCGTGATTCCTGTGGTACTGATAGCACTTGACCCAGGAGGATCACATTGCTCACCAGGACCTACCACGCCATCACCACATTGAGGAGACGTAAACGTGTAGACTTGTCCAGGGGTACACGCTCTCGAGACAGTAAACGCAGCTGTGTCAACAATAAATGGCGTGTTTTTTGTAGGATCAATAGATGCTGATGAAAAAAGAGATTCCACAAGTGATTCATTCTTAAAAAATTCCAGCGGCACATGTAGGGTATATGTCTCCGTATCTTCGTCATACACATATTCATACACACTTGCATATTGCGGACAAATAAATGCTGATTCCTGCGTATCCCAGCAAGTTTGATTATCAGCAGGATCACACCCATCCCATGTATTGAGTGGATCCTGTGGCATATTTGCACCGAGGGCATTACTGAAGGTACCCCATGACGGCCATACAGACGATACATAATGTTTTCGAAACGTCCCTGTCTGCAAAGATGGATATGATGTCACTGATTGTAGTGCAGATTGCAATGTCCTAATATCTTTCAAACGTTCCCAATCACGCAATAATTTTGTTTTTTCTGCATTACATCCATTTGAGGTATATGATTCTGAAATTTCAGGAATACTTCCTTGGCAGACATTTCCATATGTACAGTCTGCATTTTCCATACAACTCACAGGAGCATTATTCCATAGTGCAAGCGATCCATTGTCCCCAACATACCATCCCTTTCCATTTTTAATGGTGAAATCATTGACCTGGACTGAACTGGGAAGATCCACAAGTACCCATGACGTTCCTCCATTCTGAGTTTGATATACGTCTTCATCACCAACAATCCAAGCATCTGCTCCAGAAGTGGCAATGATATTTTTTAAATTTTCTCCCTCAATAGGACCTTGCGCATTCCACGTTGCTCCTTTATCATCGCTATACAAAATGATACCACTATCCCCTACAATCCATACCGCATTGCTATACACAGATACTGCGCGTAATGAATGTGTTACTCCTGATGGTACTTGCTGCCATGACGTACCTCCATCTGTCGTTCGATATATCAAGCCATTATCTCCCACAGCAATCGCAATAGACGCATCGACAACAGCAATATCGTGCAACTGTTCAGACCGTGTTTCTTGAAAAACAACATTCCAGGCTTGACCACTATTGCTCGTTTTTAATATAGCGATGTCACCAGCAGTGGTATTCTTTGTTATAAAACCAACAGCCTCCGTCAAAAACACAATACTTGATGGTGTTCCATTCGTTGGAATGTTTTTTTCTTGCCAGGTTTCTCCAGCATCAGTACTTTGATAGAGATCAGTCGTTGAGATAACCCACAGATGCTCAGAGCTGGCAGCAATGATATGATCGGCAGTGTCGTCAAAAAAGAATGGTGTTATATGTTTCCACGTATTACCCCCATCTGTGGTTTTTAGTATCCCGCCGGGATTCATCCCTATCCACGCATTGTTTGGTGAAATACTTGTCACAGAAACAAGATCACCTATTACTGTAGAACTCGCAAATTGCCATTGACTTTCACCACTCATTGCACATGCACCTATCTGACCTTCTTGCAACAGGATTGTTTGTAAACCAAGGACACAATTAAAATCCGTGGTACACGCATGTTCAAAATCAGGTGTCACACCGTCGCGCCCGCTGCAATATCCATAATCTGTTATATTGGTATTGAATTCTAAGGATGTCAATATCTCTTGGTACACGTCTCGAGTACTTGCCTGTGCACCACTACTAATACTAAAAAGATAAATATTATTATAGACATTGGTAATATTTCCATTCCCGTCTTTTTGTACATTTACGGCGTTGATATAATAGTTGTCTTGGTCAGCAACAACATCATAGCCCCCAATGGTCACTTGTTGTAATGGCGGTGCGCCTGGAAATTTTGCGGCAAACCATTGTGCTGATGTCAATCGATTTGGATTACTGAAAATTTGGATACCAATGGCGTCAGTATTTTGTTGGTTTACAAATAACGTCTTTTTCAACACATCCGCTGATTCTGTAAATGGTGCAGTGTCTGATATGCTAATATTTTTTTCTTCAAGATATGGGAGGTCATCAATATCAGTTCCACTTTCACCATCATCAGCACAATAACTGAAAGAAAAATTGAATCGTGTGTCAACATATGGCAACCAATGTTCAGCACGTTGAGGCCATGGATGCTCACAAAACATTGACGTCAGTTGTGTTGAACCGATAAATGTCTTCCCGAGATGATTATTTTGTGGACTCACATCTGCTGTAACAGTAGCTACGATATTCCCGACCAACGTTCCCTCAACATTTGTGGAACCAATTTTGGTGGCAGGACTCTCGCCATCAGCATCGTCAGCAGGGATATTGAAGATCGTTGTATCTTGTGGTTCCCATTTCCAAGCCCATGCATATGCATCTGTTGGGGCAATGCGTTGTCCCTGTGACGTAATAGCATCAGCTAAAAACACCGTCGATGTATTAGGACTATCAAAAAGATAACTGCTCGGACTCACTTGAATACTATCAATCTTACAAATTTCCTTCCCGACTTCAAACGCCCATGCGTCTACAGGAAGAATGCTATCTTTATCTTTTATGCCAACACCATGAATATCCTTGATACCAGTCTTCCCTCCTTCGAGCAGGACAGCATATACCGTATGTTCTATATCACTTCCTAACGGTGAAGATATCGAAAGGGAGATAGTGGTAGTCGGTGTAACAACATCAGTCGATAATTCGACATCTGTTGTACACCATGTCTGAATATTCTCGAGTGATACATCTCTTGCGAATACACTATTGATAAGCCCTTGAAAAAAGTGTTTTATGCTATGCCACAATCTCGCAAAGAGACCATCTGTTGCGATTTCTGTTTCTACAGGAGAAAAAAGTGCGACAGAAACTTGGTCTGTGACATCTTCCCCACCTACAGCAGCACAATCCTGAGCTTGTTCGTATCCACGTACGATGTTGGCATTCCCCACGATAGTCGATGGATCTATAGGTATGTCAAACGTCACTTCTATATACGTATTTCTACACACAGGTTCTTCGTTCTCCAAGCCAGCACCTTCGAGTGGATACTCTGACTGACGCACAGGTCTCATGTAACAACAAGAGTCAATACCAACACCAAGTCCATTTTCAGAGACACTTCCATCGTCAGGGAACACACAATCATTATAAAAATTATTTTCTGGCGCGTCATACTCAGTGAATCCACATTGCAACGTGTATTCAGCGTTGCCACTAATCTGAATTCCATTTTTGGTTTGCCCTGGCATGTTGACAGATACGAGGGTAGACTGTCGTCCTTCTTCTACAGCTCCATTTCCTATTGCGGATACAATTTGAAGTGGCATCTGTCCCATGGTCTCAGCCGACACATCAGTTGCTTCACATGCTACGATTTCTCCGGTGCCGACAATGCCATCACCACATACTGACGGGGTGGCGTATAATAACGAAGATCCTGCATACGTACATTGTTCTGTGCAGCCTTCATCCTCTGGAGAACACTCAGCAAAACCCGTAGCACATACATCTTCTAAAAGACACGTAGGTGAACAATACTCAGGCAGGTTACCAGTACCATCATCAACTTCGCACTCTTCTCCCTCTTCTACTTCACCATTTCCACAGACACTCTGCGCAATTGCACACGCACTATTTACTTCTGCTTGTGTAATATAGCCATCGTTTATTGCATCGTCTGTCTTCTCCTTATCCTGACACCACTGTGCTGATAGAGGAGTTCCTGCATGAAGACACGTATTTGTACATCCAACGCTGGAAATATTCGGAGTAGCAGCGACAGCATCAAGTGAGATTGCGGTATCACATGCTTCTTCCAAACCGACTTGTCCATCGCCACAATACCCACTTACATTGGATCTAAATGTTGGCGCAGAGCCTGTTTTCAAACATTCTTCCGTACAATATGGACCGAGGCCAATACCGTCAATGTTTGCACTCGGGTCACAGGTTTCTCCATGCTGCGGATCAATAGTCGCATTACTTCCACCACAATAGAGTGCAGACGAGCCTGGTCTCAGACAAGAAAGTGTACAGCTATGTCCCACAACTTCTCCCTCCCTTAAAATGTCGCAATCCTCCCCAGCATCAATGATACCATTTCCACACAACGGTGCTTCTTTTTGTAAAAAAGAAATCGTACTTCCTGAAGGAAGACAGGCAGGTGTACAAAAACCACCAACATTGAGTTCTTTTCCAAATGTTGTTACCGTAGCAACCTGTTCATCTTCAGTCGACCATTCATACGGATATGCCCAGGTATTGAGCACCTGACCTCGTTTACTACATTCATTTGGCGCACCATATGGCGTTGCCGTAAATTTTGTTTTCTGTCCAATGTATGTGGCAACAAAAGGATTTGGTGTAATGGCAACATGATTCACCGAACACAATGTTCCATCTTGCTTTGTTCTAAATACCCAGGTATGTGGCGCAAGAGATTCACCATCTTGCTCTCGTGGGGCAAGTCTCCCTAATGATTTGATATGATCGTCAAGGGTTACTTTGTAATAGGTATCTGCCTGAAGTACAAAAAGTTCTGCCTCTTTTGGACTGAGGATGACCTTCAATGGATCAGTCTTATCAATAGTAAACCCACCTGTCACATCAACACGTCCTATACAATTTGGATCAGAACATTGTTCGACACGAATACCATCGGCATATGTCTCAGGATCCATGTGACGACTAAATTCTATGGTAATATTTCCATTTGGACAAGCTTCTTCGCAGTTTGGTTCATAATAGGACACTTTTGGCTTTCCAAGTGAAATATATAACGTAGATGTCCCTGCTACAATAGTATCGTCTGCAAACAATCCTTCAAGTGGCGTATCAGCAACATTCGCCTGTGCCGAAAACACAACTCCGTCTGGAGCATGTCGTAATGCAGTCGCCGTCGCACGAGTGTCAACATACCGCACACTTGGTGATATTTGAATAGTCGCTTTATCAGATCTATCAGAAGACCAGTCCCAACCAAGGTCATCAACATTAAGCACCGTACACACTCTATTTGCTCGTCCTTTGAGATAATAATAAAATGGAATATCCGACTGCCAGACATTTTTCAGTTGTCCGAGCTGTGAGACAGTTTTCTCTCTTGGTGTGATAAATGCATTGTTTAAACTACAATATCCAGACCCTGTTTGAAAATCATAATAAAAGGAAACATTTCCATGTGGATATTGTGTGAGCGGTCTATCTGCTCGAAGTGGCGTACTACTCACAACTCCACCGCCAACAAGTTGGGGTATGGAAGCAATAGCGTCTGTCAAAATTACTCGATACCACGTCTCTGGCTGTAATACCACGTCTGCACCATCAATACTACTTTGCTCTATGAGAAGCAGAGGTTCTGCACCTGATTGATACGACAAATCAAGATTTGATACATTGTTTTCGTCTGGATAGTCTTCGCAATCAATATCTTGGTCACTGCCTCCACATGCGTAGACTCTCACCGTATCTTCATTGATGGTACTGTCATCAAGCCCCATACTAAATGCGACTTGCAACGTGGCATTGAGACACATATTTTCCGAATCTTGCCACTCTTGAGAAGGTACCGGAGAAGGATTTGTGCCATCATACGCGTCGTCAAACCAGTGTCCCTGATCACACTGCACGAGAACATGTGGTTGAGCTGGCAATATCCCAGTTGTAAATCTCCATACATACCCTGATGTCCGTACCTCTCCTTCACAAATATTCTTCCATGAACCAGTATCAGGTCCTTCAGTACAACATTGGAGCCCGTCCGCAGGAGGATCTTGCTGTGCGCGGCAATCAGTAACAAAATATTGTACACTATTTCCTTGTCTACCATTTGCTTTGATAGTAATAGGCCATTGTCCAAATGGCATGGTCGGATATACTGCACCAGGGTAATACGCAATACTAGAACGAAGCCGGGTACCATTTTCAGTCACTTCAAAAAGCTCACTTGAGGAATCTCCCCAAGATAACCACGCATTGCTCGTGAGATCTCTTACAGCATCGATATCTGTACTATCCTTTGCACCGCTCCAAAAATACAAAATTGGGCTATTTGTAAAATTCTTTCCTTGAAAGACAAGACCATCATGAGTATTTGGGAGTGGTGCTGGACCTTGCGCAGGAGATAACGAGCAAATACTCGGTCGTGGCAGTCCATCTTCTATAGATACGTTATCATCAATTCCATCAGACTTTAACCGATTGTCAGCACGTTGCACAGTAAGATAATGCTGTCCAAAATTAGCACCAATCTCGACAACGATTTGTGTATCAGTCCACGTGTTCTGACAAGGTTCACCAGGAGCATATAACTCAATACATCCATCAGCAGGGTTTTCCGACGGACATTGTGCACCAGGTGTCTTAGACAAATATGCTTTTCCAGCTACACCAAAATTCTTCCCATAGATAGTCATAAAACTCCCTGGGGTGGGGTCACTCGGATCAATACTCGTAATGAGCGGCTTTACGTCTGATAAATCGGATGCCGTCACACGAAATGGAATACCATTACTGGATATACCGTTGCGGACAATGTGCACTAACGGATTTCCTACTGAAAAGGTAATAGGGACAGAAGAGAGAACGATGTTATCACTCCAGCCTTCAATATTCCCTTGTACACGGGTAGTCGATGTTACTTTAAATAGAAGTTGGTCCCCACTTTGTTGTGCATCACCAAAACCAGTACCAACAGCTTTTATATGCGTCCCTGGAGGCCCGGCAGGAGATTCATCAGGGGTATCTTCCTGCATTCCATTTGCCACAACTGCACACAATCCAGGAGTAGTTGTTGCAGTATATCGAAACAATCCATCACTAAATACAGTGCCAGCTTCATCCACATAGACCGGTTTTGGTCCGTGTTCGTCTACCGTCGAATCACTTTTCCCCTCTGCAGTAGTAATGCGAATAGCAACATTCGATATGTCAAGGTCAGCTTGTTCTGGTACTTCAACAATGGCATAAGAGGCATTCCAGGTTTCTCCATGTATCACATTTGGACATGAGACGAGTGTTGCCTCGACCCATTCTGTATCTTCTGAACCAAATGCTACCGTACCAGGATCCACTCCAAAATATTTTCCTTGCACAGTTATCCAGTTTCCTGCAGCACCATTCATCGGATTTACGTCTGTAATTCTAGGTCCACTTACACAGGATCCGTCAACACACTGGAAGCTCGCACATTCATAATCTTCCGTACACGTGGCATCATCTGGGAATCCACATGAACCACCGATATCAATATCAATTTCTCCATAGAGTGGATCAGCGACGCCGTTATCACAATGCGCTCCGATGACCACAAAATGAATCTTTCCCAAGACGATATTATGGTCGATATCTGAACCAGTTGCCGTTACGGTATATGCTTTTGGAGCACCCCAACTTCTCGAAATTCCCTGAGATAGCGGCTGTGTATGAATAAATGTATACGGATCAGCAGAGGTATCCTTTTGTGGTCCCACGTATCGGTCATATACATCAGTCGCATCTTGATCTGCCTCTATATGAATATGTACATAGCCATTTCCACTATCGTCTGTAAGAATGCCACGAATATCATACTCTCTTCCAGCAGTAAGCTGAGGCATCGGTTCTGTATACAGAAAGCCAGTATCCGGATTTACAATGCCCAATGAGTCAAACATTGGTTGCTGCACATCATTTTTGACCTCATCTACAGAAAAATCTACTTCTTGTACAGGAGTAGTACCACACACCACACCCGTTGTTTCTAATACTCGTCCACTCGCAGACACCACATCATTACGGACACGTACGGTATATGTGCCTTCAGGGAAACAATCAGACTCTCCTTGATACCCTTCTGCTGCACAATGTTCACCATTCACACCACCTGCATACACCGCTTCCAGCACGGTATTGTTTGTCCCGGGGACAAACTGATACGCGAATTGACTCGTTATATTCTGTTGACCATTTGAAATAGTCAATACATTTTCAGGCAATGTCCCAACTCCTTGTGTGAAGACGGCTCTCACCACCACATTATTCATCCCTGTATTTGTTTGTGTTGGGGTGACACTCAACGCAGCAAAATGATTGTCCAAACATTGAGGAATGGGTCCGCAATGTACACCGGTACACACATACGGATCCGTGGGGGCGATATCCAATCCAGTCGCGCGCCCCAATCGAATAATTGCGAATTGGACAATGCCAAAAGAAAAAAAGATAATTGCCAATCCAATAAGGGCATTTCTCAAAATAAGTTTTGCTTGCGCCACTTTATCTTCATTGCCAGCGGCTGTCATATACACATAACCACCATACAATACAAGCACCACCGCAATAAGCCCCAAAAAACCTAACACAATTCTCACAATTTTTGTAATGGTGAGAGGAAGAGATTGATTGCTCAGTCCAATACCTTGATCTGTCACTTGCTGAAGACCAAAATCAGCACTCGTAGCATGCACTAATTCAGGAACAAACAAGGAAATACCTATGGTTATCAAAAGCATCAAGACAAATGCTTGCGTTCGATTCTTTTTCAAAAAAGTATAAAACATAATCCCTAAGGCAAAACAAAGTTAGTAGGACTTACGGATGGGGTACTCAATTGATTGATACAGGTTTGTACTTCATCGACAGCTGTTGGCACGGAATCATTCGTGGTAATACAAGCCGTGTCAGTGCTACTTGTTATATCAACCAGGAGTGCACGACATGAGTCACTCACCTGTGTAATTTCCCAATCAGCTCCATAGCTTACTTCACAAGCTGGTGTACTAATACCAACTTGAGGAACATCATCATATGGCCCACGTCCAGGGTACATACAAAATCCATTGAGCGCCTTCACGGCTCCTGGAACGGTTGTAAAATAGTATCGATCATCTCCTCCAGCACCAAACGGTCGTGCGGGGTGGTATAAGTGCAAAATACTTTTTGTGAGCTGCTGCGGTACGCCGCCAATAGTTTCTTCTTCTACGACGTCATCGCTCGAGCGATAATATCCCAATCCTACACCTGTACTTGGATATTCTTTTATACTAATGCCATCAAAGCTATCTAGTGACATCTCTTGGCTAAAATAAATATTGACAGGTGACGAAGGAGAGACTCCTTGCTGATCAACACCTGGGTTTACCTGTGAAATATAGGGCGCCCTCGTGTCAACATCATTTTCAACAGTAAAAAACCACCAATAATTATCTGGGTACAATTCATCCGTACTGACCTGTTTTATATCTCCAACAATCGGAGCTTTATGCCGCCATCCGGTAGACTCATATATTTGTTCATCATGCGCACCTGGAGGAAGACTCCCCGAACTGTCTACGCCAGGAGCACTATCCAGTGCATTATCAGCCATATCCACAACACCATCAAATAACCCAGCTGACAAGAATGATGCCCCTTCGCTTTCTTTTAATGACGCTGTCCTGACAAAAACAGCGTAAGAGGAAGTACACGTTTTATCATAGCTTTCACATGCGGTGGGAAGACAATATACAGGCTCTCCACAACTATTCATAACATTATTACCGCAAGGAACACTTGAGACAAATTCTATCGTCCGATAGCCATTTGTAATTTTCCATTGTCCAGCCACCATAGCGCCGCCTGTTTCCACATCACTTTCACCTATCTGCCCTAAATCGACATCGCTTTGCGCACTATCAAGACGAATTGTCATGATCCCAAAACCTGATTGTGTCAAATACAACAAATCTCCATTTCTCACCACCGTTCTATCCGTATCAGCGAGTGGAGTCAAAAGATTGATGACAGCACCTAGTTCAGAAGGAATATCTGTGTTTGCAAATGAAAAGAGCAATGACGGTTCATCTGGATTGTTCGCCAAATCAAATAATTTTACATTGAAATATTCTACAACGAATAATCTCTCTTCATCGACAACAAGAGATGTCACTTCCCCACCATCAGTTCCAAATGATTTTGGATAAAATTGTACAATCGGCAAATCAACGGTAGGTTGTGACACATCAATAATTTTCATACCTCCCGTAACACTGACATATACTCTCGTACCAAATACGGCAATTTCTTTTGGCGATGATGGCAATGCTATTTCATTTAGTACTGTAAGATTCTCTGGTTCGGCCGTATGTACGACGGTAAACATCTTTGGGGATCCCTTGACAAGATAGGCCGTCTGACCATCCGCACTCAGTGCCATATTTGCCATGTTAGTATAGGGAAACAGTGATGCCAAACGTAAATTTCCTGGATCACTTGCGTCAATGGCTTTCAGACCTTGACCATCCCCTACAAAAACATATTGCCCTGAGATAGCCATTGCTGTAGGCGCTGAGATATCTGCTGTGTATGTTCCTATTTGTTCCCCAGTGTTTTTGTCATACACAAACAGTCCATTATCTCCAAGAGTATAGATGAGAGAACCATTTATCTGTACATCACGTATATTACCACTTCCGGTATTATTGAATGCTTGTCCTGTTGCAATCAAGGTATCCGTTGTCTCAAAAGAAGGAGCTAATTTTATGACACTATTTCCGTATGTAGCATACAAAAAGCCTTCCGAAAAACGTAATCCATTTGCATTCGATCCTGCATCAGTCGTAAACGTCACAAAACTAGGGGTATAGGTAGCATCACCTTGAGTCAATGGAGGAACAATATCTGCTGGGGCAGTCTCACCTGGCAATGCATTCACAAGAACATTACTAAATGATTGATTTGGACCAACGAGCCCTTGTACTGCCATGGGATCAACAGGCTCATTAAAGGTGATTTTCAATATTCTGTTCTTTTTCACTGTTTCTCCTGGATTCGGTGAAACATCGATAACATAGGGGGGTGTCAAGTCAACATCTGTATTTGTTTGGAATTCCCAAGCATAAGAATCCGTTGACTGTAGATCAAAAATTCCCTCATCTTTTTTGTTACGGACATCATTTGTGACGAGAACTCTATGCCATTGATCTTCAGCATCATTTCCCAACAACGCATGTGGGTACAACACAAATGTATGAGCAATGCCTTCTTCATAAGAAACCCGAACATCGGCCCCAATACTCTCCCCTTCTATCGTCCCTTTTTGATCGCTCAATCGATGTACAGAAATAACATCTGTTTTTAATGTATCACAAACATCTTGGATACAATCTCCATAATACGGAATAACTTCTCCGTCTATTTTTTGACACGCCTCACCATTTTCTCCTATCTCGACTGATCCACTACCATCTGATGCCCAACATGTGTTGTTATCATTGTTTACAATACTTGCGGGGTCAATGTCGTCTGAAAACGTAATAACAATTTTCGTATTTCTATATACAGCTATTTGATCTGGTACTGGGTAGTGATCCGTAATTACTTGACCAAGTGAACCAACACCCGCAAACGTTTCAATACTTGGGGTCTGTCCTCCTGATGGAGATGGTCCTAGTCCTGTAGCTCTTCCAAGGACAGTGATCGCAAACTGTACAATGGCAAAGGAAAACATAATAATCACCGTCCCGATAATAGCATTTTGCAATATTGTTTTCCCTGTATTTACTTTTTCTTCATTTCCAGCAGCGGTCATGATCGTGTATCCTGCATACAAAATCATAATTACAAGCAGGAGCCCAAGAAAACCAAGCAAAATACGAATAACACGAAGAATAATGACAACTATGGAATTCCCAGAAAGACCGATTTGTTGATCTACCTGCTCAATGCCAAAATCTCCACCAGTGGCATGCACGACATGTGGCACAGAGAGGAGTATTCCACTCAAAGAAAGAGACAGAAGAAGTGCTACCAAAAATGGAGCACTCATCGCGCGTCTGCAGCGAAATAATGTAAGAAATCGTCTCATGAGATGAGAACTATAAGATTTCTTTCATTATAGCAAAATATCTGGATTCAAACAAAGCAATCATGCCATACTCATGTGGATATAAAAAACCTTCATAGCATTATGAAGGTTTTTATGAAAGAAAATTTCTGTATTTATTGCAAATACTTCATGACAGCATCTTTGACTCGGGTACCATCGGCCTTGCCATTTACTTTTTCCATCACGGCTCCCATGGCTTTTCCCATGTCCTGAGGTGAAGTTGCCCCGATGTCACGCAGTGTGTCTGCAACAATATTTCCAAGATCTTCATCAGACATTTGCTCTGGAAGATATGTCTCGAGAACTGCAACATCTGCATCATTTTGTGCCACGAGATCATCTCGTCCGCCAGCTGCAAAATCTTTGTTTGCATCTTTGAGTTGTTTTACCTGAGTCTTGAGCGTTGCCTCAGCATCAACCTCAGAGAATGTTTCTCCTTTTTCAATTTTTGTATTTTTGAGAGCAGCAATCGCATTTCTGAGAACACGGACCCTTTCCGTGTCCTTTGCTTTCATGGCTGCAATCATATCTGCTTGGAGTTGTTCTTGTAGGGTCATAGTTTATGAATGATAAATATGAATGTTTTTACTTCTGTACAAAAAGATTTCATTCAGCTTCGCTTCATTAAGACTACTTTTGCCTAGCGGCAAAAAAGATTTGAAGATTATGTTACATACTGAGAAGAACGCACATCATCTGCATACACTTTCGGCTCATGAAGTAATCTTTTAGTCTTATTTTGCGCTAGCAAAATATAATCTTAGTTGAGCGAAGCGAGACGTAATCTTTCTTCGCAATACCACGTACGTAATAGAATATCAAACACTGAACAAAAAAACCACAGTATGTGGTTTTTTTGTGTTATGCGACGCGAGAGATGTCTGCGTCCACAGGGAGTTTTCCTGTTTTTTTCAGGTAGTTGAACTTTGAAACTTTTTTAGCAAGTTTTACTGCGCGCTTTTTCCCAACATTTTTACTCTTTGAAGGAATAAAATATTGAATTTTTCGAGCTTGCAGAATACTGCCAGAATTGCGCCATGACTGCTTTGTACGACGCATGAATGCTTCAAAAGATTCTCCCTTTTTTCGTTTTATTTCGCTCATGTGTTTCACCTCCTCAGGTGAGTTAAATATAGCAAAATCTAGACTACAGGAAATAAGAAGACTTGTCAAGAGCAAACAAAAAAGCCCCACAACAGGAGGGCTTTTTTTATGTTATGTACTATTCCACCGCATCAAGCACGTCTCCATCAGTATACACTTCAGTATCAGAAACCGTGACAATACGGTCATCGCGGAAGCCGAGAGCTTTGAAGATGGCTTCGTTCGCAATATGGCGTTTTATCGTGAGGGTACTGTTGGTAGGGTTAGGTTCAAGTCTATATACCTTGGCATTGTTTGTGTATTTAATAAGCGTGTATTGAGGATGCGTTGTCTTGTCGGTTA